>OCTW011591756.1_pt1 | contig 16821 bp, 9 predicted proteins | sample 1539671 | NCBI WGS metagenome assembly OCTW01 (sample SAMN02144230, study PRJEB22623) | gut metagenome | biome: sheep rumen | host: Ovis aries | place: New Zealand
GGGGGGGGTAGAAATAAGTTTATAATCAGCAGTTTAGACAACACGTGCGCGAAGCCTTCGGGGCTTTCGCAGGGCCTGTCATGCCCCACTGCCCCGGCCACCCTCCCCGTCATTCTGAAGCTTGCCTTGAGATTGCCGAAGGGCGAAGCGAAGAATCCAAACGCGATTTTTGAACGAGGAATATGGCGGAAGTAATTGTGGGACAACACATTAAGAGTCCAGCCACTGTGACATATTTATCGACAAACCGTATGGCTCCTCGACGGAGAGAGATTCTTCACTGCGTTCAGAATGACAGGTCCAGGGAATTATTTCAGCGCCTGAATGGCCGGGACAGAGAGTTCTGTCAGTTCTGCGATGGTTTCCACATCATATCCCTTCTCGAGCATCCTTTTGGCAAGGGACAGCTTTTCCTTCTCGATGCCTTGTTCCATCCCCTTCTCCATGCCCTTCTCCATGCCCCGCTGCTCACCCTTGTCTTCCGCAAAGGCAATCATCCTGTTGATGTCTTCTTTCGTGGTCATGTCCTCGAAGTATTTTTCCTTTTCACTCCCCGCAAATTTAGAGATTTCTACAGAATTAAACAAGAGGTCGAAGATCTCCCCCTCAAGACCCTCCGGACGGCGATCCATCCGGCTGACGTTCCGCAGCACGTAGCAGAAATTGTCCAGAACGGAGGCCTCCGGCGTCAGCGCCTTCCTGCAGTTGGGAAGCTCCAGAAACAGAAACTGAAGGCAGTCGGTCATCTTCTCGTGCGAGGTGCGCTCCTGTAGGTTGTAACGGAACAGCACCTGGTCGCTGCCCTCGTGGACGGAAAAGTCCATCACACCGATGAAATAGACCGGAGGAAAGGAGAACGACCGCCTCCCCACGGGAATCTGTTCCTGCAACGCAAAGGCCGAGTTGAAGACTGCACGCTCGTAGAAGCCGCTCTGACTGGCCAGCTGCATCTCCACGATGAAACGGCTGCCGTCGCGGTCCGTGCAGTCAATGTCCATACGGACATCCTTCCCCGACTCCACGGGGTTGACGTGCTCCTGCGGGCCGAAGCTCAGGTCAACGATGTCACGCTCGGGAATGAGCTCCTTCAGGAACAGCATCATCAGGGGCTTGGCCGGTTTCCAGCCAAAGGTTCTCTTGAACCATCGGTCCATCAGCACATCGGCATAAGGACCCGTTTTTCTCGCTACATTTTCTGGCATCACACAAAGATTTTAGCGCCGCACTCCGTTGAGCGGCAACGGCAAACTTAAAACACCCGCGGCAAAATTCCTACAATCGTAAAAAACGTTGTGTTGTTTCAGGTGTTTTTTTTGCTGTTTTTTACGATTCACGAAGGGAAAACCCCATTGCTCCCGGCATGCTTGAACATTACTCTGCGACGAAAGGAGATTCTTCACTGCGTTCAGAATGACAAGGGTGGCGTTATTGAGGACAAGGGGGCACCCTCTCTGAAGGGCAGGTGGGGCGGCAAATGCGTTTGGGGCGATGGAAAGATACAGGCAACAGCCTGTCCGTCTTTGCAAAAACGCCTTAAAATGCTTGGACGGGAAACTGTCGCCTGTTTTTGGGGCCGATTCATGGAGATCCTTCGTCGCTGCGCTCCTCAGGATGACAGGGGGACTATGCTCCTCAGGATGACAATGGAGGCTTATTGCTGCTGCACGGTCCAGTCGGTGGGGATGCCGCTGCTGCCGGTGGGCCAGGAGACGCCGGACTTCTTGACGAAGGTGCCGCCGGCTCCGGAGGGAACGCCGTCAACCCAGTCCATCAGCGCATTTTCTGCGGAAAGGTTGCTGGCGGTGCAGGTAATCTTTTTGAGCGAGGTGCAGCGGCTGAACATCATGGAATAGCAATACTGGGATAATGTCTGGGCCTTCAGCTCCGGGGACTCTTTGAGGGAGGTGCAGTCGGAGAACATATTCATACAGGAGTTCATTGCCAGGGTTGTGGCCGATATCGCCGGAGGGTTCTGCAGGGCTGTGCAGCCGGAGAACATCCCCATATAGCAGAAGTCGGCCAGGGTGGTGGCGGGAAGCTCCGGGGCGCGCTCCAGGGCGGTGCAGCCTTGGAACATGTTCCTGAAGCAGCCGTCGCCTACTTTAGCGGGCCGTATCACCAGCTTTTCGGTGGGATGACTCATGAGTTTGTCATTGCCGGAAAAGAGACTGGCGAAGGCATAGGGCTCAAGCGCAGTCACGGTGGTGTATCCGCCGCTGCTGATGAGACTGCACAGATCGCCATATACGTAGTGAAGGCCGCTGCCGATGATGTTTGTGCAGCGGACCGGTCCGTCCTCGTGGCCGTAAGCCGCGTTGTCTCCCCAGAGGCGAAGCTTGTCCCCGGCGCTTACGGGAATCTCTATCTGCTCCTTGGAGGAATAGGTTGCATCGCCCACAGACATATTGGCGGCTGTTGAATAGCGCAGTGTCCGCCGCTGGGGATTACTGATGGTGATGATGCCGTCTTCGATGGCCTCTATGGTAAGGGGCACCTGCCCGCCCCAGCCGGCAGGGATTCCGCTTACACCGGATGTCCAGACAGCACTCGGATGCTGGATAAATAGGCCGGAAGAAGGGACTCCTGTTACCCAAGATGCCGTAAATGAACTGGACGGATTTTTTGCCAGGCAGGTGATTTGTTTAAGATTGCTGCAGCCATAAAACATCTCCGCATAACAACCAACTCCTGCAAGTCGTTCTGCCGGCAGCTCAGGAGCTGTTTCCAAGCTATAGCAGTTGCGAAACATTAACCTATAACAATACTCAGCAAGCTGCATTGCCGGAAGTTCCGGAGCCTTCTTGAGATTTGCACAGCCACTAAACATAGAGTCATAACACAATCTAGCCAGCGTAGTGGCCGGAAGTTCCGGAGCCCTGGTAAGATTGATGCAATTACCAAACATTCCCAGGTATGCAGACTCGCCAACTTCTGTTGCCGGAAGCAAGATGTCTTTATAGGGGTGGTTCCATATTTGATTTCCTGTGCTACCGCGATAGAACAAATATGCATAAGCTGTCTTTCCTGCTTTCAGAAGAGCTGGATTGGCGCTGGTGTTATAATAGAAAAAAGGATCCCTCAAGCTGTTTATATTTCCATAAACATATGCCTTACCCATATCAAGCCAGATTCTGGTGCAATTAGTAGAACGAGGATTATCCGAGCCGTCGCCATAAATCAGGTTTTTGCCAGAGAACACCACCTTGTCGCCAAGTTTAAGGTTGTCAACTTGAATCTCCGAATCACTGCTGCTAACAAAATCGGAACCGTTTACGGACCATTGGATTTCAAGATTCTTCGGGTTCTTAATATTTATCAAGCCATCTTCCAGCATCTCAAAGGTAAGAGGGGTCTTGGCGGCATCGTAAAGCGTATTGATGTTGTAGTTTATGCCCGCCCTGTAATATTTCCCGTCCTGAAGCGCGGCCTTCTTGCGTATGGAGTGGACCTTTCCGTCTTCCATTTCCACGATGAATTCGTAGGGGATTTTCTCGCCTTCCAGACTGTTGGAGATGGCCACGTAGAGTTTGTTGCCGGGAACGTCCGGTGTTACCGTGACATAAGCCTCCGTGTCGCTTCGGCCCACAATGCCGGCCCCGGATATGGTGAGCTGCTTGACTTTTGCCGACCCTCCGAAAGAAAACTCGTTGATGCTCTGCAGGGTCTCAAAGTTTGCAGGAGAGAGGGTGATGGCACCGGTCTGGGCGTCTATGGCCTCGACCTGGACCTGGGCCCGGGCATAGTCATAATTCTCCGCAATGTCTTCAAGTGTTCCCTTCTGGCCAATGTAGCTGCGTGCATTCTCGGGGCCAACCAGATAAAGATTCAGGGATTCTCCCACAGTGAAACTGCCGCTAAGGCTTCCGGCAAGGAGGGTGGTGTTCTCCCCGAATCTCTGGGATTCCAGTTCACCTACCAATGCATCGCCTTTGTAAACATAAACCTTCTCCTTGAAATCCCAGGTGGATTTCAGGTAGTTTCCTTCGAGTTCGAGGCCCTTGGTGGCGGCATCGGCCTCCTCCTCCATCCAGCCGTCGTCGGTGAGGACGGCCTTGGTCAGGTCATCGGCACCCCTGGCGGCTTCCACCGTTACGGTCCATACTTTTTCGGCTTCCGGCTGCTGCTGCTCCTGAGGGGTCGGAACCTCCATTTCCTTGGTGCAGGAAAAAAGGGCCAGGGCGGCAAAGGCCGCTGTCACATACAGCTTTCTCATACCAAGTCCTCCCATCCGTCCGTTATACCATCCCCATAACCGGGCTTCACACCTGTAAGGGATGCTTGCATCATCGCGTTCTCGTGGCAGAGCTCCACGGTCCGGGCTGTCGGAGCCTCGTAAAAAAGTCTTTTCTTGTCCATAAGGCGTTTCGTTTTTTGATTCGTCTGCCGCAAAAATGACATTTTCCGACCAAACCGATGTCTCAAATTGACAATTTTTTGTCTCACTCTGACAATTTTTGCATTTTTTGGCCCTTTTTCCTGCCGTTCATAGCACGATGCTGGGGCCGACAAAAAAGTAGATTCTTCGGCAGGTAAACCTGCCTCAGAATGACATAGAACGGTCATTCTGAACGAAGTGAAGAATCTACTTTTTGGTCGCCCCCAATAATCGTGAAATTCGGGTATGTGAAAAATTTCCGGAACGAGTCCCCCCGGGCTATTCCAGGCCGCGGGCGCGCATCAGGGCGGCGGGGTCGGGGTCGGCACCGCGGAACTGATGGTAGAGGGTCATGGGCTCTTCGGAACCGCCTTTCTCCAGGAAGGTAGAGCGGAAAGAGGCGGCCGTCTCCTTGTTGAAGACACCGTCGGCCTCGAACTTCTCCCAGGCATCTACGGACAGCACTTCGCTCCAGAGGTAGCTGTAGTAGCCGGCGCTGTAGCCGCTGTTGAAGATGTGGTTGAAATAAGTGGTGCGGTAGCGGGGGATAATCTCGTCGATAAGACCCATCTCGGCGCAGACCTTCTGCTCGAAGGCGCGGATGTCCTCGGGACCGTTGAAGTCGGCCAGCTGGGCCGACGACAGCTCGTGCCAGCGCATATCCAGGATGGAAGCGGCGCAAAGCTCGCCCGTCGTGAAGCCCTGGTTGAACTTGAGGGCCTTCTGAATCTTGTCCACCAGATCGGCAGGAATGGGTTCCCCGGTGCGGTAGTCATTGGCATAGGCCGACAGAATCTCGGGCACAAAGGCGAAGTTCTCGTTGAACTGGGAGAACATCTCCACGAAGTCGCGGGCGACGGAAGTGCCGGAAACGCTCTTGTAGCGGCACTTGGAAAGGAAGCCGTGCAGGGCATGGCCGAACTCGTGGAAGGCCGTCTGCACATTGTCGATGGTCAGGAGGCTGGGAACCGCGTCCGTAGGATCGGTGCCGGGGGCCGGGAAGTTGCACACGTTCACGATGATGGGACGAACATCGGTTCCGCCATCCACATACTGGTCGCGGAAATTGTTCATCCAGGCGCCGCCCCGCTTGGTGGGACGTACATAATAGTCACAATAGAAGATGCCGATCAGGCTGCCGTCCGCTTCGGAGAGTTTGTAAGCGCTCACCACCGGATTGTACACCTCCACTTCCGGAGCGGGCTCGATACGGATGCCGTAGATACGCTCCGCGGCGGTGAAAACGCCCTTGAGCACACTGTCGGCCTGGAAATACGGCTTGGTCTGGGACTCGTCCAGGGCATATTTCTGCGCACGGACCTTCTCGGCATAGTAGCTCCAGTCCCAGGCCTCGATCTTGTGGCCGGCGAGCTTTTCCATATCGGCCCTTTCCTCACGGGCCTTGCGCATGGCGGCGTCCATGATGGGCTGCAGGAAGTTGTCCACAGTGGCGGGGTCCGTGGCCATTTTGTTGGAAAGCTGGAAGGCGGCGAAGTTGGGGTAGCCCAGGAGGCCGGCCATCTCGGCACGGAGTTTCAGGATTTCCAGGACGATGGCGTTGTTGTCCTCGGCATTGGCGTTGTTGCCGCGGGCGGCGTAAGCCTTGAACACCTGCTCCCGCTTGGCGCGGTCGTCACAGGAAGACATGAAGTCGTAATACTCGCTTACGGTGAGGCCCGTGGCCGCCTTGAAGGCATTGTTTTCGGCCAACAGATTCTGACCGAACTTCTGTGAAAGCGTGCTCAGGCGGGTGGAAATCTCCGCAAAGCGCTTCTTCCCGGCCTCGTCCAGGCCCACGCCGTTGCGTTCAAAAGCCTGGTATAGCTTTTTCACCACCATCTGCTGCTCACGGCTTAGGCTGGCCGAATTGTCATAAACAGCCTTCACGCGGGCGAAGAGTTTTTCGTTCATGAGAATCTCGTTCCCGGCCTTGGTGAGTTCGGGAAGGATTTCCTCCTCGATGGCCTGCATCTCGGGCGTGGATTCACTCTCGGAAAGGTTGAAGAACACGCCCTGCACCTTGTCCAGGATGGGGCTGGCGTTCTCATAGGCCAGGATGGTATTCTCGAAGGTAGGAGCGTCGGGATTGGCGATAATGGCCTCAATGTTCGCTTTCTCTTCGGCAATACCGGCCCGGAAAGCGGGAAGGTACTGGTCCGTGGTTATCCTCGAGAAGGGGGCCGTTCCGTACGGGGTGTCCCACTGCTGAAGGAAAATGTTCTGTTTCTGATTGTTACAAGCTGTCAGCATAGCAAAAGCCGCAAAAAGGATAAGACTGCGTTTCATATCTTATAATTATAAAATAGGTTTATCAGGTAGTTCACTTTGGGAAGCGGAAGGGACGTGGCCGACAGAAGCGTCCGCAAGGAGGCCGATATGCCCAGCCTGCTGCGCCCCAGCACCCAGAGCTTCCCGCCCTGCAGATTGAGCGAGAAGAGGGAGTCGTCGTCCAGGATGTCGGCCGATACATAGCCGGCGTCCTTGCCCCAGGCCAGTCCGCCGGAGAAATGGCGGGTCTTCCCTACGCATCCCAGCCCCTGGACAGACAGGTTGGGGATAATCAGAAGCGGCAGGCGGAAGCCCACTTCGGCCCCGTAGCCCAGGCCGTCCGGCCGACTGAGCGCATAGGCCGTGGTACGCACGTTGAAGCCATTGGCGCTGAAGCTCCAGTTGACGTCGCCCGACCAGCGGAGCGCCTCTTCATTATGGAGATGGAAACCGCCCGCACTGGCCCAGACGCGCGATTTCCCGGCTATATACTGCACCCCGGCCTTTCCCTGCCAGGAGACGAAAGCCGCTCCCATCTGCCGAAGTGAACTGGCCTGGACCGCCATGTTGAACATCCAGCGCTGTACCTGGTAGGCAGCGCCCGCCCAGGCCTCCATCCGACGGTCGTCCAGGTCATGGAGGGCAATCCTTACGTCGGCCCCGCCCATCACGCGCCAGTGCGACGACAGGTGACTGTTGATTCCGCCGGCCAGGTGCAGATGCTGGTTGCCGGGAGAGAACTGTCCCAATGCGGTGACATAGGCGCTGGTGCGCTCCGAGGGCGTGTAGGTATAGCGGAGGAAAGACAACGGCGCATTGGCATACAGGACGGCCGCACTGAAGCGGCTCTTCGCGTTCACAATTTTATCGGCCCCCAGATAGGCCGACCCCCACTGCTGCCCGGCATAGGCCGACAGGGACGGCGTATGGGCACCGATGTCTGCCGATACCACCCAGCCGTCGTGCATGACTCCGGTCGAATAAGAAGCCTGCGCCCGCCCGTACCAGAAAGCATTGTTGCTGTACAGGCCGGCGCGGAATCCGGACCGGAAGGCCGATGCCGTTCCGTCAATACTCACGGCGCCGTTGAAGCCGCCGAAGAAATCCCGCGTTTCCGCCCCTTCCAGAAGGGTGCTCCGGCGGAAAGACTCCGAAAGCGCGGAGCCCAGAAGCATCTTTCCGTCCAGATGCACGCCGGCCAGATAGTAATCCTTCCCTTCCAAGCCCCGGGAGGCATCCCGGAGGCTGGGGAAATAGTAGCGCGACAGGTTGCTGACAATGTCCGAGGAGCCAAAAAGAGCCTCCGGATGGTCATCGGCCACATGCGGGACCTCCTGCAGGAGCACGTTGAACACATTTCTGACGCAACCGTCGGACACCGTTACTTTAAGGCGGGTTTCCAGAAGGCCGGGAGCGCTGACTACCAGCACATACTGGCCGTCCGCCAGGCCGGAAGCCACGAAACTGCCTTTGTCATTGGTCTCTACCTTTGCCACAGGGCGGGCTTTCTGCATCACCACCACAGTGGCCTGCTCGACGGCCTGCTTGTCCAGGCGGGAGAACACCCGTCCCTTGATACCGCCGGAGGGGACCTCGGACGGAACCGCCATCATGAAGGCGACAAGCAGCACCACAAGAGACTGGAACATCTATTTCTGAATATAGATGAAGGTAGGATAGTGATCGGAATAGCCGCCGATGAAACGGCCGTTGGAGAACGTCCGGAAAGGCGTTCCCTTATACTGGCCGCTCTGCTGGGTCATGTAAGCTTTCTCGAACACGCGGCCATAGTATTTCTTCCCCTGCTTGACGATGCCTAAACTGCCCTTGGGGGCATTCACCAGCGCATCGCTGACCAGGATACAGTCGAAGATGTTGGGGTCTCCCCTGTAGAAGAGGGAGCCGATACCGTCGTCCAGCATTTCCCAGAAAGGATTGAAGAAGTCCCCCTCTTTCACCTCTCCCACCGTCCTTCGGCCATGAAGATACCGGGAAAGGGAGGCATCCTGCGGGTTGTCGTTCATGTCCCCCATGGCAATGCACTTGATGCCGGGGTGCTTCCGGGCCATTTTTTGGGAATGCTCATACACGATTTCCGCCGCACGGGCGCGGAGATCCAGGCCCTTGTCTCCCCTGCGGGAAGGGAAATGACACACATAGAAGGCGAAATGCTCGCCGTCGATGAGGCCGTGCACCATCAGGACGTCCCGGGTGCGGAAATCGGCCTGTTCCTTCTTGTTGTAGGTGGTAATCCTGATGTTGGTGTTGAAGTCGTAAGGAACGGTCTCGCTTTCCAGCACCTTCATGCGGGCGGGATTGTACAGGAGGGCCACGTCGATGCCGCGGCGGTCCGGACTTTCGTAATGTACGATCTTGTAGCCTGCCTTGGCGATGGCGGGCTCCTTCACCAGGTCTTCCACCACCTCGCGGTTCTCCACCTCGGCCAGGCCCAGCACGGTGTGCCACACACCGTTTTCTTCCTTCATGTCGGCAATCACACGGGCCAGGTTGGACAGTTTCTTCCGATACTTGTCCGGAGTCCATTCGTTGGCCCCGTCGGGCAGGTACTCATAGTCGTTCTTGCCCTGGTCGTGGGTGGTGTTGAACAGGTTCTCCACATTGTAGAACCCGATGACATGCCTCCCGCCCTTCTTCTTGGCGCAGGCCTGAAGGGGAAGCAGCATGAGGGCGGCCAGAAGGGCCAGAAAACACTTTCTCATTTACTTCAGGTTCCAGAAATTGTTGTCTTTGGGATGCTCGGCCTTCACCTTGGCGGCCGTTTCGGCCGGAAGGTTGGCAAAGAACTTGAAACCGGTCTTTTCTTCCAGATCCTTGATGGGCAGGGCAAAGTCCTTCAGCGTGGCAGGCTGGCCCTGATAGTTCTTATGGTCAAGATAGAAAGCGGCGCCGATATAGGAATCCCCGCTCAGGCGAAGGAGGGCCTTGAAGAAGGCGTTGGGGACGGATACCTGCCTGCCGTTGTTGTCCTTCCGGTATTCGAGGGGCTTGTCCACCATACAGCCGGTGACCACATAGAGGGTGTCCGTGCTGTTGGAAGCCGTGCTCCAGGTGCGGACGGCCATTTCCAAATCCTCCCACGGGCCGGCGTTAAAGGCCTTGTCGGCCAGCTGAGGGGCGATGTTGGTGAAATAGAACGTCTGTTCGTTCATCTTGGTGGAAGCCAGGCGGTCGGCCGAAGGGATCTGGTGACCGCGGTTGTACTTGGCACCGCCCTTCCCGTCATTATAGATGTTCCCCGCCTTGAAATAGGCCGGCTGGGCGTCTTCCGCCACAAACGGATCAAAAGCCCACTTGTCCGTACGGCTCACCGTCTTTTTGGTGTACAGGTCGCACAGCGGATAGGCCACCCACAGGGCAACCATGTTGTTGGAATCGTAGGCGAAGGAATAGTTGCGGTAGTTGGTTTCGCCGATGGGAGCGGTATGGATATGATAGTTGGACGCGTCCTTTACCTCGGGAAGTTCCATCCAGGCGGGAACCCCCTTGTATTCGTCTCCGAGGTCGTCCTTGGTGATGACCTCCTCGTTTTCCGTGATGAGGAGTTTCCTGATTTCCCAGGTAGGGGTGGTTTCGGCCGTGCTCTTGTATGTGAAGGCCAGCTGGATAACCTTGTCCTTGTATTTTTGGAGGTCGATGTCGCCGGAAGACTGGAACTCGAAGGACTTTCCGCTGGTCATATTGGGAATGGAAACATTCTCCCAGGTTTCGCCCTTGTCCGCAGAAACCTTTACGCCGATGAACTTGGAAAAATCTTTCTCGTCATTGGTGTAATTGAGCGCATGCTCGAAGCGCAGATACAGCTGGGCGTGTCCCTTCAGGTTGATGCGCGGGGAAAGCAGCCAGCTCTCGGTCTTGTAGCGTTTTTGCGTAGCGCTCACATAGGCCTGCGCCACCACACCGTACTCGGGGTGGGCCGCATTGGTGGACCAGAGGTCTCCGGGGAAACCGCCCTTGTCCTTGTCTTCCACGAAGAATTCGCCCATTCCCTTGGTGAAGTCCACCGACAGGACAGGGTCGCCCTGCACGACGGGCGGATCGTCCTCCTGCGCGACGGAAGAAGCCGCCTGCACCACCGTCAGTTCCGTCGAGGTGGAGGTTCCGGAGATGACGAAGACGACGGACCCCTTCCGCTCCGTGCTGTAGTTCGGCTGTACGGTGAGCGTGACGGACTGGTTGTCTCCGCCCTTGCCCACCTGCGGGGAAACACTGATCCAATCGGCATTGCACGTGGCCGTCCAGGACAGGCTGGCCGATATGATGACGGTCTGGGTGCCCCCCTCTTCCGGGACATTGAGCGTTGTTTGGGCATGGATGCGGATGGAAGGCGTCAGCTGGGCATCCGGCTTGTTGCAGGCCTCCGCCAGAAAGACAGCCAGGCTCAAAAGGACAATCAATCTTAACTTCATTGTGATGTGTTTTGTACTAACTTACAAAGATATAAAACTTATTCGCATAAAAAAAGTCCGGGGCTCGGTGATGAGCCTCGGACTGATTTACGTAGAGACGATTAGTTGGCAGGGATGTATTTTTCTACCCAGGCCTTCTTACTAGCCGTCTCGTAAGTGCTGTTGTATTTGGTCAGCTGGCCCTTTACAATAACCTCGTCACCTACGGCAGGCTGAGGGTTATCTTCCGTCCATTTCACTTCGTTACCACCCCAGTATACGCTGTAGCATTCAAAATCCTTGGAGGGTTCGGTCGTGCTCTTCTTGTCCTCGGACACACCGTTGGCGACGCCGTCGTCGGAAATCCAGAAGGTACCGGTGCCGTAGCTGGCGCTGAAGGTGTACAGAACCGCGGAGATTTTGCCCTTCACGCAGACATCCGGGAAAGTGGGGGCAGGCTGGGATGCCGCCTTGGCAGCGGCCTTTGCAGCCTCCATCCGGTCGATGAAAGCCACTGCACCGTTCACGTTGAACGGAGCGTTTGCGTTACCTACGCCGTCCTTGTCGCTGGTGGCGCCGTTCACGCTGTAAACCCATGCCTTCTTGCTGGAAGTCTCGGCTATTCCGTTGTAAACAGTGGTCTTGCCACAGACAACAACCTCGTCTCCCACTTCAAGTTGGGCATTCCCTTCGGCCCATTGGGCATTGTTGAACCAGTACACGCTGTAGCACTCAAAATCCTTGGAGGGTTCGGTCGTGCTCTTCTTGTCCTCAGACACGCCGTTGGCGACACCGTCGTCGGAAATCCAGAAGGTACCGGTGCCATAGCTGGCGCTGAAGGTGTACAGAATAGCGGAAACCTTTCCCTTTATGTAAATATCCTCATCGAACTTGTCTCCGGCAAGAAGTTTTGCGGCCACTTCAGAGGCCAGGTAGGGATTGGTGGCAGTACCCTTAGGATTGTCCACATATTCATCAATCTTCGTCGTAATGATGTTGATGAACTTTCCGCCGCCGGACAGACCGTTGAACCAACCGGTCACGGTGATCTTCTTTCCATCGAAGGACTTGGCGTTGAGAGCGTCCACAGGATACACGATGGAACCCTGCTTGGTGTTGGTGTCAATGCCGTCCAGGGCAATGTTGTAGTAGTTGCCAGAGACGGAGAGCGTACCGGAGAGTTTGATGAATTCCGCCTCGGAGGCATTATAGGTGGCGGCAGATGCCGTGATGTCCTCGGCAGCGGGATTGACGACTTCGTTGCCTTCACTATCAACAAACACATCGGTGATGTTGGTCAGTTCCGGAACGCCGTTGTAGGTGGTCTTCTCGGCAGCCATCTTCACGCCGTCACCCACTTTCAGTGCAGCGGCGGAATTGCCATAGGCATAGATGGCTTTCTTGCCATCGGAAAGGACGGCGCCTCTTGTGGTGAGGGCGATGACGACAGTGTTGGGAAGGGTCTCCACCTGGGAGCCGTCTTCGACAGCGATGATTTCACTGACGGAAGCGCCCGTGGCAGGAACACCGGCCTGGGTGACGGAAACGGTCTTCAGGGCACCGGGGCCTTTGATGGTCACATTGGCCGTACGGTTGGCGGTGCGGACATTCTCATCGGCATGCAGGACATAGACTCCGCCTTCTTTCACATCCGTGATCTGGAGCCAGGAGGCATCAGAGGTGACCAGCAGGGGCTCAACCTTGGCGCTGACCGTCATCTCGAAGACAGTTTCTTCAGCGGGGAGCATTTCAAATTCGAAATCGGCCACGTCGATTTTGGACTTTTCGACGCTGACGATGGAAACATCGACGAGTTCGACGGTGCCGTTGTAAACGGTCTTGGGACCTTCGACGGTAACGATGTCACCGACGGCAATGCCAAAACCATCCCAGCCGCCTTCGGCATCCTTGGGATAGGCGCCTTTGGCATTAACGGTACCATAGATGTAAATCTCACCGGTTTCATCGGCCAGGTACCAGTTACCATAACTGGTGTTGGCGACGCGGACACAGGTACCACGTACCTTATAGGTCACGTCCGGACCGTCAATGACATCCTTGCAAGTGGCCAGCGGAACTTCCACACCTACCGGTGCGGCCTGGTTCACTTTGATAATCTTGGTTTTACCGCCCATGGTAATGTAAACTTCGGCACTTCTGGAAGATGAAGAAGCCTCGGCGGTGAAGCGAAGGTTGACATCCTGTCCGGCCGAACCGGAAGCGGGGGTGATGGTAAGCCAGGTGACCTTGGAGTCAGCGATGGAGGCGCTCCAGGCTTCCACACCGTTGACGGTGATGGTAGCGCTGGCATTCTCATCGGCGGCCAGGGTAATGTAGTCTTCGGAAACCGAAAGACCTGCAAGGGTGGAAATGGCTTCCTCCTTGGCACAGCCAAAAAGGACCGTAGCGGCAGCAATGAAAGATGCAAATATATTTTTAAGTTTCATATCTCGCCGAAATAATTAGTTGAACAAGTACTTGATACCAATCTGCATGTACCAGCAGTTGGCATAGGTATGGGCAAGATCCCACGTCTTGGCACCGGCAGGCACGTTGGTAGAGAATACGGGAACGCCGTCAGGATCGGTGCGGACGTACTTGAGGATACCGCCGCTGCTGGGGACATCTTTGGAGAAGGTCTTGGCAACGCCCCAACTGGAATTGAACAGGTTGCCGGCGTTGACCAGATCCAGACTGAGCTGTAGGGTGTTCTTCACGCTGCCGATCTTGACCACGAAGTCATGGGCGTAGCGGAAATCGAAGGTATGTACCCAAGGAGCAGTAACAGCATAAGCCTCTGCATACTGGCCCTTGTGAGAAGACAGATATTTGTCCTGGGCGGCAAAGGCGACATAGTTGTCACGGTCGGCCGGGGTATCAAAACGATAGCTTCCATTGGCAATCTGCTCATCGGTAGGGATGTACATCAGATCGTAAGGGTTGCCGTCGCCGTTCATGTCGTTGGAGTAGATGAAGCTGCGTCCGCCGTAGCGCCAGCCCTCGTACAGGATGCTGTAGTGATTGCGGCCGGGATCGGTATAGGAAATTGAGGCCATCAGACGGTCGGGATTCACGAAGGAAGAAGAGTGCAGCGAATTGAAGTTGGGGCCTTCAACGGAAGGAATATACTTCCAGGCAGCCGTAGCGTTGGAACCGGGCATGGCCGTGATTTCCTTGTTGACCGTGTGGGTCCAGGCGGCCGTAATGTTCAAGTTCTCAAGGGGCTGGGCATTGAGGGAGATGGTGGAAACCCAGCCATAACCCTTGTTGGTATTGGTAAGCATGAAGGCATCGACCCTCTGATACTTGTAGCTGGCGGGATACATGTGACGGTTGTCGGCGCCGTTGAAAGTTGTCCAGCCGGCGTTGTCTTCGGTGATGTTGTAGTTGGTGAGCATCACGGCGTTGACTGTCTTGTTGAAGATGAACTCTCCGGTGATGGACAGCGGGAAAGGAGTCGGGAAGTTGTAATCCACAGCAATGGAAGAACGCCAGACCTGCGGCATCTTGAAGTTGGGATCCACACCGGCAATTTCGGAAGGAAGGACACCCGTTTCAGGAGAGATTTCCTTGGGATATTTCTTGGCGTCGGTAGCATTGAGGATATTCAGGATTTCCCATTTGTCGGTAACCATCTTGCCACCCTGCATCATCTGGGCAAGGACGGCGGGGTCTTTGAACTTGGTCAGACGACCTTTCACCATACCGGAGTTGGTCGGCATGTTCGTGAAGAAGACCAGCGGGAGACGGCCGCTGAACAGGCCGGTACCGCCGCGGATCTTCAGACTCTTGTCGCCGAGCACATCCCAAGAGAAACCGAGACGGGGAGAAATCTGGACGGAGGTCTTGGGCCACAGGCCGGTATCGATGTTGCGGCCGTTGTAGTCCAAAGCCTTGATGGCGTTGTTGGTCATCACATCGTTGTTGTTGAACAGGAGCGTGTCGAAACGGATACCTGCGGTGAGTTTGAACCGGTCGGTCACGTTCCACTCGTCCTGGACATAGAGGCCGATCTGATTGAAGCGAACCTTGGCGGAAGGATCCTCGACACCGTTATAACCCCAGTCGAAAGCCATTTCGACGGGAGCCTTCCCGGCGTAGAAATCAGACATGGAGGCAAAACGATACATGCCGGTACCATTACGCATATAGGTATTCAGTGCCATCTGGCTCTCGAAGGAGATGCCGCCCATGACTTTGTGGGCGCCGGCATACCAAGTGATATCATCCTTGATGTTGAGCACCGTATTGGCCACACGGTTTTTCCAGGTGAAAAGCTCGTAACCGAAGCCCATGTAGGGTTCCGTGGCATACTCCTCGCCCAGGTCTCCGGCCATGATTTCCACGAACGGGAACTCGCTGGAGTTGGAGCCGCGGACATCCGTCATGTCGGAATAGGTGGCCAGGAACTGGTTGGACAGATTGTCAGTGAAACGGCTGTTCAGGTCCAAGGACCAGGTGTTCACCTTATTGTTCATGGAATACATGGCGCTGGAGAAGTACATGCCATTCTCGGAAAGAGTGGTGTTGCCGCCGCTGGTCACCGTGAAGTCGGACACGTCGCGGGATGAGCTGGGCATGTTCCAATACGTGTTGTTGGTGTAGTTGTAGCGCAGGGCCAGGTGATGCTTGTTGGTGATGTTCCAGTCGATACGGGCCAGGATTTTGGTGTTGGACTCGTCGGCCGGGAAGCTGTTGTAAGAGCCGACATCATAGCCATAGGTCGTCTTGAGGAAGTTCTGCATCTGGATAGCTTCGGACTCCCGGACGCGGGTGATATTGCGGTCTTTGTCAGCGATACCGTCAGAGGAAGGCTTCCAATTGTTTACAGAAGTGGGGATGACGGAATGCTCGGCATTCACGAAGAAGAACAGCTTGTTCTTGACGATGGGACCGCCCAGGGTGAAGCCATAGGTGGTTTTTCGGTCAATGGCGCGCTCGGAAAGTTCGACATTGTCAATCCGGTTTCCGTGCATGTTCTCGTTACGGTGATACACATAAGCCGTTCCCCTGAATGTATTGGTGCCGGACTTGGTGATAGCGTTGATACCGCCGCTGGTGAAGTTGGACTGGCGAACATCGTAGGGGGAAACCACCACCTGCATTTCTTCAATGGCGTCGATGGAAATGGGGTTGCCGCCGCCCGGCAGGCTGCTGGAGCTCAGACCGAAGTTGTAGTTCATGTTCGCACCGTCCACCGTGAAATTGGAGAAGCGGCCGGAAGCACCCGCAAAACTGGTTCCATTGCCGCCGTAAGGGGAAAGTTTCAGGACATCGGTAACGGAACGGCTCACCGTGGGCAGTTCCAGCATCTGGGAAGAGGAGATGTTGGTGGCAGCGCCCATTTTTTCTACCGAAGCGAACTTGGAGCTGGGGGAAGCGATGACGATGGTGCCTTCCAGCATTTCATTGCTCTCGGCAATCTTGGCGTCCAGGGAATAAGTTTCTGCCAACTGGAGCGTGACGCCGGTATAGGTGGCTTCCTGATAACCCAGGCAGGAGAAATCTACCTTGTAAGGACCACCGGTACGCATACCCTGGATGGTATAGCGACCGTCCGCATTGGTAACGGCACCGTAAACGGTACCGGAGGGCTCGTGCGTAGCCACGATGGCAGCGCCGATGACAGGCTCGCCGGTCTGGTCAACCACACGACCGGAGAGGGAGGATGTGGTCACCTGGGCATAGGCGACAGTGCCCGCAATCAACGTAGTGAATGCGAGCAGAAGGCTTTTAAAAGCTTTTCTCATAAGGATTAAACGAAATAAATAT
>OCTW011618915.1_pt1 | contig 16821 bp, 20 predicted proteins | sample 1539671 | NCBI WGS metagenome assembly OCTW01 (sample SAMN02144230, study PRJEB22623) | gut metagenome | biome: sheep rumen | host: Ovis aries | place: New Zealand
ATTTGATAAGTGTTACTTATCTTGTAAATACATCATAATACATCTTCGGGTAAATGTCAAGTACTTTATTTTCTTTTTATTTTTTAATAATTACAATCTTATACCAATAAACTATACTTCAATCATATAACTTCTAGTATTATCAACACCTACAAGTCTTTTTAATTGGTTAAATTATTAACAAGCTACATATGAAATCCGGTATTCACTACAGTGGCTACCAATCTACCGTTACCATCCTTTATCTCAGTTTCAAACACGCAGGTCTTCCTTCCATCTTTGATGCATCTGCATTCAGAAACAAGAACCTTGTCCTTAGGCTGATTTACAAAATTGATTGTGCTGCTTAGTGTAAGAGTAACCTTTTCCTTATCATTAGTTGCAACAGCAAATGTGAAATCCGCAAGTGTAAAAATAGCCCCTCCCATTACATGTTCTCCTACTGCTAAATGTCTATCTTCAATATCTATATGGCATTTTGAATAGTTCTCTCCTACCTCATCTATCTTTATCCCTGTCGTAGACATTGCATAACGATCTTCCTTAAAATATTCTCTTGCTTCCTCTACATTCATTTACTTATCCTCTTCTCATTCTCTCTTATTACAGGCACTTTCCGGGCACCGCAGTATAAATTTTACCACATTTTGCAGCATTCGGCAAGATTTTTAAAAAAATCTCTTGTTTTTTATAATAATTAGTTGTATAATGCCCCTTGAAATAAATTCAGGGGAGCTTGTGTCAGCTTGCTGAGAGGAAGTAATCAACTTCGACCCTTATACCTGATGTGGATAATGCCGCCGTAGGAACGTTTATATTCTGTTTTTTATATTGTTAGTAACTTAGTTTTGTATTCGAAGTTTTATATTTAATACTTTATACGTTAATGACTTTATATACGGGGAATGCCACTTGAGGTATTCCCCGTATTTTTTTTTATTTCTAATCTTATTTATTAAACCCAAAGGAGATTTTTATCATGAAAAAAACAAACACTAAAAAATTAGCCATTGCTGGAATATTCTGCGCTGTTGCAGTTGCAGGAAGTATGTTCTCTTTCCCTGTTTTCGGAAGTAAATGCGCACCCATTCAGCATATGATAAACATACTATGTGCGGTGCTTCTAGGCCCTGGATATGGTGTCGGAGCAGCCTTTGTCGCCTCTCTTCTACGTAATTTTTTAGCCCTCGGAAGCCCTCTTGCTTTCCCTGGAAGTATGTTCGGCGCTCTTATGTGCGGCCTTGTTTATTCTAAAACAAAGAACCTTCCTTTGACCTTGATTGGTGAAGTTTTTGGAACTGCCATTCTTGGCGGCCTCACTGCTTACCCGGTTGCAATCCTGTTTATGGGAAAGAACGCTTCTGAGCTCGCTTTTTATGTATATATTGTTCCATTCCTTATTTCTACGGCTGGTGGAGCAATAATTGCAGCGGTTTTAGTTTATAGCCTAAAGAAGGCGGGCATCCTTCAGAACATGCAGAGCACACTTTCAAGGTAAAAGAGTTACTGCAAGGGACTCTGTACTTGTTGACAAGGTAGCTGTTTAAACGGCTACCACGATGAGCAAGTCGTGCTTCATCCCATCACCTAAAGGTAATGGGTTTTCGCCCCTGGGGCATTTATAAAACTTATAACTGCAATTGCAATAACTAGTAAGATAAGAATTATAACTGCAATTGCAATAACTAGTAAGATAAGAATTATAACTGCAATTGTACTAACTATTGGAAGGAATTTTTAAAATGCTTGATAAAATGCTTGAAAATGTTCGAAAAAAAAGTCCTCTCATTCACAACATAACAAATTATGTTACTGTAAATGACTGTGCAAACATTACTATAGCCTGCGGCGCTGCCCCGATAATGGCAGATGATGACGGCGAAGTAGCGGAAATAACCGGCATCTGCGCTGGCTTAAATATCAATATAGGAACCTTGAACAGCCGCACTATTAAGGCCATGCTTATCGCCGGAAAAACTGCAAATGAATTAAAGCATCCTGTTGTTTTAGACCCGGTAGGCGTTGGAGTTTCAAAGCTCCGTACAGACACTGCAAAAAAACTGCTTGAGGAAGTTAAATTCACTGCCATCCGCGGCAATATTTCTGAAATCAAGACACTTGCTGCAGGCGTAGGTCTTGTTTATAGCGGATGTCTTGCTGAAAAAGGATCCCTTGCCGAAAAAGGAGGTCTTGCTGAAAAAGGATCCCTTGCCCCTAAAGGCGTAGATGCAAACACCTCAGATAAAGTGACTAAAGAAAAACTCGCCGCAGCAGTATCCTTTGCGAAGGATTTCTCTGCTAAAACCGGCGCCGTAATAGCCATAACCGGTGCAATAGACATTGTTGCAGATAGTAGCAAGGCTTACTGCATATATAACGGGCATCCTGACATGTCTTCAATCACTGGAACAGGCTGTCAGCTATCAAGCCTCACCGCTGCCTTTGTAACGGCAAACCCTGATAGCCCACTGGAGGCTACTGCTGCTGCAGTTGCCGCCATGGGCTACGCCGGCGAAATAGCACATGAAAGGCTCACTCCATTAGATGGTAATTCTACTTATAGAAACTACATAATTGATGCAATATACAATATGACTCCGGAAATGCTAGCGAAGGGAGCAAAATATGAAGTGCGATAAGAAAAATATGCTGCTCTATGCCGTTACAGACAGGGCATGGACGAAGAATCAAAGCTTATATGAACAGGTAGAATCAGCCCTTAAGGGCGGCGTTACCTGCGTTCAGCTTCGTGAAAAGACACTTGGCGAGGAGGAATTTCTAAAGGAAGCCCTTGAAATTTCTGTTCTTTGTAAAAAGTACAAGGTACCACTATTCATAAATGACAACGTAGATATTGCCATTAAATGTCATGCTGACGGAATCCACGTTGGACAAGATGACATGAAAGCAAATCAGGTAAGAGAAAAAGTCGGAAACGACATGATGATCGGTGTTTCCGTACATTCTGTAGAGGAAGCCCTTGAGGCAGTTAAAAATGGAGCAGACTGCCTTGGAGCCGGCTCGGTCTTTTCAACTTCTACTAAAGCAAATGTCAGCAGCCTTTCAAAGGAAACTCTCCGTGATATTTGTAATGCTGTTGATATTCCAGTTGTTGCCATAGGCGGCATCAACAAAACTAATATCGCAGAGCTATCCGGCACCGGTATCTCGGGAGTTGCACTTGTTAGCGCTATTTTTGCAGCATCTGACATTGAAGCAGAATGCCGCATGCTCCGTAAAGCTTCGGAAGAAATGCTTGGCGCATAAAGCCAAATGCATAATGCACATCGCATAATGCCTAAAGCGTAACGCCACAGCAATCTTTAAGCGGTAGACTGGGGGCACCACCTTATGCCGCTATATAAAAAATGCTGATAAACGAAAGGAGAAATTTATGAAAATGAAAACAGCATTGACCATTGCTGGAAGTGACAGCAGTGGAGGCGCCGGTATTCAGGCCGATCTTAAGACCATGACAATGAACGGTGTTTTTGCCATGAGTGCAATTACTGCACTTACAGCACAGAACACAACCGGCGTAAGAGCAATACAGGAATCAACACCTGATTTCCTGAAGGATCAAATTGACGCAGTATTCGAGGATATCTATCCTGATGCTGTAAAAATCGGTATGGTAGCTTCTAGTGAGCTTATCCGAGTAATTGCAGAAAGGCTGAGATTCTACAAGGCAAAAAATATAGTTGTAGACCCTGTTATGGTTGCAACCTCCGGTTCTGCCCTTCTAAAGAGCGATGCAGTGAAAACTCTCATCGAAGAATTCCTGCCAATCGCTACTGTGGTAACTCCTAACATTCCTGAAGCTGAGATTCTATCAGAAATTACCATTAAAACTGAAGACGACATGGTAACAGCTGCAAAGAAAATCGGTGATAATTACAACTGCGCCGTTCTTCTTAAGGGAGGACATAACATCAATGATGCAAACGACCTTCTCTATTCTAACGGTGAAGCCACCTGGTTTAAGGGAAAGCGTATAAATAATCCAAATACCCATGGTACAGGCTGCACTCTTTCAAGTGCCATTGCCTCAAATCTTGCCAAGGGATTCTCTTTAAACGATGCTGTTAAGCGTGCTAAGGATTATATTTCAGGTGCTCTTGCTGCTGACTTAGATCTAGGAAAGGGCTCTGGTCCAATGAATCACGCCTTCGATCTTCAGGGTGAATTCAGCAAAGGAGCTAATTCATGAGTGCAATTGTTGTAATTTCTTTTACTGTAATATATCATTTAGTAACTATATTTATGATAAGAAAGCTAAAGCTTTCAACTCGTAAAATGTGCATTTGCGCTATCATTGTAGCAATGACCATTGTGCTTGATTCAATAAGATTCCCTCTTCCTACAGGGGCAACCATATCACTTTGCTCTCCTATTCCTTTAATGCTTATGGCATTATTAGTAGATTACAAGCTTGCCTTCATGGGCGGCTGGCTTTGCGGTATTCTTGCCTTAATACTTATTCCGGTGTGGTCTTTAGCTCACTGGGGACAATTCTTCGTTGAGCACATGATATGCTTTTCATGCCTTGGATATACAGGACTTTTTGGCATAAATAAAAAGTATAAGGTACTACTCGGAGTTCTACTTGCTAGTGCAATAAGTATTTTTGCGCATACCGGTAGCGGTGTACTTTTCTTTTCTCAAAATGCTTGGGATGGATGGAACGCTCTTAACTACAGCTTAGCTTATAATTTATCACAGAATGTACCACTTTTCTTAATTTGTGGAATAGTAGTATTATCATTGCCACTTAACAAGATTAAATCCATAATAGAGAGGAAATAAAAATGAATACAGTAGAAAGACTGCTTTTAGCAGCAGATGATGTTTGGAAGGAATATAATAAACATCCCTTTGTAATGGGAATTCAGAACGGCGATCTTGATAAAGAAAAGTTCCGCTACTACATGATTCAGGACTACCTATATCTTGAAGATTATGCAAAAACCTTTGCCGTTGGTGTTGCAAAGGCTAAGAGCCTTAAAATCGCAAATTTATTTGCAAAATACATTTCAGTAATGAACGGTGAGCTAAATGTCCATAAAGGATATCTTGGCAGACTTAAAGTAACTGACGAGGATATTAAGAATACACCTCGCTCTTTAGATAATCTATCTTATACTTCTTATATGCTCCGTGTAGCATACGAAGAAGGCGAAGTAGAGATCCTTACAGCGATTCTCTCCTGCGCCTACAGCTATGAGATTATTGCAAAAAACATTGTTAAGACAAAGCCTGATTCAATAAACGATGATTTTTATGGTGATTGGATAAAGGGCTATGCTTCTGAAGAATACGCAAAGGATAATGCAATTCTTTTAAACGAACTAAATATCCTTACAGAAAACTACACCGAAGCGCAGCTAAAGCACCTTGCCGACATTTTCACCTCCTGCTCCCGTTACGAGCTTGCCTTTTGGGAAATGTCCTGGAATATGAGCAAGTAAGCTATTACGACTTGTGTCCATGCGCTTAAAAACCCTAGAGTTTTACGGCTGATAACTTATAATTTCTTCAATTTATCAGACAAAAACTTTATTATCTTTCCGTAATTCTCCGGCCTGTGAGGGAAATCACAGTTCATGCAGCTTTTTATTTCTTTTCCGTTCCTGGTCTTTATTATTTTATAGCTGCCCGGGCATTCATCTAAAAAATACAGAGGGCAGTAACAGAAAAGACAATTGAAGTCATCCTCCTTACTAAAACCCTTGTGACAAGGATAATATTCACATTTTTCATTTTTAAAAAACTTAAAGGAATTCTCCATTCTACCTCCCTCTAAACATTAAAAGCCTGCTCTATTTATTAAAGCAGGCTTTTAAATTTTTTACTTATTTCAGATATTTAGTCAGCTTTTGAATTGCTTGCATCATCAGTTTCATTATCATCAGTTTGAATGTCATCAGTTTGAATATCATCAGTTTCAATATCTTCAGTTTTTCGTATTTTTCTTTTCTTTTTAAAGAAAAATAATCCTGCAATAGTTCCTGCAACAGCCGCAACCACTACAAATACTCTAAGTATTGCCTTACCTACCTTCTTCATACGAATCTCCTTTCACCAAACATTTCCTTAGAGTCAAATGTTATTATAATCCTTCGGCTTGTAAGTTGGCATGCCATCCAATGTTTCTATTAGATAGCCCTTTTCTCTTAACATTTCCTCTATCTCATCAAGAATTTTTATATTCTTTGCTTCTATTGTATGATAATGATAGCCGGATGTCAAATTCTTTAATGGAGAAGACACTCCGCTTTTGATATCATTCATGAAATTCTTGATATCTCTGATGCTGCTGACATTAAGTGGTCTTGAAATAGTTCCATAGACCCTGTGCTCTATCTTGACGTCTAGCATAACTCCGCCAAGCTCAACTATGCCCCTCATCTCATCTTCCATCTGATCATCACTATGCTTTACCTTGAAAACCCTTCTCGGCTTCCCATTTGGCTTTAAATATGCCTCATTCTCCGCTTTTGAAGTCTGTGCACCATCGCCTTCAAATTTTCCTGCTATCAAATAGCCTTTACTTGTTGCTAGTATTTCTGGATGTGATGCCTTTAGTATTGAAATATCCTGAACAATTATCTGCCTAGACACTCCTAGCTTCTTTGATAGCTGTCCGCCTGGTATCGGACTCGCAGCATTATTAAGGATTTCGAGTATACTGCTGCGTCTTTCCTGCGCGCTTATTGCCATACGTCCTCCTTTTTTTCTCAGAACCTATATACTAATACACATTCTCTCTCATCTTCTGTTTCTAGAAGATCTCTGCAATCTATGTCAGCTTCCCTTGTAAGTCCAGCTTCGCCATCAAGATAAGCTATATATTCCTTAGAAGGATAATAGAAAAATAGCAATATTTCTCTTTCCTTCTTTTCATAAGATTCTCTGACATTTTCGATTACTTTTTTTAGTATTTGAACCGAAAACGGATTGAAGAAAAATATCCTGTCTGCCTCTTCAGGAACAGGATATTCCTCTGCACTTTGATTTATTACATCCGTTCTCATTGAATAAACTGCTGTTTCTAAATTCTTTTTTGCCTCTGAATATATTATTTCATCATACTCTACGCCTATAGACCGACACCTTGTCTGATAGGATAAAAAGAGCGGCACTCTGGCCTTTCCGCAGCCATAGTCTATAAGTACATTCTTTTTTCTAATTAAGCCGCTATTAGCAAGCCTCTCTAATACAGAATACGGTGTTGGTTCGTAAGGATATCTTAGCTGAGTCGCATTTGAATCATCCCTTCCCGTCGTCTTTATTTTAAGAAGTCTGTCATAGCTTATTTCTTCATTTATCATACTGTCCCTAATATATTATCTCATTTTCTCTTACTGTTTCTAATATATTATGTCATTAATTAATGTTTTTTACAAGTCTTTTTTTACACCTGTAAACCCGGCTTTAGTTAGACTTTACGCTGTTCCACTTTTCCATATACATTTCTTCTACTTCCGGTGTAAGGTAATTATATGCCTTGCATCTTGAAAGAATGTCTTCGCCCGGGAATGCGACTGTAGAATTCTTTATATCCTCATCTGTAATGAGCTCTCTTGCTGCCTTATTCGGTGTTGAATAAGTAATATAATTAAAGTTTGCAAGAGCCACATCTGCGCGGCACATAAAATCAATCCACTTATATGCATTTTCTGTATTTTTTGAATTTGTAGGGATTACCCAGCCGTCTATCCATACATTTGAGCCCTCATCTGGAACTACATACTTTAGATCTGGATTTTCTCTTGCAGTGTAAATTGCTTCACCTGAATAAATTACGCCGATTGCTGCTTCACCGCCGATCATTTTATCTCTTACTTCATCTACAACATAAGCCTGTATAAGAGGCTTCTGCTTCTTAAGAAGGTCAGTTGCTTCATCAAGCTCTGCCTCATTTGATGTGTTAAGATCATATCCTAAAAGGGTGAGTGCTATCATATATGCATCACGAAGAGAATTCATCATAAGGATCTGTCCTGAATACTTTTCATCAAAAAGTGCATTCCAGCTTGTGATTTCTTCATCTACCATGCTGGTATTATAAAGAATACCTACAGTTCCCCAGCAATAAGGTACACAGTACTGATTGCCTGGATCAAAAAGCTCAGCGCTCTTAAGATACTCAGGATCTATGTTTCCATAATTTGTAATTTTACTTTTATCAATAGGCTGAATAAGATTTTCCTTTATAAGCTTATCTACCATATAATCTGAAGGGCATACTACATCATAGTTATTAGCACCTGAAGCTAATAATGGATACATATCCTCATTTTCAGTAAATTCCATGTAGTTTACCTTAATTCCTGTTTCCTTCTCAAAAGCTTCAATAACACCATCTCCAATATATTCACCCCAGTTAAATACATACACCTCACCATTTTCACCGGCCTTTAATTCATTGCTGACAGTGATTTCTACTTCCTCACCTGTATTATCCTCTACAGATGTTCCACAGCCTGTAAGTACTGTTGATGCTCCAAGGCATACTGCCATGCTAAATGCTAAACTCCTGTTAAATTTCTTCATAATAATTCTCCTCTCTTTTTTAAGCTCATATCTTCTTTTTCTGTTTTTCTTCAAGATAAGCATTTCTTCTATTTACTATTACTAAAAGTACAAGCACTGTCACAAACAAAAGCGTTGATAGTGCATACATTTCAGGCTTAATGCCCTTTCTTACCTCAGAATAGATCTTTGTTGAAAGGGTATCTACCTGGGTTCCTCTTGTAAAGTAGGTAATGATAAAATCATCTATACTCATTGTAAAGGCTAATATAAAGCCTGATATTACGCCCGGCATTATATCCGGAAGCACCACCTTAAAGAAAGCATATGCCGGCTTTGCTCCAAGGTCTAGAGCTGCTTCATATCTTGCTCTGCTAGTCTGACGCAGCTTTGGCATTACGCTTAATATTACATAAGGTATGTTAAATGTTATATGTGATATTAAAACTGCTTTAAATCCGAGCCCTATCTTAAAGGCTATAAATAACAGCATGAGCGAAATACCTGTTACTATGTCTGCATTGAGCATAGGTATATTAGTTATTCCAAGCATTACAGTTCTTGGAAGTCTCTTCATTCTGTTCATTCCTATTGAAGCTGCCGTTCCAAGTATGGTAGCAACAACTGCCGAAATAAGCGCTATTATGATAGTATTCTTAAATGCATCCATTATTCCGGCATTACTGAATAATCTGGTATACCAGTCTGTAGTAAAGCCTCCCCACTTTGCGCGGGATTTTGATGCATTAAATGAAAGTACTATAAGAACTGCTATCGGTGCATATAAAAATATGACTACTAGCGCTACGTATAGCTTCATAAAAAATCTCTTTGCCATAATTCCTCCAAAGTACCTTTAAAAGGCCGCTGATACTTCATCTTCCTTGTCATACTTATTAACTAATGCCATGCTTATAAAAATAAATACCATAAGAACTAACGATAAACCTGATCCTGCATTCCAGTTATAAATGTACTGGAAATACTGCTCTATGACATTACCAATAAGAAGTATCTTACTTCCTCCTAAAATTGTTGAAATTACGAAGGTCGTAAGTGCTGGTACGAATACCATGGTTATTCCTGAAATCACTCCAGGAAGGCTAAGTGGAAGTATAACTCTTATAATCGTCTGAAAATAGTTTGCTCCAAGATCTCTTGCAGCATTGATTACATCATCATCTATCTTCTGAATTACGTTATTTATAGGAAGTATCATAAACGGAAGGAAGTCATATACCATTCCTATTATGATTGCCTTATTGGTATTGATTATATGTGCCTTTGGCAGCCCGAAAAAAGTCAGAATATTATTTAATATTCCGGTATTTTCAAGTATATTCTGCCAGGCAATGGTACGAAGAAGTGAATTCATCCACATAGGAAGGATAATTATCATTATCAAAAAACTGCTGCCCTTAAACTTAAGTGCTTTAAGTATTAAGGCTAAAGGATATGCTATCAAAAGGCATATCACCGTGCTTATAAGAGACAGAACTACCGATAAGCCGAGTGCCTTTAGATTATCTGATTTCGCTATTAGTGCTATGTTCTCAAAAGTAAAGCTTCCATCTGCCTTTGATGTGAAACCGTAGTATAATATCATTATCAGAGGTATAACAATGAAGGCTACGCTCCATACGCCATAAGGCGCTGCAAGAAGCGGCATCTTATTTCTATTTTTCATTTTTCCTCCATGAAGGCTTTAATAAATTATTAATCTATTACTGATCAACTATTACTGCCTATTAATCTTCCTTTTCAAGTTCTGATACAGCCTTTTCATCATCAGATTCAGGACGGTTCATTATCTGAATGTCAAATGGATTAACATAGATACCTACCTCTGCACCCACAGGCGAAAGATCGGTTGAATGAACTAACCATTCAAAGCCATTTGCTTCAACCTCCATTTCATAATGAACGCCCTTAAAGATAAGAGAAGTAACTCTGCCCTTTATGATTCCCTTATCAGGCTCTACTAAATCAATATCCTCTGGTCTTATTACTACATCGACCGGCTTATTTTTTCCAAAGCCTTCATCTACGCACTGCCATTTAGCTCCAAGTATTTCTACAAGCTTATCTTCTATCATGGTTGCTGGAATAATATTGCTCTCTCCGATGAAATCTGCTACAAAAGCATTTTCCGGCTCATTATAGATTTTTTCAGGAGTACCTATCTGCTGTATATAGCCCTTATTCATTACCATTATGGTATCGCTCATGGTAAGAGCCTCTTCCTGGTCATGGGTTACATATATGAAGGTAATTCCAAGCTCATTCTTAAGACGCTTAAGCTCATACTGCATGTCCTGACGCATCTTTAAGTCAAGCGCTCCAAGAGGCTCATCAAGAAGAAGTACCTTAGGCTCATTTACAATGGCTCTTGCGATTGCTATTCTCTGCTGCTGACCACCTGATAACGAATCAGGCATTCTATTTTCATACCCCTGAAGATTAACAAGCTTTAAGGCATACTTTATCTTATCATTTATATAAGACTTTGACTTTCCCTTTATCTTAAGACCAAAGGCAATATTATCTGCTATGGTCATGTTTGTAAAAAGGGCATATTTCTGGAATACAGTATTAAGCTGTCTTTCATTTGGTGCAAGATTCGTAATGTCCTTTCCATCAAAAATCACCTTGCCCTTATCCGGCTTTTCAAAGCCTCCTATTATTCTGAGAGTTGTAGTTTTTCCACAGCCTGATGGGCCAAGCAGCGTTAAAAATTCATTTTCTCTTATATATAAACTTAAATCGTCGAGAATCATCTCTCCATCATAAGATTTTGTAATATGCTGTAAATCTATAAGTTTATTATTCTCCATTTTAGATCCTTTCTAACAAAAGCTCTATTATAATAGCCCCTAGCCATTTTTATAAAAGCTCTTTATTTCTTAAAGAATTTTTAAAAGCTTGGCGGTGCTGAAACCCATATGACTGTCGCTGGGAGCTGCCCCGTCTGTGATATATAATGTTCCTTTGAAGGCTTGAAATAAAAGGCTTCCCCTTTTTTCGCCTTGTAGGTCTTATTTCCAATATGAACTGCTATGCTTCCTGATAATACAAAGCCAAATTCCTCTCCTGCATGCGGATTATGCGGCGTTGAAGTCCCGCCCACCTCTAACTTTAAAAGAATAGGCTCCATCATATTTTTTTGAGCATTTGGGACTATCCACTCAATGGTATTTTTCAATTCACCATCTTCCTTTTCAAAATAATCCGATTTTTTGAAAACTATCTGTTCTGGCTCAGAATCTGTAAAGAACTCTTCAAGGTTTGTTCCAAGACATTGAAGAATATCTACCAAAGTCGCTATGGACGGTGAGGTGAGATCTCTTTCAACCTGGGATATAAATCCCTTGGAAAGCTCGCACCTATCGGCAAGTTCCTCCTGCGTGAGGTTCTTTGCTACTCTAAGCTCCTTTATCTTAGGACCTATCTTCATTCACAACACCTCCTTCTTAACAAAAAGTTTAGTTAAACTAAACTTTAAAACGTGTATTATTATACACTACTTTTTTCAAATGTCAATATATAAAAAGCGGTTAAGCTATTGTAATTCTCTCTTTTTTTTGCTATAATCGTGAAGGAGTTTTGATTTGATGAAAAATGTTTAATGGATGTAAATTTCCATTTAATTTTAATAATTGGAGGAAAAAAATGGCAGAACTTGAAAAAATAGCAAGCTTTACAGTTAATCACCTGGTTCTTCTTCCTGGAATCTATGTTTCTAGAAAGGATAAGGTAGGTGCAGAAACCATAACAACTTTCGACCTTAGAATGACAGCTCCAAATAAGGAGCCTGTTATGAATACAGCAGAAATTCACACAATCGAGCATCTTGGCGCTACCTTCCTTAGAAACAAAGAAGGTGTTAAGGATAAGACAATCTACTTTGGTCCTATGGGCTGCAGAACTGGCTTCTATCTTATTCTTGCAGGCGACCTTGCTTCAAAGGACATTGTAGGCCTTATGAAGGAAATGTTTGAATTTATCAGAGATTTTGAAGGTGACATTCCTGGTGCAACTGCACATGACTGCGGAAATTATCTTGATCAGAATCTTAATATGGCTAAGTTCCTCGCTAGAAAATATCTTGATGTTATAAACAATATCACAGAGGATAGATTGGTTTATCAACCATAATCCACTTAAAACGGAAAAGCCCAGAGCAGATAAAGCTCCGGGCTTTTATTTTAATACTTCATATCTTCTATCTGTTTTTTATCGAGCGTAAGTCTATTTTTCAGTGCTTCTACAGAACCTAAATTGGTTTCGGGCCTTGTAAAGGCATAAAACTCTGTCTTGATAGCAGCTCCGTAAAGATCATCATCGCAGTCAAAGAAATTGGTCTCTACCCATTTCTGTGTCTGATTTCCGACTGTAGGCCTGACACCTATATTAGTCATCCCTTTATATACTCTTCCTGCATAAGCACCATCAAGTATGGTGGTCTTAGTTGCATATACTCCGTTTCTAGGCAAAAGCTTCACTTCCTCAGGTATTACATTTGCTGTTGGAAAGCCTATCGTCCTTCCAAGCTGCTTTCCCTTTTCTACAACGCCTTTTATATAATAATTCATGCCAAGGAGCTTATTTGCTTCTTGGATTTTTCCCTCTCGAAGGTAGCTACGTACCAAAGTACTTGATACTTCTAGCTTATCTATCTCAATTTTTTCAAATATATCAACTGCATAGCCGCAGTTTATAGACATCTTTTCAAGAAGCGTCGGGGTTCCGGCTGCTTTTTTGCCAAAGGTAAAGTCATGCCCCACAGCAAGATATTTAGCTCCGATTTTTTTGCAGATCACTTCTCTTACAAAATCCTCCGGGCTCATATCTGCACCTTCCTGGTCTAACGGATATTCTATCATTACATCCACGCCAAGAGCTTCTAGGATTTCTCTTTTTTCTTTTGAGGTATAGATTTCCTCGAGGTCTTTTCTGATGCTTTTGGGCATAAGTCTAAAATCAAAGGTAAATACCACTATCTTCCCTTGATTTATTTCCTTCTGCTTTTTCAATTCATCTATCAGGAACCTATGTCCCTTATGAATTCCATCAAATTTTCCAAAGGTCACATTCGTGCCTGTAAGTTTAAAATCTTTTGAATTAATGTACTCCAACTTAAACCACCATTCATAATCATAGTTTTTAATTAATTCTATTAATCAGTATTTACAATATTATCATTTTTATCCATAAAATGCAACAAACTATTTGTATATCATTCTAAAGAAATATTAAAAATGGATTCCTTTTTAGGGAATCCATTTAAAGTAATCTTAGATTTAATTGTAATAGGCTACTTTACATAATAAAGCAGCAGGAAATAACATATTACTGAGCTGTAGTTGCAGCTGGCTTATTGGTATATGCAATGATTGCAAAAACGATAAATGTTATTGCTACAGCGAAGCTAATTAATGTACTGATCTGGCTTGGAAGGTAAACCGAAGAACTAGTAAGGGTATTTACAAAGCCTAATAACTCTGAAAGAGCTGCCTTAAACGCATATACAACCCATACTATCGCGTATACCTTAAACGCCTTCTTGACCTCTACCTTTACAGCTTCACCTTCAACTAATAATCCGTAGCCCATTAAAAGTATACCTATTGTACTGAAGGCTGAATTAGCTCCAAGAAGGTAAATGAGTGCTGCAAATGCCTGTACTGAAATTCCTAACTTTGTCTTTTCCATAAACGACTCCTTTCGGGATAGATAAATTATAACTCTTAAACAGGAAAGTGATGGCTACACTTTCCTGTTCAATTATTACACCTATTTAATTATATGTAAAATATTATAAAAAGTCAAACAAATAATTAACCAAAATCCTTCTCTTCTTTAGCTTCTGAAATTGAAGCGCCTGGGGCAACCATTGGCCATACCTTGTCATCTTCATCGATTCTTACATCAATTACTACTGTCTTGCCTGCCTTCTGATCCTTGATTGCCTGCTTTAATACCTTGGCAACCTCTTCCTTCTTGGTGATACGGTAGCCCTGAGCTCCCATACCCTTAGCGATTGCTACATAATCTACACCATCGTTAAGAACAGTTGCTGAGTAACGCTTTCCGTAGAAAAGTGTCTGCCACTGACGAACCATTCCAAGAACTTCATTATTGAAGATAATATCAATTACAGGAATTCCTGCTCTAACAGAAGTACAGATTTCATTCATGTTCATTCTGAAGCATCCATCACCTGCAATGTCAACTACTGTCTTGTCCGGGCAACCAGCCTTTGCACCGATTGCTGCACCAAGACCATAGCCCATTGTTCCAAGTCCGCCGCTTGTGATGAGCTGACGTGGCTTTGAGTACTTATAGTACTGAGCTGCCCACATCTGATGCTGACCTACTTCTGTACAGATGATTGCATCACCCTTGGTGATTTTGTAGAGCTCTTCTACTACATATGGTCCTGTAAGCTTTTCTGTATGATAAGTCATTGGATATCTCTTCTTGAAGCCCTCGATATGCTCAAGCCACTCTGAATGGCTCTGCTGATGAAGCTTTGCATTGATTCTCTTAAGGATTTCATTTAAATCACCGACTACGCTGGCACTTGTCATGATATTCTTATTGATTTCTGCTGAATCAACGTCGAACTGGAGTACTCTTGCATTTGGTGCGAACTTTGTTGCATTACCTGTAACTCTGTCTGAGAAACGGGCACCGCATACTACAAGGAGATCACACTCTGTAACTGCAAAGTTAGAAGTCTTTGTTCCATGCATACCGATCATTCCGGTATATCTTGGATCTTCTCCTGAGAATGCACCCTTACCCATAAGTGTATCACATACTGGTGCATCGATGAGATCTACCATCTTCTTAAGTTCGTCCTGAGCGCCTGACATGATTGCGCCGCCGCCAACAAGGAATACTGGCTTCTGAGCATTTTCAAGCATCTTTACAGCCTTATTTATGTCATTCTCATTAATGGTATTTTCTACTGGAAGTACTTCCTCTGGGATAGCCTTCTCATATTCGCATTTAGCTGCTGTAACATCCTTTGTGATATCTACAAGTACAGGACCTGGACGACCTGACTTTGCAATCTTGAAAGCACGGCGAATAACGCTTGCTAAATCTTCAATGTTCTTTACAATGAAGTTGTGCTTTGTGATAGGCATTGTGATACCTGTGATGTCAATTTCCTGGAAAGAATCCTTTCCAAGAAGAGGAACTGCAACGTTTGCTGTGATTGCAACAAGTGGAACTGAATCCATATATGCTGTTGCAATACCTGTTACAAGGTTTGTTGCACCAGGACCTGATGTTGCCATACATACGCCGACCTTGCCTGTTGCTCTTGCATAACCGTCTGCTGCATGTGAAGCACCCTGTTCATGTGATGTAAGTACGTGTCTGATTTCGCTGCTATGCTTATAAAGCTCATCATAAACGTTAAGAATACATCCTCCTGGGTAACCAAAAACAGTGTCAACACCCTGTTCCTTTAAGCACTCAATAAGTATTTCTGAACCATTTAAAAGCATTATTCTTAGCCTCCAGTAATATTATTAATTGATTTGATTTTTATCAGATATTGCTATTGTCATCCTTTACTTCAAGGATTGCTCCTCTGTTTGCTGATGTAACAAGTGAAGCATATCTTCTAAGATAGCCTGTTGTAATATTTGGCTTTCTTGGCTTCCATTCCTTACGTCTTGCCTCAAGTTCTTCATCTGATACTAAAACGTTAAGTGAGTTGTTTGGAATGTCTATCTTTATGATATCTCCCTCATGGATGAGAGCAATAGGTCCGCCTACTGCTGCCTCTGGTGAGATATGTCCGATTGAAGCTCCTCTTGATGCTCCTGAGAAACGTCCATCTGTAATAAGAGCTACGCTTGAGCCAAGTCCCATACCTGCGATTGCAGATGTAGGATTAAGCATTTCTCTCATTCCTGGGCCGCCCTTTGGACCTTCGTAACGGATTACTACTACATCTCCTGCTACTATCTTACCTGTAGTGATTGCCTTTATTGCATCCTCTTCGCAGTCGAATACTCTTGCCGGGCCTTCATGTACCATCATCTCTGGTACAACTGCTGAACGCTTTACTACACCTGAATCTGGTGCGATATTTCCCTTGAGTACTGCAATTCCACCATTTGGCATGAATGGATTTTCGATAGGACGGATGATTTCCGGGTCACGGTTGATGCAGTTCTTGATATTCTCGCCAACTGTCTTTCCTGTAACTGTCATGCAGTCGAGATTGAGAAGATTCTTCTTTGCAAGCTCGTTCATTACTGCATA
>OCTW011603797.1_pt1 | contig 16816 bp, 16 predicted proteins | sample 1539671 | NCBI WGS metagenome assembly OCTW01 (sample SAMN02144230, study PRJEB22623) | gut metagenome | biome: sheep rumen | host: Ovis aries | place: New Zealand
TAGTGGAGGGCCACGGGAGGCTCCTCGCCGCCCGCATGCTCGGGCTGGAGGAGGTCCCGGTAATCTCCCTGGACCACCTCGACGACGAGGGCCGCAGGGCCTACACGCTCGCCCACAACAAGCTCACCATGAACACGGACTTCGACCCCCAGCTGCTCGACTCGGAGCTGGACGCCATCGAGGGGCTGGATATGGGAGAGTTCGGGTTCGAGGTGGAGGAGCCATCGTCCTCGCAGCAGGGGACAAGCAAAGAGGTCAGTTTCAGCGACACGCTCGGGGTCTTCGTCCAAGTGAGCGACGAGCACGAGCAAGAGGCGGTATACACGGCGCTCGTGGAGGAGGGCTACTCGTGCCGACTTTTGACATTGTGAGGCGGTCCCCCATCAGCGCCACGTACAGGGCGGCGCGCGTGGCCTCGGACTTCGACTACACGGCAAAGGAGAGCGAGGAGAGGTTCACCGGGGCGTTCGAGTTCCCTGACGAGTGGAGCGTCGGCCTCATCGTGGGGTCCTCCGGGACCGGGAAGTCCACCATCGCCAAGGAGCTGTTCGGCGATGCCGTCGTGAGCGGGTTCGAGTACTCAGGCGCGAGCGTGCTCGACGACATGCCAAGAGAGCGCAGCGTCGAGGAGATCACGCGGGCGTTCTACAGCGTGGGCTTTGGCAGCGTGCCGTCATGGCTGAGGCCGTACTCCGTCCTGAGCACCGGGGAGAAGATGAGGTGCGACCTCGCGAGGGCCGTGCTCACGAGCGACTTCGTGGTGTTCGACGAGTTCACCAGCGTGGTGGACCGGAACGTGGCCAAGACCGTCTCCATGGCGCTGGAGAAGGGCATCCGCAAGCAGGGGAAGCAATTCGTGGCGGTGTCATGTCATAGGGACATCATCGAGTGGTTGCAACCGGACTGGGTGTTCGACACGGACGTGATGCGCCCTTTACCGAGGTCCCTCCGCGACCAAGGAGGGTTTTCGAGGTACGAGAGAGCGGATGGAGACGTTGGGGACTGTATAGGCGCTATCACTATTTGACGCATGACCTCAACAAGGCGGCCCGGTGCTTCGAGCTGTTCGAGGGCGAGGTGCCGGTGGCGTTCCTCGCAGTGCTCCATCAACCGACCAAGCAGAGGCTCGACCTGAAGCGCGTGAGCAGGCTCGTGGTCTTGCCGGACTACCAAGGAGTCGGGATAGGGCGGGCTTTCTTGGATGCGGTGGCGTGCGCGTACGTCTCGCGGGGGCACATGTTCGAGATAAAAACCAGCGCGAGAAACCTCATCAGCTCGCTGAGAGGCCATCCGAGGGGAGCGGTCATGGATGGCGGAGCGTGGTCAGATGAGGGCGCGGGATGCCACCCTTTCGTAGGGGGGGGCGTGGAGGTGCGCCAGTTGGGGATTCAGCAGCGGGGACGAGCGCTCCGGGAAAGTCCGGTACAAGGAGCGGAGCCAGTGCAAGACGGCCACGTTCCTGTTCGATGGGTGCTCCACTCCTACATGACGGACGTGACCGCGCGGAGGAGGATTCTCACGTTTGGGAAAGGGCCGCAGCAACATTTGAGGAGTGAGTGCAAGGTGGCGACCTTCAGATGCGTGCCAGACTCAACAGGAGACGCGCAAACGGCAGAAAAGGCGCGGCCATGACTTGGGGGCGGAACGTGACGCACGTGAGTGGGAGAACGGCTCTGGTGCGTTCATGAACGACCAGAACCTCAACCCCGTGACAACCGAGAGCGAAGCGAGAGAGCTGGGCCGCAGGGGCGGCGTGGCCTCGGGCAAGGCCCGCAGGGCCAAGAGGGACATGGCGAAGCTGGCGGGCCTCATGCTCTCCCAGGACATGCGGGGCACCAAGGGAGGGCAGAACGTCGGGGCAATGTTCCCCGACCTCGGGGAGGACGTAACCGCGGCCGCGCAGGTGATCGCGGGCCAGATTAACGCAGCCGCCAAGGGCAACGTGAGGGCAGCGCGCTACCTCGACGAGCTGGCCCAGAGGGACGCCTCCAAGGCGGAGGAGGCCCCGTACAGGATGGACCCGCTGGACCTCACCACCGACTGCCTCCCGGCGTACCGGCTCCTCCACGAGTGCTGGGAGGGGAGGCACCCCGAGGTGCGCGACGTGGTGTTCAGGGGAGGCCGAGGAGGGGCCAAGTCCACCTTCGCGGCGGAGCTCGCGCAGGAGTGCATGAGGCAGGACCCCAACGCCAACGTGGTCTATGGCCGCAGGTACGCCACCGACCTCCGCGAGACGGTGTTCGCCCAGTTCTGCAAGGTGCTGGACCCCGAGCTCTGGCAGGTCACCAAGTCCCCCATGCGCTGCACCTACCGCCCCACCGGCTGCTCGTGCTACTTCTTCGGCTTCGACAACGCGGCCCAGCTGAAGTCCTTCACCCCTGAGGTGGGCTACGTGAAGCTCCTCATCTTCGAGGAGGCCGACGAGATGGCCGGGAACGAGCAGATGGACTCCGCGGCGGACACGTTCCTCCGCTCCAACGGCCACGAGGGCGCGGTCCAGCTCCGCCTGAAGGTGTTCAACCCGCCCCCATCCCGGAGCAACTTCATGAACGAGTGGTGTAGCGCCGCGGCGGGCGACCCCTCGGTGCGCATCTTCGACTTCTCGTTCAAGAACGTGCCGGAGGAGTGGCTCGGCCCCCAGTTCTTCTCCCGCGCCGAGTGGTTCAGAGAGCACAAGCCCGACTACTACCGCAACAACTACCTCGGGGAGGTCACCGGCACCGGCGGCGAGCTGTTCTCCAACGTGGAGGAGCGCGAGCTCGACGACGCCGACTGGGGGGTAATCGACGGCGGCAAGACGTACCAGGGGCTGGACTTCGGATACGAGCACCCGATGGCGTACGTGCGGTGCGCCTACGACCGGGAGACCGACACGGTGGTGGTGCTGGAGGAGAGGGTGGAGAGGCACGCCCGCCTCGCGGACTTCCTGCGGCCGCTGGAGCACCGGAGGCATCAGGAGGTGATATGCGACTCGGCGGAGCCGGACCGCATCCGGGAGATGCGCGAGGACGGCTGGGACGCGGTGGGGGCCGTCAAGAGCTGGGGCCGCGGGAGGGGCAGGGCCTACTCGTGGGACTGGCTCAGGCAGAGGGCCAAGATAGTGGTGGACCCGGGGAGGACCCCGGAGATGGCGCGGGAGCTCCGCACGCTGGAGTTCGAGAGGACGCGGGACGGGTATTCGAGCGCATACCCAGACCTCGGCGAGGACTGCGTGATGGCGCTCATCTACTCACTGAACCGCGTCATACGGGAAGGGGACGACTAATGGGATTCATGCAGGGGGCTCTGGACCAGCTGGCAAAGAGGGCCACGGGCAGGGCGACGCAGCAGGGGCAGCAGGGGCAGGCCCAGAGGGACGTGCACAGGCAACCCCTCACGTTCTCGGTGGAGTCCACCGTGAGCGACACGCTCGCGAACCTAGCCTGCGCCGGGTTCACCATGCCGGTGAGCGGGAGCTCGGAGCGGGCGCTCATGCTCGACGAGGTCTCCACGGACTTCGCGCGGGAGGGCCTCCCCTCCGCCATGTCCATGGGCTTCGCCACGGGGGACGCCCTCGTGGTGCCCATGTGGGAGGGCTCCGGCTTCGTGAACGCGGTGATGGGCCGCGACCAGTGGAGGGTGGTCTCCCAGACCGGCGGGAGGCTCCGCTCCGTTGCGTACGTGGCCGACGAGCTCCGCGAGAGGAACACCACGTGGCACCTGCTGCAGGTGGTCTCGCTGGAGGGGTACCGCTCGCAGGGCGGGGAGGACCTCCGCGGGTGCCACTACACGCTGAGGGTGGCGAGGAACGGCAGGCTCACGGACGACGACCCCGGGAAGTTCCCGGAGTGGGACGGCTACGACCCCGACTGGTGGGTGCCCGACGTGGACCGGCTCCTCGTGGGCAGGTTCCGCAACTTCACCCGCGACAAGCTCCACCCGAACGGCACCTACGGCGTGCCGGTGTGCTACGGCTGCTCGCAGATGGTGGCGGAGGTGCACTACCTCCTCGACCAGATGCACCAGGAGTTCGCCCTCTCCGAGAAGGCCGTGATGGCCTCCAAGGACCTGTTCGCCAAGGACTCCAGCGGGGCGCTCGTGCTCCCGAGGGGCAAGGACCGCCTGTTCATGTCCGTGAGGGGCGGCAGCGTGGGGGAGAGTACCATCCGCGAGTGGGCTCCCACGATCCAGGCTCAGCCCTACATGGAGGCGCTGGAGGTCTGCAAGAGGGAGATAGAGAGCGCCATCGGCGTGGACTCCGGCATCCTCTCCACCCCGGAGGGCTACAACTACCAGAACGTGGACAACGTGCGCAAGAGCATGCGCAAGACGCAGTCGTTCGTGGACCACTCCCGCGCGGTGGCGGACGGCATGCTCGACGACCTCGCCTACTCGTGGGACCGCATCCTCTCCGCGCAGGGATTCACTCCGGGGGAGTACGAGGTCCAGCACAAGTGGAGCGACGAGTACATCAACACGTTCACCGACATGAGGGAGGCGCTGGTGGCGGGCTACGGCATCGGGGCCATGGACTCCTACGACTACCGCCTGTTCGTCCTCGGCGAGGCCCCCGAGGTGGCGCGCCAGCGCGTGGAGGAGATTCGCCAGAACCGGCTCGTGAGCATCGATGCCTAGCGCGGAGGAGACCACCGAGAGGCGCACCGAGAGCCTCTCCGAGGCCCTCGGGGCCACCATAGGTGTGTGGCTCGCCTCCGAGCTCTCCAAGGCCGCAGGCGGCCCCAGAGGGGCAATGCAGGCCGCGCAGTGGTCGGCCAAGGTCCGGGGTCTGGTGGAGGCGTGGGACGCCACCCTCCGCGAGGTCGTGTCTGCCGCGGTCTCCGAGGGCGCGGCGGAGGTGGCGGCGTGGGCGGAGTCCTCCGGGGCTCCCGTCCCCACCCCGTCCCCCACCATGGTCTCCGACATATGGAGGCCCTCGCACGTGGTGCCGGAGGAGCTGCTGTTCGTGTCTCCCGACGGGGAGGTGCGCGACGCCATGGCGGAGTACGAGGCAATCGTGGGGAGGGCGCACCAGAGGATGGTGCAGGGCGGTGCCATCGACGAGGTGGTGCGCGAGGCGCTGGAGGAGATGGGCACCGTCACCATCGTGCACGACGGGAGGCACTACGACCCACGCGGATACGTCACCAACAGGGTGATGGGAGAGTGGGCGCGGAGGATGCAGGACATGAGGGACGAGGCCGGGAGGGCCGCGGGCATGGACGCGGTGGAGGTCTCGGCCCATGCGCTCTGCGCGGAGGACCACCTCCCGTATCAGGGGAGGATATGGACCAACGTGCAGATGGCCGAGATCCAGGCATCCCTCGACCGCCCCATCGCGCAGGGCTACAACTGCCGCCACATACTCCTCCCGTGCTGGAGCGACGACGAGCCGACCCACTCCCCGGAGGAGCTCGCCCTCATGGAGGCCCGCTCGCTGGAGCCGGTGGAGGTGATGGGGCGCACCATGACGCGCTATCAGGCCACGCAGTGGCAGCGCTCCAAGGAGCGCGAGGTGCGCAGGGCCAAGCTCCGCGCCATGGAGGCGAGGGCCGCGGGCGGCGACCCCTCCGGGCACGAGGAGAGGGCTCGCAGGCTCTCCCGCGAGTACCGGCAGGGCTCCGCGCAGGCTGGGCTGGAGACGGACCCCCGCAGGCTGCGCGTGCCAACTCTGGCGTAGCCACGTGAGGATGTTCACACCTTCCCGGTCCGTGGGATGATGGACCCCAGCCAAGGCACGCCCCGGCCTCACGGGGCATCCGCCACCGGCGCTGGGAGCGCCTGAACAATCCCCGGGAGGATGGCATGAGGAGCATCGAGCAGATTCTGGGAGACTACGAGCTCACCGACGAGCAGCGGCAGGCAATCGCCAAGGCCGTGCACGAGGGCTACGCCACCCGGAACGAGGTCAACGAGAAGCGCGAGCGCATCCAGACGCTCACCGAGCAGGTCGCGCAGCTCTCGGAGCAGGCCAAGGCGCTCGACGGCACCGCCGAGGAGGTCGCGCAGCTGAAGCAGCGCGTGGCCGAGTACGAGGAGGCCGAGGCCCAGCGCAAGCGGGCCGAGGAGGAGCGGGAGAGCCGGGCCGCGTTCAAGGCCCAGTTCGACGAGGCCCTAGCGGGCCGCACCTTCGCCAACCAGCCCACGTACGACGCCATCCTCTCCAAGGCGTGGGAGAGGCGCTCCGCCAACCCGGACATGGGCGCGGACGCCATCCTCGAGGCCGTCACCGCAGGCGAGGAGGGCCTCTGGTCCAACCCGCAGGCAGACCCCCGCAAGATGCCCCTACCCGCTAGCAGCACGGCGGCGGACACCCGGGCGTTCCTCAGCAAGCTGTTCTCGGAGTAGTCCTGCCGCCCCAACAGAAGGGGCCGCACATGGCAGCACTCACCACCTCCAACCTCTACCTCCCGCAGGAGTACGCGGGACGCATCATCACCAAGGCGGGCGAGACCTCGGCCATCGCCAAGCTCTCCCCGTCGCAGGGCCAGACCTTCACCACCAAGGAGCACATCATCCTCTCCGCCGACCCCGAGGCCGAGTGGGTCGCCGAGGGCGCGCAGAAGAGCTCCAGCGAAGTCACCACCACCCGCATCCTCTCCGCCATCCACAAGGCGCAGGTCAGCGTGCGCATGACCGACGAGGTCGTGTACGCGGACGAGGACACGCGCCTCGGCCTGATGGAGACCGTGTACGACAAGCTGGGCGAGGCCACGGGCCGCGCGCTCGACTACGGCATCTTCCACGGCGTCTCCCCGCTCACCGGCGCGACGGTGCAGGGCATGACCGCCCTGTCAGCCACGGCAAACCAGCAGACCCTCTCCGGCACCCCGCAGCAGGAGGTGGACGAGCTCCCCGACGCCATCATCGCCGCGGGCTACGTGCCCAACGGCGTGGCGCTCTCGGTGGGCTTCGCCAACACCCTGCGCAAGGCCCGCAACGCCACCACCGGCGCTCGCGAGTTCCCGGAGATTCAGCTCGACCCGACCAAGGTGGGCAGCCTCGGCGGCCTCACCGCGGCAGTGAGCGGCACCGTCAACGGAACCCGCGTGGCCGGCGCAAACAGCACGTGGGGCACCAAGTGCGTGGCGTTCGCCGGTGATTACAGCCTCATCAAGTGGGGCATCGTGCGCGACATGGGCGTCGAGGTCATCCGCTACGGCGACCCGGACGGCGCGGGCGACCTGCGCCGCACCAACGAGGTGCTGCTCCGCGCGGAGATCCTCTACGCGTGGGCCGTCCTCGACCCGCTGGGCTTCACCTGCCTCAAGACCGCCTAGCAGCCATGGCCTACCTCGACTACTTCCAGTACCAGAGCCTCGGCGGCACCCTCTCCGAGGGCGAGTTCGAGCAGGCGGAGCCATGGGCCGAGGCCGTCCTCGACGACTGGACCCTGAACCGCCTGCAGGCCGTGGACTGGTCGGCGTGGGCCGAGCGCGTGAGGATGGTCATGGCGCGTCTGGTTGACTCACGGGAGGCCATCCTCTCCGGCGACGAGGCCGACGCGGTGAGCCACTTCTCGAACAGCGTGGACTCGGTGACCTTCGCGGACCCCATGGCGAACTTCGCCCTCTCGGGCGCCTACTCCTACGCGCGGGACCTGCTCCCGGTGGAGCTCATGTCGCGCTGCGTCTCCTACAACGGGGCCTCCTGATGCGCTACGACGTGCAGACGAGGATGGAGGGGCCGGTGACCATCGCCCACCGCACGGGGGATGAGTGGATCACAACCACGTACCCCCGGTGCGCGTGGCAAGCGGTCCCGACCCGGGCCGTGGACGCGGACGGCACCGTTGTGCGCGAGGACGTGCTGCGCGTGCAGGTGCCGGAGGACGTGGGCGAGGTGCAGGTCGTGCTCGGAGACTACCTCATCCCCGGCGAGCTGGAGTACTCGGGACCCCTGCGGGGGCTCGTGGCGCTGCTCCCGGAGGGCGCGAGGAGGGTCTCGCTGGTGCGCGACCTGCGGGGCGGGCTCCAATGCATCAGGGGGCCGCTGGCCCGCTGGGCCTCGGTCCTCGTGCTGGAGGGCTCGCGATGAGGCTCCGCGTGGACATGAGCGCGGATCTCGCACCGATGGAGGCCAAGCTGAGGCTGGACTCCGCGGACATGCACCGGGTGGCCCTCGCGGGCCTCCGGGGCATGACCAAGTACGTCCCCATGGACACCGGCGAGCTCATGGGCTCCGGCCACGTGGAGGGCGAGGAGGCGGTGTGGTCCACCGACTACGCGGTCTACGCGTACTTCCCGAGGGGCCACATCCACACGACCAAGAACCCCACGGCCCACCGCGAGTGGGTCCGATTCTACGAGAGCCAGGGCGCGCCCGAGGTGGTGCGGGAGGTGGTTCGCATTGTCAACTCCAAGTGAGGGCGTCTCCGCGGCGCTCTACGAGTGGGCCAAGGGCTACGGGCTGGAGGGCCTCACCCTCAACGGCCTCACCACCGAGGCGGGGGAGCGCTCCCTCATGACCTCAGCGGCCACCACCACCCGCGAGTACATCAGCGGGGCCAAGGAGCGAACCGTGTACTTCTCCCTGCTCCTCGTGGAGCCATGGAGCGAGCTCGACGACGGACTGAACCCCACCGCCATGCAGGAGGGCGAGCGGTGGCTGGACTGGGTGAATTCCCAGATGCCCTCCAACGCTCCCGACCTCGGGACCAGGGAGGTCGTGGAGCTCCAGACCGACGACGACGCGCCGGTGCTGGTGCAGGTGCTGCCGGATGCCATGGTGGCGAAGTACCAGTTCCAGGCGCACCTCACCTACCGGAGCTAAGGAGGGCCTAAATGGCAAAGCTCACCCGAAACCTGTACGTCCCGATGCTGGACCTCGCGTTCGGCCAGGGCACGGGCACCCAGACGTTCACGCCCATCGACCTCTCGACCATCTTCTCCCTCGCGTTCAACCCGCAGGAGGAGACCTATGGGTACATCAAAGACGCAAACGACACCACGGCCATCGAGAGCTACGCGCCGAGCCTCCCGCAGGAGATCGCGCTCGACGACACGAACCCCATCTACGAGGCCATGTTCGACTTCTGCATGGGCATGCCCACCGGCAGCTCCGCAAAGTGCCCGGTGCTCATCGCCTACGCGGAGACCGTGGCGGGCGGCGTCACCAAGGGCTACCTCTGGGAGGACGCCACCATCTCGCCGAACGAGCTCAACACGGTGGACGGCAAGCTCACGTTCACCCTGCAGCTCAACGGCGACGCCAAGGCCGGCACCGTCGCCATCTCCGGCGGCACCGCCACGTTCACCCCGGTGCCCTAGCCATGAGGATGCGCGACGGGAGAGGAGCCGAGGTGGAGCTCCCCAAGCTCACCCCGGCCCTCGCGCGGATCATGAACAAGCCCGCCGAGGCAGAGGGCGAGGCCCAGTGGGAGGCCCAGTGGGAATTCCTCTCCGAGGTGCTCCCGCACGACTACCTCTCGGAGGCGGTCGGGCCGACCTACGACGAGGCCGACGTGCCCGCCATGGGCGCGCTCTACCTCGCGGTGTGCGCGGTGTACGCGCAGCCGGTCATCGAGGCCAACCGGGCGGCGGCGGAGGGCTCCATCCACGTGCTGGAGGAGCTCGACCTCTCCAAGGTGTACCGGGTGGCCGACGCCATCAGGACCATCTCGGACGCCTCGCGCCGGGGCTTCTCGGCGGTCCGGTGATTGACCTCGAACAGGATGCCCTCCCGTCCGCCCTCGTGGTGGACGGCGAGGAGCACCCGGTCAAGACCTCGTTCCGCGTCTGGATGAGGTGGGGCCGCATCGCGCAGGAGCACGAGGTGTGCGACCCCTCCATCTTCATCGGGGAGCCACCGAGGGGCAGGTGGGCCGAGGCCGCCAAGGAGTTCTACCGCAGCGAGTGCCCAACTCCGCACGGCACCAAGCGGCACGAACGCGCGTTCGACATGCTCATGGACTCGGACTATTTGGTGGCGGCGTTCCAGCAGGCGTACGGCATCGACCTCACGACGGGGGACATGCACTGGCACCGGTTCCTCGCCCTCTGGAGGGGCCTCCCCTCCGACACGAGGCTCGCCGAGATAATCGGCCACCGCACGTGGGCCAAGTCGCGGAGGAGCCCGGACTCGGTGCGGGAGGAGCTCAGGGAGCAGTGGAGCCTCCCGGCGGAGCAGGACGAGGAGCTGCTCGCATGGCAGCAGGAGGTGTTCGGCTAGCATGGCAGACGCAGAGGTTAGGGCCAAGTTCGTAATCGACGACTCGGACGCGCGGCGCTCGCTGGAGAGGTTCCAGCAGCTCCTCGGGAGGGTCAACGGCTCCGGCTTCGACCGGATGGGGGCCTCGGCCAACGCGGCCACCTCGGCCCTCTCCGCGGGCACCATCGCCCTCGGGAACTTCATCGCCTCCATGGCGACTAGGGCCATCGACGCGTTCACGAGCTCCCTCGACGGGGCCGTGGCCCGCGTGGACACCATGAACAACTTCCCCCGGGTGATGCAGAACCTCGGGTACTCCGCGGAGGACGCGGCGGAGGCGGTCTCCACGATCTCCGACCGCCTGCAGGGCCTCCCCACCACGCTCGACGACATGGTGGGCGTGGTGCAGAGCCTCGTGCCCATCACCGGCGACATGGAGAGCGCCACCGAGATAGGGCTGGCGTTCAACGACATGCTGGTGGCCTCGGGCAAGAGCGCGAGCGACCAGTCCCGCGCGATGCTCCAGTACTCCCAGATGCTCGCCAAGGGCCTTCCGGACATGCAGAGCTGGCGCACCCTCATGGAGGTCATGCCCGGCCAGCTCAACCAGGTGGCGCAGGCGCTCCTCGGGCCGGAGGCCAACGCGCAAGCATTGTACGAGGCCATGCAGAAGGGCGAGGTGACGTTCGGGGACTTCAACGACGCCATCCTCCGGCTGGACTCCGAGGGCATCGACGGGCTCGCCTCGTTCGAGGAGCAGGCCAGAGGCGCTACCTCCGGCATCCAGACGTCAATAACCAACATGCACACGGCGGTCACCCGAGGCGTGGCCAACATCATCGACGCCATAGGGCAGGGCAACATCGCCGGGGCGTTCAAAAACCTCACGCAGGGCATCAACGACCTCTTCAACTGGATTCGCGACCTCATGCCCGACCTGCTGGGGATAGCCTCGGCGGCGGGGGAGGGCCTCGCGCCCCTCGCGTCCCTCGTCCAAGGCGTCGTGGACACCGTGCGGGAGGCGCTGGAGGGGCTCGTGGGGTGGCTCTCCGACCACCGGCAGGACGTGGCCTCGTTCGTGGGCGGCGTCTCCGACGGCATCCGCACGCTCGCCGGGGTGGTGGGGAGTGTCGCCTCCATCATCGGGGACCACCTCGGGGAGCTCATCACCCTCGCGCAGGTCGTGGCCGGTGCCATGGCGTTCAACGCGGCCCGCTCCGCCCTGCAGGGCTTCGCGGACATGGCGGTGGGAGCCCTCGGGAGGGTCTCTGACGGCCTCCTCGACCTCGCCACCAACCCAGGGGCCACCACCTTCGTCACCAACACGCTCGGGGGCATGAGCGCCGGGCTGGACGGCGTCATCGGCACCATGGGGGCGTTCGCCCCGGCCATCGCCGCGGTGGCAGGAGGTCTCGCGGTCATGGGCGCGGCGGTGTTCACGGCGTGGAGCCACGGCGAGCATCTGGAGGAGGGCATGCGCGACATGCGCGACGGCTCCCGCAGGCTCGCGGACGCGGTGGGGGACACCTCCCGCAGGCTGGAGGACTCGGAGGTGGCGGCCGAGAGGGCCGCGGCGTCCTACTACTCCGGCTCCGACGCGGTGGACCGCATGAGGCGCTCGCAGGAGGACCTCATCTCCACGATCGAGAGCACCAACGAGAGCGCGGCCTCCCAGATGGGGGCGCTCGACCGTGCCATGGGCACCATCGAGGACTACGCGGGCCGGACCGACCTCACCGAGGGCGAGCTCGCCAAGCTGCGTGACGCCCTGGAGGAGGTCAACGAGGAGTGCGGCACGCAGTACGAGCTCATGGAGGACGGCTCCATCTGGGACAACGAGACCGACTCAGTGGTGGAGAACACCGACGCCATCAAGGACAACGTGGAGGCGCGCCGGGACGCCATCCAGCAGGAGGCCATCCTCTCCAACCAGAAGGCCGCGTACGAGGAGCAGAGCCGCGCCCTGCAGGAGATGAGCACGGCCACGCGGGAGTACTACGACTACCTCGCCAAGGCCGGGACCGAGGGCTGGGACAAGGCCCACTCGGACGAGCTCTGGGCGGCGGTCGAGGCGTCCACCGAGGCGTACGAGGGCAGCACCGCTGCAATCCAAGCCTACGACGAGCAGCTGGGCGTCACCCGCACCTCCGAGGAGCAGCTCGCGGAGGCCATGTCCAACGCCGAGAGCGTCCTCTCCGCCAACCAGCAGACCGTGGAGGGCTTCGAGGGCGCCCTGGACGACCTCGGCCTCTCCGCCGAGTCGTTCTCCGGGGAGTTCGCGCAGTACCTCCCGCAGGTGGCGGCTGCGTTCGACGGCACCTCGGACAGCATCGAGAACAGGCTCTCCACCCTCGGCATCACCGTGACCAAGGACGGACGGCTCATACCCACCAACCTCGCGGCAGGGATGAAGCAGACGGGCGGCGTGAGGTCCGCGGCGGAGGGCCTCCGCTCGGCGGCGGGGAGCGTCCTCTCCCGCAACAACGCGCAGGAGTGGGGCCGCCACCTCGCGTCCAACTTCGCCTCCGGCATCAGGAACGGCGGCTCCATCGTGGAGGGCGCGGCCTCCGCGCTCGCGTCCGCGGCGAGCCGCTTTTTGAAGCACTCGGTGCCCGAGGCCGGGCCGCTCTCCGACGACGACCTCTGGGGCTCCCACCTCGTGCAGAACATCATCGGCGGCATGCGTGCGGAGCTGCCCGAGCTCTCGCGCATGGCCGACACCGTGGCCCAGACGCTCTCAGGCGGCGTCTCAGGCGCGTTGGACCCCACGCTCGACCTAGCTCCCACCTACGCGCCCGCAGGGGCTCTCGCGGGCTCTCAGAGCGTGAGCGTCTACCTCTCGGGCATCGAGATTAACTCCACGCCCGCCATCCGCGCGGTGGTGGAGGACCTCATGGCTGAGGTCACGAGAGTGAGGGACATGTGATGGCACTGGAGAACGGCGGATACGTCATGGTCCCGGAGTCGGGCGTGGGCTTCGCGCTCGACTCGCAGGGGGCCACCACCACCAACGGCGCGAACGTGCGCCTCTACACCCGGCTGGCAAGCGCGGGCGAGCTCGTGACGGTGCAGACCTACGGCTCCCACCGCATCATCCGCATGACGCTCACGGGGATGGTGCTCGACGTGAAGGGCGGCACCGCCAAGGCCGGGGCGAACGTCCAGCAGTACACATGGAACAAGGGCTTGAACCAGCAGTGGGACGTGGTGGAGGGCGGCACCGCCACCATCGACGGCACGAGCTACACCACCTACTACGTGCGCTCCGCCAAGAACAACGCCTACGAGATGGGCGTGGCCGGGAGCTCCGCGCTGCGGGCCAACATCCAACTGGAGTCCGCGGCGACGGCGGCGGACCACCGCTGGGCGTTCGTGCCCGCCCCCGTGCTGCAGGGCGGCGGCGCGTACCGGCTGGTATCCGCCCTCTCGTCGAACATCTGCGCGGGCCTCTCCGGCAACTCCGGGGACTCCCAGGTGAGGGTGACCGGGAACGCGGACACCGACCTGCAGAGGTGGCTCGCGGAGGACGTGGGCTCCGGCTACCTGAGACTTGAGAGCCTCTCCTCGCGCGGCTGGTACGCCACCCCCAAGGGGCTCGCGGCCATAAGCTCCAACCCGGTGACGCTCCAGCGCAGCTCCTCGGACACGTCGCAGCAGTGGCAGGCCGTCATCGTGGGATCCAAGTCCTACAACGGGCAGCAGTTCCCGCTCGTGGAGCTGTTCAACCGGGAGAGCCCGACCCAGGCGCTCGACGTGAAGGGCGCGAAGTCGGAGGTGGGGACGGTGCTCCAGACCTACCTCTCCAACGGCGGCAACTCCCAGAAGTGGCTCGCGGTCCCGGAGACCTCCCTCCGGGATGACTACCCGGCCCCCGCGGAGCCGGGCGTGGCCCTCTCCGTCGGCGGGGCGAGCTCCTCGCAGGCGTGGGGCAGGGGCTCGGTGCTCTGCCACCCCTGCTGGGTCGGCTCCTCGGACCAGTGGGAGGTGCGCTGGAGGTCCCGCTCGCGCATGGCGAGCGCGGGCGACACCGCCCTCTCCGCGTGGACGGCGTGGAGGACCCCGAGCGGCTCCGAGGCCCTGCAGGGCTGGGGGACCGGCGAGGCGCCAACGGCCACGACCACGGCGGCGGCGGACCCCTCGGGCAGGGCGAGGCGCTACATGGACGCCCTCCCGTTCGAGGTCTCCCCGGAGGGCGCGGACCGCGTGGAGGTGGAGTACCAGGCGCGCCGGTGGGGGCACGGCGCGGACGTGCCCGAGCACGGCATCCAGACCAACGGCGCGTTCCCGGTGCTCTACCGCCCCGAGCTCTCCGCGTCCGGGTTCGAGTGGGACCCCGAGGGACTGCACCTGCTCTACTCCAGCGACCAGAGGCGCGGCGGGAACGAGCTCACCGTGTGGAGGGTCACCGAGACCTCCGGCACCACCACGCGCGTGCTCTACTCCAGCGAGGACGGCCTCCCCGTCGGGGGCCTCCCGTGGCAGGGCTCGGCGCTCGTTCCACAGTCCCGCCTCTCCCGCATCCCGCTGGAGGGCTCCACCATCTCCATGGAGCTCCGGTGGCAGAACGTGGACGGCGCGTGGCTCCACGAGCGGCAGGAGGCCACCGGGGCGCTCTCCTACGGCTCCGGCAGGGACCTCTCCCTCGTCCCGACCATCGAGGAGCCCGCGGAGGCGAACGGCTGGATGCTCTCCGTCTCGGCTGGCGTCGCGGCGGACACCTACACCGCATACGTGGCCTACGGCTCCGAGGTGGAGCGCTACGACTCCTCCACCGGCGAGTGGTCCATCCCCGTGCGGTTCGGCGAGCCCTACGCGCTCGTGGTCATGGCGCAGGCGGGCGGCTCGTGGGGCATGGTCTCCTCGGAGCACCCGGCGGTCGCATCCCCAGGCATCGTGCTGAACACCTCCTCCTCGTGCTTCGTGGTGGAGGTGAACGTGGGAGGCATCCCGCTGCGCTCGCAATCGACCCAAGCGGACTGGGACGGCCAGACCACCAACGCCGGAGGCTGGGAGCGCGTCCACGTGGGCGAGGGCCAGAGCGGCCCCGGCACGCTGCAGGGCGTGCGCAGGGACTCCGGCTCCATATGGGGAGACGTGGACCTCGCGGAGGCCATGGTGGGCCAGTACGCGTGGCTCAGGGAGTACGGCAACAGGAGGCGGCGCGTGGTCGTGGTCGGCCTCGACCGCACGCGCAAGAGCAGGGCGCACGAGCAGTTCGTGCTCTCCTACCGGGTGGTGGACGGCTGATGGACTGGGAGAGCGGCGAGAGGCGCGACCGCCTCGTGGTGGCCCTCGTGGACCCCACGAGCTACGCCACCGTGGGATACCTCGGCGAGGTCGTGGGCGGCTCCGTCGTGGAGAACTACGAGTCCGACACCCGCATAGCTGGCACGGTCTCCACGCTCGCCCCCGAGACCCACGTGGACCTCTCCATGATGAGGCTCATCCATGAGGCGCGGCTGGGCTCGGAGACGTACCGGGAGACCCTCGGGACGTTCTTCGCCCTCAGGAGCTCCGGCAGCACGCGCAGCGGCCACCGCAGGGCCTCCTACGACCTGAAGAGCGTGCTCTACGGCATGGAGGAGGACGAGGCCCCGCAGGACCTCACCATGGCCTCCGGGACGCTCGCCTCGGCGGCGTTCGACACCATCTGCAAGCGGTGCAACCGGAGGAGGCAGTGGCAGGGCAACGACACGCGATGGGCCAAGGCGTGGACTCTGGAGGCGGGGGACACCCACCTCTCGTGGCTCCACCAGCTCGCCTCCCGCAGCTCCAACCGGCTGGAGGTCACCACCTCCGGCCTCGTGAGCATGGGGCGCTACGTGGCCCCCAGGGACCGCGAGCCCCTCATGAGGCTCGCGTGGAACTCCCCGCTGGTCACCTCTGCGGAGATCGTGGACACCACCAACGAGATGGAGGTCCCGTCTAGGGCCATCGTGACGTGGGAGCACGAGGTCACCGCCAAGGTCCGCGTGGGCACCTACACGAGCGGCTCGAACAAGGGCAGGCCGCGCTACGAGGAGCGCACCGACATGGTGACGGTGACCGGGTGGGCGGACGCCCCCGCGGGCTCCCGCTCCTCCATCGGCCGCAGGGGCTACCGCGTATCCACGTGGCACCGCGAGGACGACCTCGGGGCGGGCAGGGCCGCGGCGGAGGAGAGGGCCAAGAGGTACCTCGCGCAGGAGGGCGACGTGGTCCGCAGGTGGGACGCCACCACGTTCTGGTTCCCCCTGCACGCGGGCGACGTGCTGCTCTGGAGGCCGCGCGAGCTCGACTCGCACGTGCGCGTGATGGTCACCGACATAACCAAGGACCTCACGAGCTGGACCATGCGCGTGAGCATGAAGGAGGTCTAGTTGGCAGCGAACACCTACACCACCTACGGCGTGGCGGACGGCCCCTCCGAGGCGGGCCTCGTGAGGGTCATCATGGAGGGCGAGGCCCTCGCGCAGCCCTCCGAGGAGGAGGTCTCCGAGACCATCCCCGCGGAGCGGTTCGAGCACGGCAGGGCCTCCCTCGTGGCGGAGCCATACCCCGGCACCGCCCGGGTGTGGAGGGGCTCCGAGGACGAGGCCAACATCCTCGACGAGTCCGAGTGGACCGTGGAGGGCGCGACCATCACGATCTGGGAGCTCGCATCGGACCCGGTGGCGCTCGTGGAGTGGGAGACCCTCCTCTCGCGCGAGCT
>OCTW013385460.1_pt1 | contig 16813 bp, 13 predicted proteins | sample 1539671 | NCBI WGS metagenome assembly OCTW01 (sample SAMN02144230, study PRJEB22623) | gut metagenome | biome: sheep rumen | host: Ovis aries | place: New Zealand
CTATTACATCTGCTTGCCATGCAGAAGATGCCGGTTCGATTCCGGCATGTGGCTCCATTTAATAGTGTACGAACCGTAAGGTTCGTTTTTCTTTACAGGAAGCGTGCTTTGACGCTTCCTTTTATTTTTTCTCAATAAAGTCTTTCACCTGATCCATAACAATTTTAAGATTCGTTAAATCAGTATCGAGATCCCCCGTATTTAAAGAATGATCCGCCCCTTCAAGACATACCATCGGGACATGATGCTCTTTTGCTAATTGCACTAACTGCGCATGATCAACCCAGGGATCGCTGGTGCCATGAAAGGCAATAGCCTCAGAGTTTTCGCCTTCAAAGGTATAAGCTAACGGCGTAAAGAGAACACTTCTCACCTTTAAATGATGTGCGCGCACGTAGCGTTCACTTAAAGCTGTACCAATGCTTTTAGAAACAAATAGAATCTCCTCATATTGACGCATATCCACGTTTTCGAGCTGTTGACACACATCTTGATAAGTATTCTTATAAAAGGCTTCTAAGCGATCCTGATGGCTTTTAGCAGCTTTCGGATCCCCTTTGTAACAAATCTCTTTGATCTCATAATCTTTTCTGACAATTTCCTTGGTGTAATAAAGCAATGGCTTATCGGTCGTATAACCGATGCCAGGAAATAGAACACATAATTTCATACACTCACCTCTTCTTCATGATAGCACAAAAAAGAGGAAGTACGTGACTTCCTCTTTGAAAATTATTTTGTAGCTGGTGCTTTCTTCCAGAATGATAAGATCAGACAGCCAACAATAGCCCCTAAAAGAATAGAGATTAAGTACATTGGCCAGTTACCAATTGTAGCGATAACGAAGATCCCACCATGTGGTGCACGTAATGTACAATGGAAAGCAACTGATAAACCACCAGCTAAAGCTGAACCAACAACACATGAAGGAATAACGTGAGCTGGGTCATTAGCCGCAAATGGGATAGCTCCTTCAGTGATGAAAGATAAGCCCATAACATAGTTGACTAAACCAGCATTTCTTTCTTCTTCAGTCCATTTATTCTTGAAGAATGTAGTTGATAACGCGATAGCTAAAGGAGGTACCATACCACCAGCCATAACGGCAGCCATTAACGTATAGTTACCATCTGCTAATAAACCAGTTGCTGTAACATAAGCAGCCTTGTTGAAAGGACCACCCATATCGATGGACATCATACCACCAGCAACAACGCCTAAGATGATACCATAGTTACCTAAGTTCTTTAAGAATGTTGATAAGCCGCCATTGATAATCCCCATGAATGGGTTAATAGCAGAAGCGAATACACCCATTAAGAAGACACCAAGTAATGGATACAGTAAGATTGGTTTAATACCTTCTAATGATTTTGGTAAGCCTTTGAATGCTTTCTTTAATAATAAGACGATCCAGCCAGCAACGAAACCATAAAGTAAGGCACCTAAGAAACCAGGTGTAGCCGCTACTTTAGCAGCAGTAGGATCAGCGAAAGTCATCCCTGACTTAGCCATTAAACCACCAACGAAACCAACGGCAAGACCCGGACGGTCGGCAATTGACATGGCAATGAAACCAGATAAGACTGGTAACATCATGCCGAACGCAACGTTACCAACGGCATTGAACCATGCAGCTGCTGGGGTCCCAGTACCAAAAGTTGAACCTGCACCATGAGTATCTACTAAGAATGAGATAGCGATTAAGATCCCGCCAGCTACAACGAATGGCAGCATGTGTGAAACACCATTCATTAAGTGTTTATAGAAGCCACGGCCGACACCTTCACTGCTTGATGCGCTATCACTTTCGCTCGCATCAACATGATAGATTGGCGCCTGACCATTTTCAATTTTCTTAATTAAATCTTCTGGATGACGGATCCCTTCTGTTACTGGAACAGATAATAAAGGTTTACCATCGAAACGAGCCATTTCAACTTTTTTATCGGCCGCTACGATGATCCCGTCAGCGTTTTTGATTTCTTCTGCCGTTAAGGCATTCTTGATCCCTTCTGAACCGTTCGTTTCAGCTTTTAACGGGAAGCCTAAAGCATCGCCGGCTTTGGTTAAGTTTTCCGCTGCCATGTATGTATGAGCGATCCCAGTCGGACAAGCCGTAACGGCTAAGATACGGTAACCGCCCTGTGCTGGTTTAGCCGCTTCAGCTGCATCTTCAGCATCTTTCTGCGCTTCTTTTAAATCGATTTCGTGTAAGAATTCGTCAGGTGTTCTGGCATTCATTAATTTTTCACGGAAATCTTCATCCATTAATAAGGCACTTAATTTGGCTAAAGCCTGTAAATGTGTGTTGCCGCCATCAGCTGGTGCCGCAATCATAAAGAATAATTTTGCTGGCTGACCATCTAATGATTCATAGTCAACCCCAGCTGGTACAGTCATGGCTGCTAAGCCAGCTTTTTTCACTGCTTCTACCTGAGCGTGAGGAATAGCGATGCCTTCACCAATCCCTGTTGATGTTAATGCTTCACGCGCTAAAATACCTTTTTTGTAAGCCGCGCGATCAGAGATCTTGCCTGTTGCGACCATTAAGTCCACAAGCTTATCAATTGCTTCTGCTTTAGAATTGACTTTTACCCCAAGTTCAATTCCTTTCAGATCCAATAATTCTGTGATCTTCATGATTAGTTTTCTCCCCTTAATTGTCTTAAATTTTCATAGATAAAATCTTTTTTCGCTAATGATTCAGAGAAAGCTGTCGCGCCGCCGCAGGCAGTTCCTAATTCTAAAGCTTCCTTGTAATCACCATTGCGTAAGTAACCAGCGATGAAACCAGCAACCATTGAGTCACCAGCCCCAACTGAGTTCTTAACCTTCCCTTTGCAGACACCTAAACGATGCTGTCCGCCATGTTCATCAACTAATAATGAGCCATCACCAGCTAATGAGATTAAAACGTTACGTGCACCCATTTCCTGAAGTTTGTGTGCATACTTTACAAGATCTTCTTCACCCTGTAATTTCACATTGAAGATTTCTTCGATTTCATGATTATTAGGCTTAATTAAGAATGGTCTGTATTTTAAGACATTCACTAATAAGTCACCTGTTGCATCAACAACAGAGAAAATCTTCTTGTCCTGTAAACGATTTAAGATTGTTTCATAAATTGTTGGACTGATTGATTTAGGAATCGATCCTGATAATACTAAGACATCAGACATCTGCATTTCATCAAGTTTCGCAAATAACTTGTCTAAATCTGCATCCGTAATCTTTGGTCCAATCCCATTGATTTCAGTTTCTTCATCACTGCGCAGTTTGACATTAATACGTGACATGCCGTCAGCAACTTTAATAAAGTCCGCATTGATGCCATATTCAGACTGTGCACGACGAACAATTTCATCACCAGTAAAACCAGCTACAAAACCTAAAGCTTTTGATTCATAACCTAATTCTTTAAGAATTGCCGAAACGTTAATACCCTTCCCGCCGCAGAAAATATGTTCTTCAGTTACTCTGTTGACAACACCTTTTTCAAAGTGATCGACTGAAATAACATAATCTAAGGCTGGATTAAATGTGATTGTGTAAATCATTTTCACACATCCTCCAATTCCTGAAATTTTTTACAAGTCCATTATAGTATAGAAATATTTTTACGTCAACTCAATTTTCATGAAAATTATTTTACTCAAACTTAACCTAACGTTTATCTACCGCAAACATTTCTTCGCATTTTGTCATTGTATTATGCGAATTCTCAATTGATACCGTTAAGAATAAGAAAAGGATTTCAATCACTGTGGTCGCTGAGACACGCGAAAAGCAGAATTCATCCAGAAATAATTTTTCACGCGTTGCCGTGGTAATATGATACTGCACCTCTTCACCGATGGCTGACTGGGGACTATTGGTAATGCCAATTGTCGTCCCGCCATTGGCATTAACGATTTCTACTGCTTCTAACACCTTGTTTGATTCACCAGAGTTAGAGATCGCGAGTAAGACATCGCCTTCCCGTAAGGTGTAAGCATAAGAAAGCTGTGTCTCCCAGATTGTTCCAGCCGTTGTTGGAATGCCCAATTCATTGAATTTAAAGGCCGCATCAATGGCTACTGGAATTGTATTTCCCACCGCCACGACCTGCACTCTTTTCGCATTCTTTAATAAACCAAGAATCGTTTCAAAAGATTTTGGATCAATCTGATTCACTGTCTGCTTAAGTTCTTCAATTTTATTAGCGAGAATATTTTGCAGGGACTGAGGAATATCATCTAAGAGAATATCATTCGATGTCGCACCTTCCCCATAAGACTCAACCATTTCCTGCGCTAAGCCAATCTTTAACTGATGAAAACCTTTTAAACCAACCTTCCGGCAAAAACGAGAGACCGAAGCGACGCTCACATCACTCGCCTCAGCCAGTTCGGAGACCGTCATATCAACCACTTCTTTGTGATGATTTAAGATAAATTTCGCAATCTTTTTTTCTGCATCAAAGAGCTGATCATATAATACAGAGATACGGTCCATGACAGTTTGATTATGTTCCATGAACAGATCGCGCCTCCTTTCATGTAAATTATTTTCATAATCAATTCTATCATGAATATATCTTTAAAACAAACATTTCCCACTTGTCTTGTAACTGATTTCATTATAGCATTTCCGATTTTTGATTCCTAGAAAATCGCGATAATGCAAAAAAATAGTCCCTTGAAGGACTTTTCTGATTATTACCTAATGTATCAAAAGAATATTTTCAAATTATAAAAAAAGGACACACCAAGCGGTATGTCCTGATGTCCTGGAACATCTAAGGGAGGGAAAATTAACTGTGAATAATCACTATCAGTTTCCTGACAACGGTAAGTTTACTCGTTTAATATGAAGCGAAGATGAACACTTTCTAGAGCATCTTTTTCCGCTTCAAAATGATTAATGAAACGATACAAACAACAATCGTTAAAACAGTTAACTCCCCAAAAGAGTATTTGGGCAGCGGCACATTCATCCCATAAAAGCCAGAGACAATGGTCGGGATCGCCATAACCAAAGTAATAGACGTTAAGAATTTCATCATGTTATTTAACCGTGAGTCCACGATCGTACTTAATAGTTCTCTTGTCCCGCTGATGACATCCTTATAAATAGTGGCCATTTCAATTGCCTGCTTATTTTCAATAATGACATCATCTAGCAGTTCCATATCTTCCGGATACTGGTCAATTCGTTTATAAAGAGATAAACGGTTAAGAACAACTTCATTACCGCGTAATGATGTTTCAAAGTAAACCAGCGTAGATTCTAACTCATGCAGAGCAATCATATCATTGACTTTAGTATCATCTTCATCGAAACGTGATTCAATATCCACGCGCTTTTTATCAATAACCCGCAAAGTACGCTGATAAGTGGAAGCGGTTCTAAAGAGAATCTGATAAACAAAGCGCATCCGTTTTTTCGACGAGAACTGTTTGACACGGTTATTTTGGAAATCCGCTAAAATACTCGTTTGTGTCATACAGACCGTAATCACGCTATCAGCTACTAAGATAATGCCTAATGGAATAGTGGTATAAACGTCTTCATCGTTACGTCTTTCAACGATCGGTACATCGACTAAAATCATCGTATAGTCATCTTCCAAGACAATACGTGAGGCTTCTTCCTCATCGAGAGCTGCCCGTAAATCATCAGGTTCAATATCAAAGTCTAATGAAATTTCATCAAGTTCTTTGCTGGAGGGCTCACACAAATCAATCCAGCAGCCGGTTTCTGCTTTAGGTATTTTATGACATACGCCATGATCTGTCTTATATTCTGTCTTATATATTGTAAGCATCTTTTAAGCCCTCCTTTTCATTCCTAGCTATTCTAACAATTCCCTATCAAAATTACCACACATATTACATAATCTTAACGCGTTGCAAGAACTTGTTTCATATAATTCATTATGAGGTGCGCTGCTAAGTAATGATCAGGGAAAAGATGACACAAATGATTCATGATCTCTTCATGATAATTGTATAAAGCCATATTGATGATCGCCCCAATAACGACTTCATCGCCCTTGCCTTTCAGTTCTAAAAGAGATTTTGGCAAAGTGATCGCTTCCGGTGAAACCATATAGCCAATAAATGGTTCCCCAGCTTCTTTCATAAAGTCTTTAATCGTATAGACTTTGGTATCATCCATATGTGTAAAGCGGCCTAGTAAGTCACAGGTGAAATAGGTATAGTCCTCAATAGATAATGGCAAGCCGCGATTGCGTTCTTTGAATTTGTGATCAAAGAGAGAGCCATCGCTATGATCGCCTAAACGATTGGCAATATCAATCATCAGAATAAAATGATAGAAGCGTTCAAAGATGGGATGATCCTCTTTTTCAAAGCAATATGTCTTGCCGGTATATTTACCAAAATACTGACAAGCTGTTAAGTAGCCTAAACGCTTATTGCGTTTTAATGTCTGCACATCAAAGTCCATAAAAGAGCCTAGATCATGATAAGGATTGGTGTAAAGCACATGCGGGGCATTGAGATAATGCGGATGAATAGGCTTTTCATGCATATCACATACCACCACTTCATCAGCTTCCATCAGATAAGCCAAATCAATCGGCAGATTATCATAATAGCCGCCATCAAGATATTTCGTCCCTTCAATTTCCACCATTGGAAAGGCTGGAAAACAAGCCGCTGAAGCGAGTAAATAATCATAGGCATGCTTTCCTAATTCTTCTTTTGTGAGATAAAGCGGCGCCATTTGGGGATAGCTCACTGTGCATAAGCCAAAGTCAACATTTGAGGAAAAGAAAGCTTTCTCATCAAAGTACTTCTTCACAATATGATAAAACGGTGTGACATCAGCCCCCTGATGGGTAATATAATGTTTTATAAACTGGACACTGCGATTAGATACATCCATCAGATCTTCTCTGGCGAAAGATAAGTCAGGAATGCCATTAAAGACATGATGGACATCGAGTTCATCCCAGATTTCATCAATCTTGGATGAACCTTGGACATACAAAGCGCCATTGAGGGCGCCAATCGATGTACCCGTCACAATATCAAACGAATAACCTAACTCTTTACATGCGTCAATAAAGCCCGCTTCATATGCGCCTTTAGAACCGCCGCCAGAAAGCACTAATGCTTTTTTCATAAAATCACCACCTACCTCTATTATATACCTTATTCTTTCTAAGCATTATCTTTTCGCCATATTTTCTAAAAGTCTTAAAGCCCAAATTGTAAGCCTTTAATTTCGTTATAGTACAAATATCTAGAAATTCTTTCCTTAATTAACACAATATCTATTGCAAGCTTATGAAAGAGGGAGTACAATATAGACATTCAATAAGGGGGCTAATTTAATGGAAATTAGAATTGAAAGAGCAAAAACTTTAAAACCAAAACCAGATCAGAATCACTTAGGCTTTGGTAAATACTATACCGATCATATGTTTGAAATTGATTGGGATAAAGATCAGGGTGGCTGGCATGATGCCAGAATTATTCCTTATGCACCTTTACAGATCGATCCTGCCACAATGGTTTTACATTATGCTCAGGAAACATTCGAAGGTTTAAAAGCTTATCGTAACCCACAGGGTGAAGTACAGTTATTCCGTCCAGAAATGAACGCACGTCGTATGCAGAACTCAAACAAGAGATTATGTATGCCATACCTTTCTGAAGAAGACTTCGTTGAAGCTGTCTCTAAGCTTGTCGAAGTAGAACAGGACTGGATCCCTACCGCTCCAGAAACATCACTTTACATCCGTCCATTCATGTTTGCGAGTGAACCAGGTGTTGGTGTGCATCCAGCTGTATCTTATAAATTCATTATTATCTTAACACCAGTCGGTAACTACTATCCTGAAGGTGTCGCACCAGTTAAGATCTGGATCGAAGATGAATATGTCCGTGCCGTTAAAGGCGGAACTGGTTTCACAAAATGCGGCGGTAACTATGCCGGTTCATTAAAAGCTCAGGAAAAAGCAGAAGAACATGGTTATACTCAGGTTTTATGGCTTGATGGTAACGAAAAGAAATATGTCGAAGAAGTTGGTTCTATGAACATCATGTTCTTAATCAACGATACTGTTGTCACAGCACCTACTGAAGGTACCGTTTTACCTGGCGTTACCAGAGATTCCATGCTGACAATCTTAAGAGACTGGGGTTATAACGTTGAAGAACGTAAATTACCAGTAACTGAATTAATGGAAGCTGCCCGCACTGGCGCTTTAAAAGAAGCTTGGGGGACTGGTACCGCAGCCGTAATCTCTCCAGTTGGAGAACTTTACTTCAAAGGTGAAGAATGTGTCATCAACGACTTCAAGACTGGTCCATTAACACAGAAGTTATATGATACCTTAACCGGTATCCAGTGGGGTCGTCTGCCAGATAAATTTGGCTGGATCAAAGTTTTAAAATAAGATCACATCATATCAGCTCACATCAATCGGATGTGAGCTTTTTTATACGCACTATTGAGAAAAAGCTTATATTTTAGGCATTGTGTATAAAAGCAAATTTCCTACATTCATCTCTATTATCCTATGAAAAGAATCATGCATCATCGTAAAAAAGTAAGAAGAATAAGAACACCGCTGCAAACAGACTATAACATTTATAATCACAAAAACCGGACCTCTTATAAGATCCGGCTTCTCCTATTATTTAACTTTAACGCAATACTGATCATTAATCGCTTTGACTTTGTTGACGCGATTGACATACTTTTCTGCCGTTAAGGCATCTGTTGTTAACCAGGTTTTAACGATTTCCATCGCAATCATCCCACCGATGATCTTAGCTCCGATACATAAGATATTAGAATCTGTATGTTCACGTGCTAATTTCGCACAGAATGGATCCTGACAAACTGCTGCATAGCAGCCATTGATCTTATTAGCGATCAAGGCACTGCCGTAACCTACGCCATCGACAAAGATTCCACGATCTACTTCTCCTTTAGCGACAGCTAAAGATGCTGGTAAGACAAAATCAGATAAATCACAGGATTCTTCATCATAAGTCCCGAAGTCTACTACTTCGTGCCCCTGTGATTCTAAGTATGCTTTAATTTCATTTTTCATGCGTGTACCCGCATGATCATTCGCCATTGCAATTTTCATAAATGTTTTCCTCCTGCCTTTATTGTAGACAATCTATCATCAAAAGAAAAGAAAATTCGTTACATCTATAAAAATATCACAATAATTATTTTCTAAGCAGTTTCTCAATAAGGTTTATATAGGACTGACTATGGTTCATTGAAAAATCCCCATAGCGATAACGATACATCAACAATAACTGACTCTTATCAATGCGGCGATGTAATTTATGGGCCTGCTTAATAAGATCCCCTTCTTTAGACCCTACTTCAATATAGACCTTCGCCTTTGCCTGAGCTAATGTTTCTGGCATTTTGAAATGCGCTTCGGCCTGAAGAATCTTCTTGATATTGTCTTTCTTTAACGCCTTTGATGATGCGTAACATGGTTCAAACAGCTCTTTCGGGAAAGGCAGTGTGCGGTAGTAACCCTTCGCCATCAGCTTATTTTTTGGCAAAACATAAGGGGATATACTTGGTACTAGCCCTCTTTGCGGGGTCACTTTTACAGATTCAATGATCGCATAATCACAAAGATCACTTTTTAAACTCATCATATCAAGGGCAATTTGACCGCCTAATGATAACCCGCCTAATAAAGCAATATGGCCATGAAATGTTACCTCAATAAAATCAAGCAGTTTCCGGGCCATCGCATCAATTGATACAAAATCACTCGTCGCCTGATCATGACCATCTATGTAAGGTAAAATAACATGATAACGTTCACTTAAGGCGGCTATTTCATTTTGATAGTTCCACACCGAAAGAAGCGTGCCATGTAAAAGCATTACAACCTGCTCATGTTCTAAGCCATATTCTTCATATTGTAAGTTTTTATATGAGTTCATAGTGCTCTAGCCCCTTTCTGATTCCTTCCTGATCAATAGAATCGGTAATATATTCAGCCGCCTTTTTGACATCATCCACACCATTGCCCATGGCAATACCATGACCGCAGGCCTTCATCATCACCACATCATTACAGCCATCACCAAACGCATAGGTATCTTCAATAGGAACATTTAAGACTTTCGCCATCGCCTGTAAGGCAGTCCCTTTATCAATACCATAGAAGGTAGTATCACAGCTCGGATGTGCGCCATGGTCATTAAACAGACAGGAATCCTTTAACCTTAACGCAATATGATCCATCTGCACTTTACTTTGATAAATAACATCACAGCTATAAGCTTCTATTTTTTCCTGTTTTGAACGCACAAGAAAGCCTGGTTCCCAAATCTTAGACATCATCACAAAATCTTCATCACTGCCTTCAAAGTAGCCATGGTCTAAGTTATAAAAAGCAAAACCAGCCCCTTCTTCGCGCAGCACCTGCGCAATCTCATGAATCTTTTCAGGACTGACGGGATGATCGTAAAGAACTTTTCCATTCATCTCACCATAACGGCCATTAAAAGCAATATAGCCATCGGCATACTGGGCAAAATATTTTTTAACGTAGCTAATCGCCCGACCGGTACAAATCAGCACCTTATGCCCATTTTTTCGCAATTGTTTAATTGCGCTTTGCGTGCTTGCAGGAACTTCTAAACCATGCGCTAAAGTTCCATCAATATCAAAAAAGACTAATTTCATGTTCTCACCTCGCTCAATATTATATCAAAGATGAAAAAAACGAAAAAGCCAGGATGTGGCTTTAACGTTCTGATTCATCCGTATAATCCATTTTTTCTCCGACATACTTGGTAGCTGGACGAATGATACGACCACCATAAAGCTTGTCTTCGATATTATGGGCAATCCAGCCAACGGTACGACCGATGACGAATAACAATGTATATAAGTCTTCTGGGATGCCTAACATATCATAGACTAAGCCAGAATAGAAATCGACATTTGTACAGACAGGTTTACCCTTACGTTTATAAATTTCTTCCACAGCAATTTCAGAGAAACGTTTATGGAAGAGATATTCATCATGACGATGTTTTTCAATCGAAATTTCTTCACATTTCTTAGCTAATAACTCACTACGTGGATCAGATAAGGTATAAACCGCATGACCAATTCCGTAAACTAAACCAGAATGATCATTAAATTCTTTGTTTAAAATCTTATCGACAATCATGCGAATATCATCATCCGTCGCATCTAAGCCAATGCGTTTGATAACCGCCTTCATCTGTTTACGAACTGCTAAGTTCGCCCCGCCATGACGTGGTCCTTTTAAAGAACCGATTGATCCGGCGATCGTAGAATATAAATCCGTACCCGTTGAGCCAATGACAACGTTCGTAAAGGTAGAGTTGTTCCCGCCGCCATGATCCGCATGTAATACGAGAGCAGTATCCAAAACTTCCGCTTCTTTCGGCGTAAAACGACCATCTTTCTTTAATAAATGTAAAATCTGTTCCGCAATTGACAGACTTGGATCAATCTGGTGAATAATCAGTGACTGATTATCAAAATAGTGAATCTTTGTGGCATACGTATAGCAGACAATAACCGGAATTTTCGCGATCAGGTTAACGCCTTTCTCTAAGATATCAAAAGGATTCGTACTGTCAGGATCATATTTATCATAGCGATAGAACATCAGCACTTCCTGCTGGAGCTTATTCATCAGATTCTGTGATGGAAATGATAAAATTGAGCTTTCCAGATAATGCGTTGGCAGTTCATAACGATGTGATAATACAGCTTTGAATTTATCCATTTCTTCACGGCTTGGCAAATGTCCAAACAGAATCAGGAAACAGACTTCTTCAAAAACAAACCTTTTTCCTTCGGCATGACGTAAGATTTCTTCTACATCAAGCCCGCGATAATACAAATGCCCTTTCGATGGAGAAACATGTCCTTTTGCGTCTTTCCGATAACCCACAACATCTGAGATCCGGGTTAACCCGACTAAAACCCCAGTACCATCTTCATTACGCAGACCTTTTTTCACCTGGTATTTGGAATAGAGTTCGTTAGGAATATTTTGTTCTTTAAGCAGTCTTTCAAAACTTTCTTTAATGATTTCAGCCATTACTATTCGACCTCCTACGTGATTGTTTTTATTATACCATAATGATAGCCTATTGTATACAACTACTTATAACTTTTTAGTGTTTCTTTGTGTTAACACTAAATTTATAAATATATTTTGTCGTATTAATAAATTAAGAAAAGACATGCTTTTTACATTTCTTAAACCACTGCTTGAGATATGTGACCACATGATATTTGACGCAGAAATGGATCATGCGGGCATACGCTTCTTCAATAAGCAAACTCACACCAAGCATTGGCAATACCATTAACATCGCGCGATTAAAGAGCGGTAAAATTGATAAATAATGAGATAAGAAATTGATGACAAATAAGACCGGTGACGCGCACAGCAAAAAGATAAACAAGCGATAAGCATTAAATGGCAAACAAATCTTTAATAAGACAATAAAGCTGACAAAGACGGTGATCAGATAACTGTAGCTGAGCATGACATTATGTGATAAATGAAGCAAATGAGCCCCTAAAGTCACAAAGATCACCATCGTGGTAATGGCCAAGGCGCATGGCAGCGCCGTTTTAATAACATGATTTAAGAAGCCTTTAGAAGCCACTTTCACATCTTTCTCTAACGTAATAAAGAAACTTGGGTAGCCAATCGCAAAGCCGCTGATGATCGATAACTGGAACGGCGTAAATGGATATGTTTTCCCGCTGATCGAGAAGAATATTGATAACATCGTTGAATAGAGCGTCTTCGTTAAATAGAGTGAGCAGACACGTTCAATATTCGCAATAATTGTCCGTCCTTCTTTGACAATCTCCACCATGGAAGAGAAGTTTGAATCTAATAAGACGATATGGGCTGCAGACTTCGCCGCATCAGCGCCATTAGCCATGGCAATCCCACAGTCACTCTCTTTAATCGCCAGAACGTCATTAACACCATCCCCCACCATCGCAGTCACATGCCCATTTTTTTGAAAAGCATGCACTAACTTTTCCTTTTGTTCCGGCCGTACCCGGCCAAAGACATTATAATCTTCAACCATCTTCGCTAAAGCTTCTTCATCATCAGGTAATGATGAGGCATCAATGGCATGGGGATGCCTTAAGCCAGCCTGCTTACAGACACGTTCCACTGTTAAAGGATGATCACCAGAAATAATCCGCAAAGAGACATCTTCCTTGTCAAAAAAAGCAAAAGTCTCTTGGCAGTCTGCTTTAATCACATCACTCATGACAATCAAAGCAAGGGGAGTCATTTCACTTGGATCGGTGAGTGAAGGCACCTGCCCTAACATTAAGACACGCAAACCATTGGCAGAATAATGTGTGACCCTTTGTAATAAAGCTGGATCATGGCATAAAAACTCTGGTGCCCCTAATAAATAAGCCTGCTTGCCATCTAGCTCATAACCGCTGTATTTGCGTTCACTCGAAAAAGGAATAGCCTTTGTCACATGTTTATCCGCAAGTGCGGTAAAATACGCCTTTAAAGCATTTTGCGTCGCATTCTGGACATCACTTTCATGACTGATGCTTTGCATAATCGCACTCACCAGTTCTAATGAGGTATTGAGCGGAACAACCTCTTCTACTTTCAGATCACCAGTCGTAATTGTGCCTGTTTTATCTAAACAGAGGACATCGACGCGAGCTAACGCTTCGATCGCTTCCATCTGCTGAACAAGGGCGCGTTTACGCGCTAAGCGGCCAACCCCTAAAACAAACGATAAACTTGTTAATAGGACTAAACCTTCAGGAATCATCCCGACAACCCCAGCGACCGTTTTCACAATCGCATTACTGATATTATTATTAGCGAAATACTGGGATCTAAATAACAGTAAACCAACCGGAATAATGATGATCGATAAGACTTTAATGATTTTCTCAATGGTATCTTTCATCTCGCTAGCCGCCCGATGACCATGGCGCGCCTGATGGGCAAGCTGCGTTGCATAGACATCATCACCGACGCGAATCACCTTGGCATAAGCCTGCCCGGCGGACACAAAGGTCCCTGCTAAGAGTTCATCACCCTTTTGTTTTTTGACCGGGTCACTTTCCCCCGTCAAAAGAGATTCATTCATTTCACAGTATGATGTTTCGACTACTTCTAAGTCAGCCGCAATCTGCGTCCCGCTAGCCACAAAAACCAGATCATCCATCACCAAATCACGCGGGTCAATGTCTTGCATTTGACCATCACGAATCACCTGCACATGAGCGGTATTAACGATCTTGAGACGATCAATCGTCTGCTTAACCTTAAACTCCTGGGCAATCCCAATCAGCATATTAGAAAGGACAACCCCGATAAAAGTCATATTGAGGTATTTTCCAGACAGAATAATTAAAAAAGCTAAAAAGAGGTTTAAACCATTAAAGTAAGTGAGGGTATGCTCTCTCACAATTTGCATGTAGCCTTTCGATGTTTTATGGCGTGAGCGATTGACCTGATGATGATCAAGGCGCTCTTTTACCTGTGAGGATGTTAAGCCACGCATAAAAACACCTCCTTACTTATAAGTATACCATTCTTTTTGACGTGAATATGAATAATCAGGATCCCTCAAAAATTAAAATGAAAAGGCAGCCTAAACTGCCTTTAATCATCATCTGTATTATAATCAGTAATAATGCGATCTTTTTTCTCCTTCTTGGCCTGATACATATAGGTATCCGCGCGCTTAATTAAAGAATCAATCGTATCATCTTCTTTGACAACGGTAATGCCAATTGCCGCTTCACAATAGATTTTCTTGCCATCAACCACTTCGCAGCATTCTTCTGAAATCTTTTTGAGACGTCTGGCTGCGATAATGATTTCCTGGGGATCTCTTAACTGTAAGATGCCAACAAATTCATCGCCGCCCCACCGGCAAAAACGATCTGTCTTGCGGCCATATTTACGTAAAGCAAGAGCGAGCATCCGCAAAATCGCATCACCGGCATCATGGCCATAAGTGTTATTGATGGCATGGAAGTTATTCATATCCGCAAAGAGAATCGCAAAGGGATGTTTAGTCCGCTGATAGGTTTCAATAGCTTCCGCAATACAGTTTTCCATATACTTTCTTCCCGGCAGGCATGTTAAAGCATCTCTGGTCGTAAGTTCATAAATCTTATTCACTAACGCCGCATCATAATCTTCCTGAACGAGTGGTATAAAGACCGAAACAAGCTCTAAGACCTGTCCTTTCTGATCTTTGATCGGCACAAGTGTATTTTGCATTAATAATTCTTTGCCATTCACCCGTTTCATAAACATTTGCGTCGTATAAGGCCGCCCAGTCGCCGCAGCGACCATCGCCGGACAGCTCATAGCCGGAATCGGCATCCCGCTTGTGAAGGCACATCCTAAAGGCATATCCGTACATTTCTTTCCTTCCATCTCATGCGCTTTGAAGCCCAATAATTCTTCGGCTTTTTTATTCCAGTAAAGCAGCGTATGATCCGGCTTAATGACATAACAGCCAAATGGTAAATCGCTGATAATGGATCTGAGAAGTGTATTATATTCAGCGTTCTCTTCATAATGCATCATTTCAGCATGTTCATCAAAAAGGGTCCTCATCAAACGTTCATGTATCTCTGCAATATCTGGTGCATAGAGAATATGTGTTTTAACGCTCAAGGAAGCGAAATCCTGATCACTTACGTTCATAGCTTCTAAACCATCACAAATGGCCTCAGCCATCTTTGTGAGCTCCTCTGGTGAATGTTTGGCAAGCGCAATCGCAAAATGATTCATCTCAAGGCATGTCATCGACGCTGGGGCGTTGACCACCTTGCTGATGACATCCTGGCACTGCTTTGTAAGATCATTTGACATCTTCTGCGCATCATCGTGCAGACTGACAAAAATGACACCAAAATATGTATCGTGCTGGCGATAATCTTTTTCCAAGATTTTCAATTGATCGACAAAAGCAGAAACCTCCAGCCACTTTGGTAAATGAAATTGACTTTCTTTATAAGGAATATGGTCTTCATCAAAAAAGTAACCCATTAAACCAGCAATGTGACCATGTGCGTAGGTTGGCCACTGCGTTACATAAATGGTACGATTTTCGCCATTGAACGTTCCTTTGATCATGAAATGATCAAAGGACTTACCAGCGTGAAGCGTCGCTTCCTCCATTTGTCTGTAAGTATCATGATGAGAAAACCAAGCAAAGTCGGCATCTGTTTTCCCCATAAGCTCTTCAGATGTTAAGCCGACATAATTCAAAAATGGCAACGATGCTCCGATATAACGATGTTTGCGGTCCTTCGCAAAAAATGGTATGGGACTTTTATAAATCAGATCAGGAAAAGAGGATTCATCTTTCTCCTGATCCTTATCAATTTTCTTGATATCTTTATGATCCTTTAATGATGATTCGCACATAGTCTCAGCTGCCTCCTCTAACCATAACTTTCTCATCCTCTTAAATAACAATGAGAGTATAAGACAATCCATGTTGATCTCCAGATGGATAAAGTGACTGTCTCATAGCTTGTTATATTGTAATGAATTATTACAACTATATTACATTTTAAAGAGCAGAGAGACAAGCGAAAACAAGAGATTTCTTCTTTATAAAAATAAAACATTTTGGAAAACAAAAAAAGTGCTCCCCAGCACTTTCCGTAAAAAAATTTCCCTTAAAAATAAAAATGGCGCAGCTTGAGGGATTCGAACCCCCGCGGGACTTGCATCCCCTGTCGGTTTTCAAGACCGATCCCTTCAGCCGGACTTGGGTAA
>OCTW011599315.1_pt1 | contig 16811 bp, 28 predicted proteins | sample 1539671 | NCBI WGS metagenome assembly OCTW01 (sample SAMN02144230, study PRJEB22623) | gut metagenome | biome: sheep rumen | host: Ovis aries | place: New Zealand
CGGCGGAGACCAAGCTTATAGGCTTTGGTGTAGCCGCCTTTGCGATCCTTCATGCGGGGGCCGATCTCGCTGAAGAGGACGGTGAGGGCGTTCTTGCCATCTTTCTCGACGTTGGTGCGAACGACCTGGGCCGCGAGGCGGCGGGCATGGAGGTCGCCCCTCTTGGCGAGGGTGACGAGATGGTCGGCAAGGCTCTTGAGTTCTTTGACGACGCCCGAGGTCACTTTGACCTCACCATTGAGGATGAGATCGGTGACGACGTTGCGAAGCATCGCCTTGTTCTTCGAGGCGGTATAACCGGCCTTGAAGCGGACGCCCGCTTTGCCGTGGACGTTCTTTCTTCCTTGTGCTGCCATTGTTTATTCTCCTACATAATCGCGGAAGTGGAGCCCGATCAAAGCGAGCTTCTCTTTGACTTCCTTAAGGGACTTCTTGCCGAGGTTGCGGACCTTCATCATCTCGTCCTCGCTCTTCTGAGTGAGTTCCATGACGGTGGAGATGCCGGCCCTCTTGAGGCAATTGTTGCTGCGGACGCTCAGGTCAAGCTCCTCGATGAGCATGTTCTGGAACTTGTTCTCTTCGGGCTTGGCTTCGTCTTTGACGAGCTTGTAGTCCTTGACGCTTTCCTCGAGCTCAACGAAGAGCTGGAAGTGGGCGACGAGGAGCTGGGCGGCCATTGCGACGGCCTCGTGCGGCTTGATGGATCCGTTCGTGGTCACCTCGAGGGTGAGTTCATCGAACTTGGAGTCGTGCCCGACGCGGGTCGGCTCAACGGAGTAGGCGACTTTGGCGACGGGGCTGTAATTGGAGTCGGTGGTGATGACGCCGACGGTGTCGATCTTGCGGTCGATCTTGTTCTGCTCAGCGGTGGCGTAGCCGCGGCCGCGGGAGATGTAGATCGACATCTTGAGATGGCCCTTCTCGTTCAGGTGGGCGATCTCGAGGTCGGGATTGACGACGGAGACGAGGGCGGGGAGCTCCAGGTCGCCGGCGGTCAGGGTGCAGGGACCCTTGACGTCGACTTCAATCCTCTTGAGGTCGGTCGAGGAATCATCGATCCGGAGGACCAGATCCTTGAGGTTCAAGACGATGGCGGTCACGTCTTCGAGGACGCCCGGAATCGCGGTGAACTCGTGGCGGACGCCTTCGATCTGGACGGCGACGACGCTAGCGCCGGGAAGGGCGCTTAGCAAGACGCGGCGGAGGGCGTTCCCGACGGTGATGCCGAATCCCCTCTCAAGGGGCTTCACGACGAACTTGGCGTAGTGCTCGGATTCGTCGTTGACCTCAGTCGAGATGGAGACCGGTTCGAACGGGTTGGGGAGTTTGGTTGCTTCGATTTGCTTATCGTTGATTTTAGCCATGGTTAGCTATTCCTCCTATGTGAATTGATGTAGCGATGAAGTTAGGGCGGAAACTAACCGCGGGGGCGTTTCGGCGGGCGGCAGCCGTTGTGCGGGATCGGGGTGGTATCCTCGATGGAGAGGACCTGGAGGCCGCTGGCGGCGATGGCGCGGACCGCGGACTCACGTCCGGCGCCCGGGCCCTTCACTTCGACCTCGACCTGGCGGATGCCCTGGTCGAAGGCGGTCTTGGCGGCGGCCTGAGCGGCGAGCTGCGCGGCGAACGGGGTCGATTTCTTGGCACCCTTATAGCCGAGAGCACCGGCGGAGGACCAGGCGATGACGTTGCCCTGGGGGTCGGTGATGGTGACGATGGTGTTGTTGAAGGTGCTGTGGATGTGCGCGACGCCCTTCACGAAACTGCGCTTGATCTTCTTCTTGCGGGCGCTGGTGGATTTGCCTTTGGAGGACTTGTTGTTGTTAGCCATTGTTCTCTACCTCCTTACTTGGTCGCCGTCTTCTTGTTGGCGATGGTCTTCCTCTTTCCCTTGCGGGTGCGAGCATTGGTGCGGGTGCGCTGCCCACGGACGGGAAGGCCCCTCTTGTGGCGAAGGCCGCGGTAGCAGCCGATTTCGCAGAGGCGCTTGATGTTGAGGCTCACTTCGCGGCGAAGGTCGCCCTCGGTGTGGTATTTCGCAACCTCGGCGCGAAGCGCGGTGAGCTGCTCATCGGTCAGATCCTTGGTGCGGACATCCTCAGAGATGCCAACCGCGGAGAGGATCTTGGAAGCAGTCGAGGGTCCGATGCCGTAGATGTAGGTAAGGGACACGACGATGCGTTTTTCATTGGGGATATCAACCCCGACAATACGTGCCATTTTCGATTAATTCCTTTCTTGGATCAACCCTGACGCTGCTTGTGCTTGGGGTTGGGGCAGATGACCATGACTTTGCCATGGCGCCGAATGACTTTGCACTTGTCGCAAATCGGCTTGACAGACGGTCTGACTTTCATGATTTGGTTACTCCTTTGCGTAACGTTAGTTCCTGAAGCGGAACGTGATTCGCCCGCGTGTTAAATCGTAAGGTGAGAATTGGACCGTTACCCTATCGCCGGGGAGAATGCGGATGTAGTTCATCCGGATTTTTCCCGAAACGCAGGCCTGGACAACGGCTCCGTTGGCGAGCTTCACCTTGAAGTTGGCGTTGGGTAGGCATTCCAACACCGTCGCCTCGACTTCGATGCAATCTTCTTTGCTCAAATTTGCTTCCTCCTAAGGGCGACTAGCGCCTGGTTAAGATGTCGTAGCCGTCCTTGGTGACGACGAGGGTGTTCTCGTAATGAGAGGTCAGCCCGCCGTCTTTGGCGACGACGGTCCATCCATCTCCGAGGACCCTGACTGCATTGCGGTGCTCGAGGATCATGGGCTCGACGGCGATCGTCATTCCTTCGCGCAGGATCGGCCCGGTTCCCGGGGTTCCATAGCAAGGGATGTAAGGATCTTCGTGCATCGAGCTGCCGATCCCATGCCCTGTGTAATCCCTAGGCACGGAGCAGCCATACTTCTTGGCGACTTCTTCGATCGCGTGGCTGATGTCCCCGATGTGGTTGCCGGGCTTTACGAAGCTCACGGCGTGCTCGAAGGCTTCCTTGGCAATCGAGATCATCCTTAGGCTCCGCTCACCGCAGATCCCGACGGGATAGGTGCGGCAGGCATCGCCCATGTAGCCGTTCTTCTCAACCACGAGGTCGAGGGAGACGATGTCGCCGTCGCGGAGGATCTTCTTCGCGGACGGGATGCCATGGAGGATGACTTCGTTTACCGAGATGCACACCGAGGCAGGGTAGCCATAGTAGCCTAATTCGGCTGGGCGGCCGCCCTGCTCTCGGATGATGCGATCGATTTCGTCATTGAGGAATTTGGTGGAGACGCCGGGTTTCACCAGCGCTTCCGCCTCTTCTAGGGCCAAGGCCGTCACGCGACCGGCTTCTCGCATAAGCTCTATTTCGCGTGGGGACTTGATGATGATCATTTACTTGTTTTCCTCTAGCAGAGCGTTGATCTGCTTTTCCAAGTTGGCCCTTCCGACCATCCCGTCGAAGCAATGGTATTTGCCTTGCTTCTTGTAGTAATCGACGAGCGGCTGGGTAGAAGAGTAATAGTTCTGCAAGCGGACCTGGAAGGATTCGGCGTTGTCGTCTTTCCTTTGGATGAGTTCCGCTCCGCAGCGGTCGCAGATGCCTTCGACTTGGGGCTTCATGTTCTTAATGTGGTAGGAAGCTCCGCATTTGGGGCAGACCCTGCGGCCTGAGATTCTCGCGATCAATTCCTCTTCCGGAACGGAGAGGTCGATCACGAGACTCACCTCGCGCCCGATCTCGGGACCGAGCTTGTCGAGGGCCTCGGCCTGGGGGATGGTGCGCGGGAAGCCATCGAGGAGATAGCCGTTCGCGCAGTCTTCCTTGGCGAGGCGCTCCTTGACCAAGGCGCAGGTGACTTCGTCGGGGACGAGGTCGCCGCGGGCGATGATCTCCTTCGCTTTAAGCCCCACGGGGGTGCCTTGGGCGATGGCCTCGCGGAACATATCCCCGGTGGAGATATGCGGGAGGTGGAACGAGTCGACGATCGAGGTGGCCTGGGTGCCTTTTCCGGCGCCCGGGGGACCCATGAGAATGATATTGAGCATTGGTTACATGCCTCCTTGGACTTCTTCGAACGATTTGCCGGCCAGCAAGCCATCGATCTGGCTGTTGAGCTCGATGCAGACGCCGACGACGATGATCATGCCGGTTCCGCCGATCGCGAGGCTCGCGTCATTTCCGAAGATTCCGGAAAGGGTGAGGGCGATGGGGAGGCAGCTGATCGCGGCGAGGGAGAGTGCGCCGATGCAGGTGACCCTGTTGAGGACCTTGCCGACGTAGCGCTCGGTCTCCTTGCCTGGGCGGATGCCCGGGATGTAGGAGCCATTCTTTTGGAAATTGTCCGCGAGCTGTTCGGGATCGATCTCCATCTGAGAATAGAAGAAGGTGAAGGCGATGACCAAGGTCAAGTAGATGAGCAAGCCCCAGGGCATCGACCAGGTGGAGCCGTTTACGCCCGGCATCTCGAACATGGTCGAATAGGAGAATATCTGGAGCCACTTGGCATTCGCCGCGTCCGCGCTGATGAAGCTTGCGATGACCGAGGGGGCCATCATGATGGACGAGGCGAAGATGACGGGGATGACGCCGGCGGAGTTCACCTTGATAGGCAAGAACGAAGCGCGGGCCATCGAGGCGGTTTGTCCGCCCTTCCCGGCGTGCTGTACCGGGATTTTGCGACGCGCAAGCTCGAAGAACACGACCCCTCCGGTGATCGCGATGAACGCGAGGATGTAGAGGGCGAATTGGAACGAGCCGCGGATCAGGGCCGTGGAACCATGGTCGATGTTGGCCGTGATCCACTTGGTCCATGCGGTTGAGATTTGGACCGGCAGCGATCTGACGCAGCCGGCGAAGATGATGACGGAGATGCCGTTGCCTAAGCCCTTCTCGGTGATCTGGTCGCCGAGCCACATGGTGAGCATTGCGCCCGCCAGTAGGACTGTGACGATGTAGGCATAGGTCCAGAAGTTATCCTCCAGATTCAAGGTGATGTAGGAATTGTTCTGCATCGTCTTGATGATGCCGTAGGCCTGGACCGCGCCGAGAAGCAGGGTCAGGTAACGGGTAGCCATCTCGATTTTCTTGCGGCCGTATTGCCCTTGCTTGGACAATTCCGTCAAAGCGGGCAACACGTCTTTCGACAAGAGTTGGATGATGATCTGGGCGGTGATGTAAGGCGAGACGCCGAGAGCGAATATCGAGAAATTCGATAGCGCGCCGCCTCCGAGCAAGTCCATCATCGCGATGGCATTGCCCGAATTCATTGCGTTGGCGAGCTGTTCGCCGACAGTGACGCCTGGAACCGTGATAGCCGCCCCGATCCTCAGGACGAAAAGGATCATAATCGTGAAGAATATGCGATTCACGATTTCCTTGTTCTTAAAGATCGAGACGAACTTTTTCATTATTCGATAACCTTCGCTTCCCCGCCTTTGGCCTCAATCGCCGCCTTCGCGGAGGCGGAGAAAGCCTTGGCTTCGACCACGAGCTTCTTGGTGAGCTCGCCGCAGCCGAGGACCTTGATCCCATCGAATTCCTTCTTGACGAGGCCTTTTTCGATGAGCAAGGCGGCATTCACGACCGTGCCATCCTCGAACGCGTTAAGACGGTCGAGATTAATGATAGCATAGATGGTCTTGCGATTCTTGTGGGTTTTGCGGGCGCCGAACTTCGGAAGCCTGCGGGCGATGGGGGTCTGGCCACCTTCGAAGCCGTTGGCCTTGGTGTGGGCGTGGGCTCCCTGGCCTTTCTGGCCATGTCCGGCGGTCTTGCCGTTTCCGCTTCCGCGGCCACGGCCTTTGCGGAAGGAGCCGATGCGGGCGCCCTCAGCGTTCTTTAGAGTCGATAGAGAGGACATTGTTATTCTCCTTTCTCTTCAGCGGGCGCGGGAGCCGCAGCACGCTTCTGGGCCCTTAGCTGCTCTTCGGTCTTGAGGCCGCGGAGAAGCATGACTTCATCATACCTCTTGAGGGCCTTTAGTCCGGCATCGGTTGCGCGGAGGATATTAATCGGGGCGCGGGAGCCGTAGACTTTGGAGACGATGTTCTTGATGCCGGCGAGCTCGAGGATCGCGCGGACCGCGCCGCCAGCAACGATACCGGTGCCGGGACGGGCGGGCTTCAAGATGACTTTGGTGCTGCCGAAGACGCCTTCGACATCATGGGCGATGGTGCCGCCTTTGACGATCTCGACGGAGACCATCTGCTTGCGGGCCTTCGCGAGGGCCTTCTTGATGGCATCGGGGACCTCACCGGATTTGGAGAGGGCGAAGCCGTACTTCCCATGGCCATCGCCGACGACGGCGAGGGCAGAGAAGCGCATGTTCTTACCACCCTGGGTGGTCTTGGAGATGCGGTTGATGTGGACGACCCTTTCGAGGTAGTCGTCGGTTTTTGCGCGGAATCCGCCGCGGCCCTGCCTTCTTTCGGAAGGACGGCCTTTGCGGTTTCCGTATTTTCTGTCGCCCGGGCGGGGCGCGGAGGCAGAGCCATGGGGCTCGTAGCCGCGGTTATCCTCAGCAGCAGCTTCGGAAGCGGGGGCCTCTTCAACGGGGGCCTCTTCCGCGACGATCATGTTTTCTTCTTCCATTGGCTTTCTCCTTAGAACTTCAGCCCGCCTTCGCGAGCCGCGTCGGCGAGGGCGGCGATGCGCCCGTGGTAGATGTATCCGCCGCGGTCAAAGACCACGACTTCGATGCCCGCGGCCTTCGCCTTCTTGGCGAGTTCGGCGCCGACTTTGGCAGCGGCCTCGCAGTTGCCGCCGTTCTCAAGCTTCATGGCGAGAGAGGAGGCGGAGACGAGGGTGACGCCTTTGACGTCGTCGATGATCTGGGCTTCGATGTTCTTGTTGGAGCGGAAGACGCAGAGACGGGGTTTCTCGGCAGTGCCGCTCACCTTTTTGCGGACGCGGAGGTGGCGGCGCTGGCGAACGATGTTCCTAGATTCGTTTTTGATCATGGTATTTCGCTCCTATTACTTCTTGCCGCCGGCGGAGGCACGCTTGCCTTCCTTGCGGACGATATGCTCGCCTTTGTACTTGATACCCTTGCCGCCATAAGGTTCGGGGCGCTTGGTATCGTGGATAAGGGCAGCGACCTGGCCAACTTTCTGGCGATCGATGCCTTCGACGGCGATGTGGGTTTCGTCTTTGGCGGAGATCTTCACGCCTTCGACGGGGTGGATGACGACTTCATGGGAGAAGCCGACGTTGAGGACGAGGTCGTTCCCGCGCATCGCGCAGCGATAGCCGATGCCGGAGATCTCGAGCTCGCGGAGGAATCCTTCGGAGACGCCGTGGACAGCGTTCGCGATATTGGCGCGGACGGTGCCATGGTTTTCCTTGGACTGCTTTTCTTCATTGGCCCTCTTGACTAAGAGCTCGCTGCCCTTCACCTCGACGCTGATGCAGCTCGGAAGAGCCACACTTAATTCGCCTTTGGGACCTTTGACAGCGACGGCGCCCTCTTTGACTTCGACGGTGACGCCGGCGGGAAGAACGACGGGTTTGAATCCGATACGAGACATTGTTTTCTTCCTTCCTAGATTACCAGACGTAGCAGAGGATCTCGCCGCCGACGTTCTGCTTCCTGGCCTGGCGGTCGGTGAGCAATCCGTTCGGGGTGGAGACGATCGCGATGCCGAGGCCCTTGAGGACGCTCGGGACTTTCGCGGACTCCGCATAGACGCGGAGGCCCGGCTTGGAGACGCGGCGCAGTCCGGTGATGGCGCGCGTTCCGGTGGCGGAGTATTTCAGGGTGATGGTGAGGGTCTTCTGGACTCCTTCGCCCTCGACCTTGTAGTCGGTGACGAAGCCCTGATTCTTGAGGATCTTGGCGATGCCTTCCTTCATCTTGGACGAGGGCATGGAGACTTCGTCGTAGCGCAGCGCGTTGGCGTTGCGGATGCGGGTGAGCATATCGGCGATTGGATCAGCGTTCATGTTCAGTATTCTCCTTTCCTATTACCAAGAGGCCTTCTTGAGGCCGGGGATCTCGCCCTTGTAGGCGAGCTCGCGGAGGCAGATGCGGCAGAGCCCGAAGCGGCGGATAACGCCATGGGGGCGGCCGCAGCGCTTGCAGCGGGTGTAAGCGCGGGTCGAGTATTTCGGGGTCCTGTTCGCTTTGGCGATCAAACTTTTCTTTGCCATGTTTCTCGCTCCTTATTTGCGGAAGGGCATTCCGAGCTTCTCAAGCAGGGAATACGCTTCCTTGTCGCTCATTGCGGTAGTGACGATGACGACGTCCATGCCGCGGACTTTGGAAACCTTGTCGTAGTCGATTTCCGGATAGACGAGCTGCTCCTTGATGCCCAAGGTGTAGTTGCCATGGCCATCGAAGGCGTTCCTGCTCACGCCACGGAAGTCGCGGACGCGGGGCAAGGCGATGGAGACGAGCTTGTCGAGGAACTCATACATCCTGAGGCCGCGGAGGGTCACCTTGCAGCCGATTTCCTGCCCTTCGCGGACTTTGAAGGTCGCGATGGACTTCTTGGCTTTGGTGATGACGGGCTTCTGGCCGGAGATGATGGTGAGGTCGTTCACCGCGTCGTCGAGCGCTTTCGCGTTCTGGGTGGCGTCGCCGACGCCGACGTTGATGACGATCTTCTCGAGGCGCGGCGCCTGCATCGGGGTGGAATAGTTGTATTCCTTGATGAGGGCGGGGACGACTTCCTCGCGATATTTCTTCTGCAAACGGTTCACGTACTTGACGTTTTCCGCTGCGGGGGCCGCTTCAACGGCTTTTTTCTTAGCAGTAGCCATTTCTTAGCTTCCTCCTTGATTAGTCGAGGCTCTCGCCGGACTTGGCGAGGCGGACCTTCTTGCCCTTGACCTCGCCATAATGGACGCGGGTGGGCTTTTTGGTTTTGGGATCGATGAGGGCGACGTTGCTCGCATCGATGGGGCAATAGACGTCGACGACGGAGCCCTCAGGAACGGCCTGGGTGGGCTTCCTGTGCTTCTTGCGGACGTTCACGCCTTCCACCACCACTTTGTTGAGCTTGGGGTAGACGCGCTGGACGAGTCCGGTCTTGCCTTTGTCGTTGCCGGAGATCACGATGACCTTATCACCTTTTTTGATGTTCATATCCTTGGATCTCCTTTCTTATAGGACCTCGACGGCGAGGGAGATGATCTTCATGTATCCCTTGTCGCGGAGCTCACGGGCAACCGGTCCGAAGACACGGGTGCCGACGGGGTTTCCGTCATTGTCGATGATGACGACGGCGTTGTCGTCGAATGAGATGGTCGAGCCATCGGGGCGCTGCACGGGGTGCTTGACGCGGACGATGACGCCCTTGACGACGTCGCTCTTCTTAACCTTGCCGTTAGGAATGGCTTCCTTGACGGCGCAGAGGACGACGTCACCGATGGAGCTGATCTTGCGGTGCGATCCGCCGTACTGGCGGAAGACGCGGACCGAGCGGGCGCCGGAGTTGTCGGCGACCACGAGATTGGTTTCGTTCTGAACCATTATTCGGCCTCCTTCTCGCCCACCGCTTCCGCGCTGCCTTCGGCGGCCTCAAGGGAGGCTTCGACGTCGGCGGCCGCTTCGGCGATGACGGCATGCTGATCGACGCTCACGAGGCGATACCTCTTGAGCTTGCTGATCGGGCGGCAGGCCATGATGGTGACGACATCGCCGACTTTGGCGATCTCGCCCTCGTCATGGGCATAGTACTTCTTGGAGTACCCGACGCGCTTGGCGTAGATCGGGTGGTTGCGTTCGGTGGAGACGGTGACGACGATCGTCTTGGCCATCTTGATGGAGGTGACGACGCCCTGGACGCTGGTGCGATGATTTCTTTCCATTGTCATTTCCTTTCTTCACTTACTTGGCGATGTTAAGCTCGATTTGACGCTTAACGGTTTCTGCTTTGGCAAGGTCCTTGCGGACGATGCGGATCTGTTCGCCCCTCTCGAGGTTGCCGACCGCTTTCTTGCGGCGGAGTTCGAACAGTTCTTCCTTCAGATCATAGATCTTCTGGTCGAGTTCGGCGGGGGTTAGCTCGCGGAGTTCTTTGACTGTCATTCTTTCTCCTCCTGAGGCTCATCGTTTCCGGTGTCGGAGACGGTTTCAACCTGGTTGGCTTCCTCCTCGGCGATCGCTTCGAGGCTGGAGGCGTGGGCCGCTTCCATCTTGAGGCGCTCTTCCTCAGACAAGGCTTTGGTCCTCTTGACGACCTTGCACTTGATCGGAAGCTTGTAGGCGGCGAGGCGGAGCGCTTCGCACGCGATCTTCTCGTCAATGCCGCCGATCTCAAAGAGAACGCGGCCTTTCTTGACGACGGCAACCCATCCTTCGGGGCTGCCTTTGCCGGATCCCATACGGACCTCAGCGGGCTTCTTGGTTTTGGCTAGATGCGGGAAGATCCTGATCCAGACCTTGCCAGCGCGGTCGGTGTAGCGGGCGAGGACGATACGGGCGGATTCGATCTGGTGATCGGTGATGTAGTTGCCTTCGCAGGCGACTAGTCCGAATTCGCCGAAGTCGATGCTCGTTCCGGCCTTGGCTTTGCCTTCGTACTTGAGCCCGTGGGGGCGGCGATACTTAACGCGTTTTGGTTGCAGCATTGTTCACTCCTCCTTTGGGGGCTGGGCGCCTCGCTTCGCGGCGGTCGCCACGGAATTCGCGGCTATCGCGGGGATCGCGGGGTGCGGGTTCGTTGACTTCCTCGGTCGTGGTCTTGTTGAGCGAGCGGCAGATCCACACCTTCACGCCGATGTTGCCATAGGTGGTCGCGGCGGGAACGTGGGCGAAGTCGATATCTGCGCGGAGGGTATGAAGGGGCACGACGCCGTCCTTATAGCCTTCGGCACGCGCGATTTCCGCGCCGCCGAGACGGCCAGAGCAGAGGGTCCTGCATCCCTTGGCGCCAGCTTTGCGCATCCTCATGAGGGCTTTCTTCATGGTGGAGCGGAACGCGGCGCGGTTTTCGAGCTCGGAAGCGATCCACTTCGCGACGAGGGTCGCGTCGAGATCGGGGTTCTTCACTTCGACGACGTCGATTTTGAGGCGTCCGGACTTGACGATCTTCTCGACTTCCTTGCGGATGCGGGTGATGTTCTGTCCATCCTGGCCGAGGACGTCGCCCGGGCGGGCAACGTAGACCTGGACGCGGACATCGTGGCCCTTGTCGGTCTTCACGCGATTGATGGTCACGTGAGAGAGCATCGAGTTCTTGAGCTCTTTGTCGAAGTATTTGCGGATGGCGATGTCCTCAACGAGGAAGTCGCTGTAATCCTTCTTGGAGGCAAACCACTTGGAGTTCCAGTCGCGGTTAATGCCGATACGCATTCCGACTGCATTGACTTTTTGTCCCATAATCGGTTGTTCTCCTTAGTTTCTTTCCTTCACCACAACGGTGAGGTGGGCATTGCGCTTGATGATTCCGGAAGCGCTGCCCTTGGCGCGAGGGATGTAGCGCTTGATCTTGAGGCCATCTCCGACCTGGATCTCAGCCACGTAAAGGGCATCTTTATCCATTCCGAAGTTGTTGACGGCATTTGCCGCAGCCGAGGCGATTGCTTTGGCAACCGGCTGAGCGGCGACCCTGTTGGTCTGCTTGAGGATCGCGAGGGCGACGCCGACGTCTTTGCCGCGGACGAGATTCGCGACGAGGCGAACTTTGCGCGGGGTGATGCGGACATCGCGGACGAAGCAGCGTGCGGAATCGTGGACGGGTTTTTCAACCACGGGCTCTTCCTTCTTGGCTTCCTTCTTCGCGGCCTTCTTGGCCTTGGCGGGTTTCGCTTCCTCGACGGGAGCGGGAGCCGCCTCTTTCTTCGCCGCCTTCTTGGCGGGCTTCTTTTCGGGTTTTTCTTCCGGAGCGGCCTTTGCGGCTTTCTTCACGGTTTTCTTTTCTTCAGCCATGAGTCTTCTCCTTACTTCTTGGCGCCCTTATCGCCGATGTTGTTGCCGTGATGGCCCGGGAAATTGCGGGTCGGGGCGAACTCGCCGAGCTTGTGGCCGACCATATCCTCCGTCACATAGACGGTGATGTGCTCTTTGCCATTGTAGACGGCGAAGGTCTGTTCCACGAAAGCGGGATAGATGGTGGAACGGCGAGACCAGGTCTTGATGATCTCTTTCTTGCCAGATTTCTGGAGGGCTTCGACCTTCTTGAGAAGATATTCATCCACGAAGGGGGCCTTCTTGCTGGAACGTGACATGTTCTTCTATCTCCTTTCTTACTTGGACCTGCGCCTGACGATGAGGCGGGTGGAATTCTTTTTGACCCTGCGGGTCTTGACGCCCTGGGTGCGCTTGCCCCACGGGCTGCGTGGCGCATCGCGGCCGACAGGGCACTTGCCCTCGCCGCCGCCGTGCGGGTGGTCAACCGGGTTCATGGCCGAGCCGCGGACGGTCGGGCGAACGCCCTTCCAGCGCGATTTGCCGGCTTTGCCGAAGTTGATGAGGTTCCAATCCTCGTTGCCGACGATGCCGATGGTGGCGCGGCAGTTCTTGAGGAGCTTCCTGACTTCGCCAGAGGCGAGGCGGACGGTGACGTATTTGCCCTCAAGGCCGAGGATCTGAGCCGAGGTGCCGGCCGCGCGGCACATCTGGCCGCCTTTGCCGGGCTGGAGCTCGAGGTTATGGATGAAGGTTCCTTCGGGGATGTTCTGCATTTCGAGGCAGTTGCCCACTTTGATGTCGGTCGCTTCACCCGAGATCACAACGTCGCCGACCTTGAGGCCCTGGGGCTCAAGGATGTAGGCCTTGACGCCATCCGCATAGCAGATGAGCGCGATGTTGGCGTTGCGGTTGGGATCGTATTCGATCGCCTTGACGGTGGCAGGGATGCCATCCTTGCGGCGACGGAAGTCGATGATCCTGTAGCGGTTCTTGTTGCCACCGCCGATGTGGCGGCAGGTGATCTTGCCCTGATTGTTGCGTCCGCCCGTCTTCTTCTTGGGGGCGAGCAGCGATTTTTCAGGAGCCTTTTTGCTGATGTCCTCGAAGGTCGAGTTGGTCATAGCCCTTCTCGACTTCGTATAAGGACGGTAAGTTCTAATTGCCATTCTTATTGGTCTCCTATATTGGATGCTTTTCTTATATATCCTTATTTATATAAGATGGTGATTCCTTACTCTTTGAAGAGGTCGAGCGCCTCGCCTTCGGCGATGGTGACGACCGCTTTCTTGTAGCCGGAGATCTTGCCGGCATAGCGTCCGCCGCGGGTGGTCGACTTGGCCCTCTGATTGAGGACTTTGACATCGACGACCTTGACTTGGAACAAACGCTGGAAGGCGTTCTTGATCTCGATCTTGTTCGCGCTCGCCGCAACCTTGACGGTCACTTTGTTCGCGTTCTGCATGAGGGCCATGGTCTTCTCGGTGATGTGCGGAGCATCGATCACTTCGAAGTCAGCGACGGTCGGCTTCGGGAAGGAAGCCTTCTTGGGCTCTTCCTTCTTGGCGGCCTTCTTGCTGGCCTTCTTGGCGGGCTTGGCCTCCTCAGCGGGGGCCTCGGCGGGTTCAGCAGCCTTCTTGGGGGCGGCTTTCTTCACGGCCTTCTTCTTGGGGGCTTCTTCCACAACCGCTTCCGCGGCTTTGATTTCTTCTGCCATATTACTTCAGGGCCTCCTCGATTTGCTTGACGCCGGATTTCGAGACGACGATCGCATCGAAGTTCAGGACGTCATAGACGGCGATGTTGGTCGGTTCGACCAGTCCGACGCAGGCGATGTTGCGGGCTGCGAGGACGAGGTTCTCGTTGTCGCCGTCGACGACCACGAGGACTTTGCCTTCGGCCTTGATGGCCTTGAGGGCCGCGGCGAAGGATTTGGTTTTGCCATCGTTGAGCTTGAGCTCATCGACGACGATCAGGCCGTTGCCGACCTTTTCGCTCAGGACTGCCTTGAGGGCGAGCCTGTGGGCTTTCTTGTTTTGGGAGAGCTTGTAGTTCTGGGTCCCGTCAGGTCCGAAGACGTTGCCGCCTCCAACCCAGACAGGGCTTTGCGCGTCACCCGAGCGGGCGCGCCCAGTTCCTTTTTGTCTCCAGGGCTTCTTGCCGGTGCCGGCGACTTCGTGGCGCTTCTTCGTTTTGGCGGTAGCCTGACGGAGGTTGGCCTGGTAGACGACGACGGCATCCTTGACCACCTGCTGGCTGGCGTCCTTGACTCCGAAGACGGAGGGATCGAGCTCAACCGTGCCGGCGGCTTCGCCAGTCAGGGTAACAACTGGCACAGAGATTTTCTTTTCGGCCATTGTTATTCTCCTTTCTGCTCGTTATTGACGAGTTCCTTGACGACTGGCTTCTTGAATTGGTGGCGAACCGCGGTGCGAAGCATGACGATCGCCTTCTTGGGTCCCGGGACGCCGCCCTTGACGAGGATGTAGCCCTTCTCGGGGTTGCTCTCGACGATGGTGACGTTCTGAACGGTGACTTGCTTGGGTCCCCAGTGACCAGACATCTTCTTGCCGGGGATGACGCGGTTGTTGTCGCGGCCGTTGTTGGCGAGCGAGCCGATTCCGCGGTGGTATCCGGAGCCATGGCCCTTCGGACCGATGGTGTGGTGATACCTCTTGATGGTGCCGGTGTATCCGTGGCCTTTGTTGTGGCCGATGACATCGATCACTTCGCCGGTCTGGAACAGGGCAGCGGTGAGGGTGTCGCCGACTTCTTTGCCGTAGACCTCATCGCCCTTGAGCTCATAGAGATGGGCTTTCGGTGCGACTTTGGCTTTCTTGTAGATGCCCTTTTCCGGCTTGTTGAGAAGGCGCTCAGCCTTATCTTCATAGCCGACTTGGACAGCTTCGTAGCCATCCTTCTCGACAGTCTTCTTGGCGACGATGACATTCGGGAGCACCTCGATGACGGTGACGGGGTACATCGTTCCGTCTGGGGCAAAGACCTCGGTCATGCCCATTTTTCTTCCGATGATGGATTTCATGAATTTGGTCCTCCTTATAACTTGATGTTGATGTCAACGCCGGAGGGAAGGTCAAGCCTCCTCAAGGTGTCGACGGTTTCTTTGGTCGGGTGGGTGACGTAGATGAGACGCTTGTGGGTGCGGATCTCGAACTGCTCACGGCTATCCTTGTATTTGAAGGTAGCGCGGAGAATGGTGTACACCTCTTTGTCGGTGGGTAGAGGGATGGGTCCCTTCACACCAGCGCCGGTCTTTTTGGCAACTTCGAGGATCTTCTCAACGCTAAGGTCGAGGATCTTGTGATCGTTGGCCATCAAGCGAACCCGAATCGCTGTTTCTTTTGCCATGAATTTTCCTCCTATGAACTGTTTTCAGGCTTCTTGGCGTCTATGCTCTATGCGAATTCCCCGACCACCTCTTCATGACAACGCCTGTGGGTGTGTCGGCAACCTCGCATTTCATCGCAAGCGCCAGCGTGCATAAGAGTACGCGCATAAGGGATTGAGAGCAAGAAAAAATTTTTGATTTTGTCCATCAATTCTTTATTTTTGGGCTTTTGGAAACCGAAAATAGCAAAAAAGTTTTGATGGCATCGAGTTTATTTTCATATTGTGCATCGTGCACAAAGTTTTTGCGAAATCTGAATTGAAATTTTGGATTTCTCGCGCTCGGGCGCGCAATGTGCGAGGGAACCGCGTTGCTAGAAGAAGGGTTATAGCCGCTTGAAAGCCGCAAACCTTAAGGGATTTCCTGGTTGCGTCAGGGCTGAATTCAAGTGCACCCGAACAATAAACGCCGAGGATTGAAAGTACAACTCGGTTGGAAAATCCGTTAAAATAAGCAAAATCTCGGTTGGAAAATCCGTGAAATTGCATTGAAAGTCGGTTGGAAAATCCGTAAGATTGAAGAGAAAGTCGGTTGGAAAATCCGTTTGTTCCACCAAAAAGTTTAGGAGGTTGGCGATGTTTCGTCGAAAAATCACAGAAGCTTTGCAACAATGGAAGGCAAGCAGCCTGCGAGCACCGCTCATTTTGCAGGGGCTAAGGCAAATCGGGAAAACCACCGCTGCTTTCGATTTCGCCAACGAAAATTATGCCAATGCGTTCTATGTCGATTTCAGAAAGCAAAGGAGAGCGCATGCTCTATTTGATGGCGATTTCGATATCAATTACATCACCTTCGCCATCTCTTCTCTTCCTAGGGATCCAAGGCTAAAAACCGGTTCGCAATTAGAAGAAGGAAAAACCCTCTTCATATTCGACGAAATCCAAGATTGCCCGAACGCAAGATCTTCTTTGAAATACTTCAAGGAGGACGGAAGATTCGACGTTCTGTGCACGGGCTCCTTGCTCGGCGTGAAAGGATACCGCACTAGCGGAAAGTCCCCGAGTCGAGGCATAGGGGTTGGCTCTGAGGACGTGCTCAATATGTATCCAATGGATTTTGAGGAATTCCTATGGGCGCTGGGCGTGAAAGAAGAGGCCATTGCCCTCCTTCGGGATTGCTTGAAAAAGCGCAAACAGGTCCCTGAGATGTTTCATAACATGTTTAGCGACTTCTATGCGCGCTATTTGATTATCGGAGGGATGCCTGAGGCCGTTAAGGCCTATCTTGAATTCAACGACTATCAGGCCGTCCGCAAAATTCAGAAACGGCTATTGACTGATTATCGTTCGGATTTCGGCACGCACCTTAATGATGCACTTGAGTTACAGGTAGATGACATAGAGCAGGCTCTTATTTCCGAGACTTTCGACTCGGTTCCAAGACAGCTTGCCAAGGAAAACAAGAAATTCCAATATAGCGTCATCAAGCCTAGAGGCGATGCGAGAACCTATTCGTTTGCAATAAACTATTTGCGAGGTTATGGCCTATTGGTTTTAGCGAGAAACCTCTCAAATCTCGATTATCCTTTGGACTATTTCGCAAAAGACGACCAGTTCAAAACGTATTT
>OCTW011613063.1_pt1 | contig 16810 bp, 13 predicted proteins | sample 1539671 | NCBI WGS metagenome assembly OCTW01 (sample SAMN02144230, study PRJEB22623) | gut metagenome | biome: sheep rumen | host: Ovis aries | place: New Zealand
GCCTGCTCCTCCACCTGATTGGCGATGTCGCTGACTTCCATCATGCCCAGATCATATCCGCCGGAGACATACAGCAGAATCGCCTTCGCGCCGGAGATCTTCGTCTCCAGCAGCGGGCTCTCGATGGCTGCATGAACAGCATCCTTCGCCCGGTCTTCGCCCTTTCCGTAACCGATACCCATATGGGCAATACCCCGGTCGGTCATGACGCTTCTGACATCGGCGAAGTCCACATTGATCAGTGCTTCCTCAGAGATCAGATCGGAGATGCCCTGCACACCCTGACGCAGAACATCGTCCGCCATGGCGAATGCATCCAGCAGAGAAGTGTTCTTCTCACTGTTCTCAATCAGCTTGTCATTCGGAATGACCACCAGCGAATCCACATACTTCTTCAGGAAATTCAATCCCTGTTCCGCCTGGGACATCCGCTTGCGTCCTTCGAAGGAGAACGGCTTCGTGACAACGCCCACGGTGAGGATACCCATATCCTTCGCTGCCTTCGCAATGATCGGCGCCGCACCGGTACCGGTGCCGCCGCCCATACCGGCGGTGATGAACACCATATCGCTGCCTTCGATCAATGCCACGATATCATCCAGCGTTTCCTCTGCGGAATGCTGACCGACTTCCGGATTGCCGCCGGCGCCCAGACCTCTCGTCAGCTTCTCGCCGATCTGGACCTTCGTCTCCGCATTGGACTTCTTCAGTGCCTGCTGGTCGGTATTCACTGCGATATAATCCACACCCGCCAGATTCGTCTCTATCATTCGATTGACAGCGTTGCAGCCGCCGCCGCCCACGCCGATTACCTTCAGAACAGCTGAGTTCAGCTTTTCTTCCTCAAATTGCAACATTCGCCTGCCTCCTTGGAATCCATAATATAGAGTATTTTATCATACTCCCGTTGTCTTTGCATCAGTTCTTCTGAAAAAAACTTGCACCGCCGCTTCGAATTCACCGGCGCACACCTCCGCCGCCGGATTACACTTCCGGAGAGAAGGAGATATAATTTTCTTCCCCCACACTCAGTGTTCCTCTGCGGATTCCGCCCCGGAACAGCTTGCTGACCACCTTCTGCAGGTCGCCGTTATCAATGACGTTTTTCAGCTGCCTCGGACTTCCCTTCACCAGCAGCGTATCCGTCACATGCCCCCGGACCATGACGCTGGACGCATCGATCTGCTTGAAGTAGAAATTCCCCTTCCGTGTGGAGGCAAGCATGTCCAGCGTCTGATCCAGCATAGAGGTTTCTTCCACGCCGATCTTCTTTCCAACATCCATCCGGGTCAGATGAAATCCCTGAATCAGCGTTATCTCCGGCTTAACATCTGTCTTCCGCAGAACCAGACCGTTTCCGTCCACCACGATATAGCTGGCGCCGTACAGGAACGCCGCTGTCTGCTTTCGCTCGGTCACCTGAATCACCATCGTAGAAGGCAGCTTCCGTTTCACCTTCACCTCGGTGAAATACGGATTCACCAGCAGACGGCTGCGGATATTCTTCACATTATCCCGGCGGAAGATGTTCACACCCGTGGCGGCATTGGAAATATTCACGACCTCCTGATCCGAGTAGTAGTGATTCCCTGTCACCTCATACTTCTGAACATCGAACACACTGGACATGAGAAATCCCGCAGCTCCCAGAAAAACCGCCAGAACCACGGCGAACCGCAGCATATAATGCTTCTTGTGATGCTGCTTCCGCTTCCGCGGGATATCATTGAATCCGTATTCATCCCGGCCGCCGGACTCTTCCCTGTTGGAATCGCCAGAGAAATCCCCATTCTCCCATTCCACTCCCGGGATGTCATCATAGCAGGATGTCCGGTACACTCCGTTTTCGTCCATGGTGCCCGGATACTCTGCATAGGAATAGTCCACCGAATGGTAGAACGTATCTGCCGGATCCGCCGCGCCGAAGGTCCGGGTCTCCCGGCTCAGTTCCTCCCGGAATGTCCCGCCTTCCGAATCCGACCGGACATCGTTCCCCAGGCCCTCCATGACCCGGGTGCGCCGAAGGTCCGGATCTCCCGGAAGATCAGCCGGACGATCATTCGGGAAGTCATCCGGAAAGCCGTCCCGGTATGCATCTTCCTGATGCAGCGTTTCTCTATTGAATTCTCCGGTCCGGCTGTCTGTCATATTCGTCCTTCCTACTTTCCGGCACCATCCAGGCGTGCCCGGATATTTTCGTACACAATCCCGGTGGCGTTTCTCGGCGCCGCCTCATAGGCTGCCTTCTCCATCTTCCGGAGTTCCTCCGGATGCTCCATGAACCGGTCAATGGCGCTCAGCAGTCCCTCCATGGTGAGATCCTTCTCTTCCGTCAGAATGGCACCTCCGGAATCGGCCACCGCTTTCGCATTGTAATACTGGTGATTCCCGGTGACATTCGGGGACGGAATCAGAATCGCCGCCCGTCCGCAGACACAGGTCTCCGCCACGGAGAGCGCTCCGGACCGGCTGATGATCAGATCCGCAGCGCCCAGATAGTCCTCCATGTTATTGATGTAGGACTCAATGCGGACGTTGTCCTCCACCCGGAGTCCCGTACTCTTCACCTGCTCCATGACTTCGTCATAGTGCAGCGGGCCGGTGGCAAAAAGCAATGTGACCCCCGGCCGCCCGTTCAGCTGCTTCATCAGGTCATACACCACTTCGCAGATATGATTGGCCCCCTGGCTCCCGGCGAAGGAGAAGACGACGAAATCGTCCTGGGGAATTCCCAGTTTCTCCCGGGATGCCGCCCGGTCGATATGAAAGAAACAGTCCCGCACCGGATTACCGGTGACAACCAGTTTTTCTTTGTCCTTGAAATACTCCGCAGCGGCACCGAACCCCAGGAACACCCGGTCCGCAAACCGCTCCAGACTCCGGTTGGCCTTCCCCGGGAAGGCATTCTGCTCGTGAACATAGCATTTCGCACCGTACTTGTGGCCGGCGTACATCACCGGAAAACAGACATATCCCCCGGTGCCGATCACCACATCCGGCTGGAATTCTTTCATGATCTTCAGGGATTTCCTGATTCCTTTCCGCACCGCTGCGGCGGTCTTCAGGATTTCCACCGGCTGTTTCCGGAACCACCGGGCATCCACAATGCGGAAGTCATAGCCCGCTGCCGGGACAATCTTCTTCTCCAGACCGTGGTCGTTGCCGATATAGAGGATTTCCGAATCCGGTTCCATTTGTTTTATCTTTTCTCCGATGGCCAGGGCCGGGTAGATATGTCCGCCGGTCCCGCCGCCTGTGAGGATTACTCTCATACTCTGAATGCCTTCTTTCTGATGGATTGAATCGAATGACTGAACCTTTCGGCCCCGGACCTCGCCGGTTTCTCCGGACCAGTCTGGGATGCTGCGTTCTGACGGGAGATGTTCAGGGTGATGCCCACCATTCCCAGCAGAATGAGCACCGAGTTGCCGCCGTAGCTGATGAACGGAAGGGCCACACCGGTCGGCGGCACGGAGGAGGTGACAACGCCTACGTTGAAGACCACCTGAAGGCCGATCATGACGGCCAGACCGCCTGCCAGCAGCATGCCGTAATTATCGTCACAGAGCAGCGCAATCCGGCAGAGACGCCAGATCAGCAGCAGGAAAACCAGCAGGAGAATGAGAACGCCAATCAGTCCCAGCTCCTCGCCGATCACCGCCAGAATGAAATCATTCTGGGGCTCCGGCAGATACAGGTTCTTCTGGATACTCTGTCCCAGTCCCCTTCCGGTCAGGCCTCCGGTTCCCAGGGCCAGAAGCGACTGCACCACCTGGAATCCGTCTCCCTTCGCCGAGGCGAAAGGATCCAGGAAGGAGGTGACCCGCCGCCCCCAGTAGGTCCCGGTGAAGCGGAGCATCATGACCCCTCCTGTGCCGAGAACCGCCAGTCCGACCAGAATCCTGGCACTGAATCCGTCCAGGAAAGCCATGCCGGCGATGATCCCCACCACAGTGATTGCGGTGGACATATTCGGCTGAAGCATGATCGGAACGGCCATCAGAATGGCGATGACCGCCAGTCCTCCCACCCCCTTCTTGGTATGCCCGCGGCTCATGTCGGCGGACAGATACGCCGCAGCCAGGAAAATAGCCGCTGCTTTCGCAAACTCTCCCGGCATGAGACTGATCGGACCCAGACGGATCCAGCGGGTGGCGCCGCCCACCGTGGTTCCCACATGGGGCACCTTCACCAGCAGCAGTGCCAGAAAGGTGACTCCGCCGATGAGATAGGTAAACTTCTTCCACTTCCTGTAATCCACATAGGAGAACAGATACATCAGGATGAACCCGCCCACCACGAAGATCGTCTGCTTTCTCAGGTAGACAAATGGCGATCCGTCTGTGTTCAGAGACTTGTAATAGCTGGCGCTGAAGATCATCACCACGCCGAAGATGGCCAGAATCGCAGTCAGCACAATGGTGGGAAAGTCCGCATACCAGTGCATACGGCGGTACATACTTCGGTCTCTCCGGTAATTCCTGATATGTTCCCTGGGACTGATCCTCCGTTTTTTTCTACGGCTGCTCTGCATTAACGCTCCAACTCCTTCACCAGTTCCTTGAAGTGTCTTCCTCTCTGTTCGAAGTTGTCATACATATCCCAGCTGGCGCACGCCGGAGAGAGAACCACGTTGTCCCCCGGTGCCGCAATGGATGCCGCTGTACGGACGCACTCGCTCATATCCTTACAGAGCTGATAATCCCGGAATCCCAGTTTGTCACAGGATTCCCGGATCATGCCGGCATCCCGCCCCATAAGCAGGAGCTTCTTCACCCTGCCCGGGAACTCTTTCACCAGACAGTCGAAATTCTGTCCCTTTGCATCCCCGCCGGCGATCAGAATGATATTCTCTCCGATTCCTCTGACCGCAGTGATGGAGGCATCGGTATTCGTTCCCTTGGAATCGTTGTAATACCGCACGCCGTCGATATTCGCACAGTACTCCAGACGATGCTCCACGCCCTTGAATGCCCTGACGGTGTCTGCGATGACCTTCCCGTCAATGCCGCTGAACCAGGCCAGAGCCGCAGCAGCCAGCACGTTTTCCACATTGTGGCCGCCCGGAATCTGGATTTCATCTGTTCCGCAGATATCTGTGAGATTTCCTTCTGAATCCTTCATCGTGATCCGGCCGTCCTTCACGAAAGCACCGCACGGCACTTCCTCCGTCCGGCTGAACCAGGCGATCTTCGCCCGGCATCTCTTCGCCAGTTTCCGGCAGGTCTCATCGTTATAGTTTGTCACGAACCAGCTGTCTTCCCGCTGATTGGCAAAAATCTTCGCCTTGGCGTTCGCATAATTCTCGAAGGTGTGGTGCCGGTTCAGATGGTCCGGAGACAGGTTCAGGATCGCAGAGATCTTCGGGGTGAAATACTTCGTGGTCTCCAGCTGAAAGCTGCTGCATTCCGTTACCAGCCAGTCCCCTTCTTCGGACTGGGCCGCTTCTGCGGCCACGGCAACACCGATGTTGCCCCCCACGAAGGTCTTCCGTCCGCTGTTTTCGAAGATCTCACCAGTCAGCGTGGTAGTGGTGGTCTTTCCGTTCGTTCCGGTGATCGCCACATAATCCCCCTTCGCAATGCGGTACGCCAGTTCCAGTTCCCCGGTGATTTCGGCCCCCTTCTCCTTCGCTTCCTGGACAAACGGCAGCTCCGGACTGACCCCCGGGCTCAGAATGACAATGTCGAATGCACCAGGGTCCTCCGGCGTCCGGTCCAGACAGAACTGAACCCCCTTCCGGCGGTAGATGCTGAGCAGCCCCTTGTCAATTTCGCTCTCCCGCTTGGAATCCTGTACCGTAACGAATGCGCCCAGCTGGGACATGACCCCCGCCGCAGCAATGCCGGATTTTCCGAAACCGACGATCAGTACATTCTTTCTTCTTACATTATCCAGATTCGTTTTCATTTCCTTCGCCTCCCGTAGATCAGCCGATTTTCATGATGCCCCAGGCAACCAGACAGAAGAGAACTGTCAGTCCCCAGAACATGCGGACTACGTTTACTTCGCTCATTCCGCCCAGCTCGAAGTGATGATGAATCGGTGCCATGCGGAAAATTCTCTTTCCATGTGTTTTCTTGAAATACAGCACCTGCAGAATAACCGATCCGGACTCCATGACGAATACAAATCCGGCAAACGGGATCAGGAAGGTCCCCTTCGTCAGAACCACCGCAGCCGTCAGTCCGGCGCCCAGCGCCAGAGATCCGGTATCCCCCATGAAGATCTTCGCCGGATGATGGTTGAAAATCAGGAAACCGATGCATCCTCCGGCCATGGCTCCGCAGTAGATCGAACTGGTTTTCGCTGCAAACCAGATGCTCACCGCCGCAAAGAACAGGGATACAATAGCGGTAACCCCGGCGCACAGGCCGTCCAGTCCGTCGGTCAGATTCACACTGTTGGTCATAGCTACCATGACGAACACAATAAACGGAATGTACCAGATGCCGAAATTCACATCCCGGTTCAGGAACGGAATCCACACATCTGACCCCAGATTCGTCACATGCATGACGTACAGGGAAAGGAGCACGGAGAACAGAATTTGCAGCAGCAGTTTCTGATAGGCCCTGAGGCCCAGGTTATGCTTCTTCGCCACCTTGATGAAATCATCCAGAAACCCGATCAGCCCGAACAGTGCGCCGGAAACGATGATGATCACCATGTCCACCATGTTGCCGCCGCCGAAGGCGCACCCTGCCAGACCTGCCACTGTGATGCCGCCGTACAGCGCAATGCCGCCCATCGTAGGCGTTCCTTGTTTCGAAAGATGGGACTGAGGTCCCTCTTCCCGGATGTACTGTCCGAACTGCTTCTTCTTCAGGATCGGAATCTCAATCCAGGTGAAGATTCCCGCTGCTGCCACGCCGATGATCAGTGTGATCAGAATTGTGATCAGATCTGCCATTTCCATACTACTGTAACTCCCTCTGTATTAGCGCTTCTTCTCTGTGCTGTTTCCTGTAATGTCCGGACCGGATAACGCTTCCGGCCCTACTGATTTTCTGTTCCCACAATGGCATCCGCCACCTGCCCGAGACGGGCCGTGTTGGACGCTTTCGTAAGAATCGCATCTCCTTCCCGGAGTATTTCCGGCAGGCGGGCGATCACGTCCTCATTGGTGGCAAACCAGAGCGTTTCTCCCTTTCCGGTCCCCGAAGCCCCTTCATAGATCGGCTTCGCTTCTTCCGACACGGCGATCAGGAGATCCACACCGGCCTCTGCCGCATATTCTCCCACTTCCGCATGGAACCTTGGCGCATCCGGCCCCAGCTCTCCCATCCGGCCCAGAATGGCAATGTGCCGGGACGCCTTCGTGGCCATGAGTGTGTCCACCGCCGCCTTCATGGATGCCGGTGCCGCATTGTAGGAATCATCCAGCACGGTCATGCCGTTGCCTTTCCGGAACAGCATTCTCTTTCCGGTGAGCAGCGTCATCTTCTCCAGACCCCGCTTCGCCTCCTCCAGTGTCACACCCATGGCAGCCCCTGCGCCGATGGCCAGCGCTGCATTCAGTGCATTATGTTTTCCCGGAATCCGGAGCCGGATCTCCGCCTGCTCCGAACCGTGGCAGATGGTGAAACGGATCCCCTCCTCACCGAAATCCTCCACATTCCGGACCTGGTAATCCCACGGCCCTTCTGCGCCCCCGGTCACGATGCGGAAATTCCCCTTCTCCTCCCGGATCCGGTCCGCATCCAGCATATCGTTATCCGCATTGATCACCAGTGTATCACTCTCCCGGAAGAAATCAACGATCTCCAGTTTCGCCTTCCGGATGTTTTCACGGCTTCCAAGAATCTCCAGATGGGAGATCCCCACATTGGTGATGACCGCCACTTCCGGTCGGGCCAGATCGCTGAGCAGATGAATATCCCCGGCGCCGCCCATACCTTCTTCCAGCACCACCACTTCCATGCTGCTGTCAAACTGGGTGATCGCCAGCGGCATACCGATCAGACTGTTATGATTCTTGCTGGCACTGCCGGTCCGGTACTTCTCCTTCAGGATATGGTAAATCATATCTCTGGTGGTAGTCTTCCCCACACTGCCTGTGACGCCGACCCGGCGCACATCGATGGCATCCAGATACCACTTTCCGATCTGCTGCATCGCCTTCACGGCATCCGGCACCAGCACGATGCAGGCGTCCGTTCCTTCCGGACAGGCGTCCTCTTCCGTGATGAGAACCCCGCGGACGCCGCTCTCAATCACCTGGGGAACGAACCGATGGGCATCCACCCGCTCTCCCACAATCGCCACAAACAGATCGCCCGGTTTCACCGTCCGGGAGTCGATGTCCATGCCTGTGACCGTCACCGAAGGATCTCCCGCCAGCAGTCTGCCGCCGGTAATCTCCATGATCTTCTGCATACTGGTTCTTTCCATATTGCTGTTTCCTTTCCTCCGGCGCCCGGAAGGGCGCCCCGGCGGCGCTCATTCCGGGCCCGCCCTATTTCCGATAGATCACGACAGTTGATTTTTTGTTCACAACCTTCCCCGCCTTCGGGTACTGGTCTTTCACCCGGAATTCCTTCGTGCTTTCTGTTTTCGGGGAGATCTCACAGCGCAGTCCCGCCTTCTGGATTGCCTGCATTGCCGCAGAAGATTTCATTCCCGTGACGTTCGGCACCTGAGCCAGTCCGTCGCTCAGGGAGCTCTTCTCCGAGGAACTGTAGGACGGCTCCACTTCCAGGTACGGCAGCGCCCGCTTCAGGAACTGGCGGGCCACCGGCGCCGCCACCATGTTGCCGTATTTCTGTCCCTGCGGGGTATCCACTACCACCAGAACAGTGAGTTTCGGATTATCCATCGGCGCCATGCCGATGAAGGAGGACCAGGTATTCGAAGAATATCCTCCGTTCGCCGCCTTGTTCGCCGTTCCGGTCTTCCCGCCGATCTTGTATCCTGCGATCTTCGCGTTGCCGCCGCCGCCCTTGGACACCTCGAATTCCATGATGTCCCGCATTTCCGCAGAGGTCTTCTCCGAGATCACCTGACGGATCCGTTTCGTCGGGAACCGCTCCACCACCTTCCCTTTCGAGTCGGTCAGGCTCTTCACGATTCTCGGCTGCATCAGATTTCCGCCGTTGCCGATGGCGCTCACCGCCGTGATCAGCTGCATCGGCGTCACGGCAATGCCCTGACCATATCCCATGGTGGCCAGGTCCACATTGGTCAGTCCCTTCTGGGACTTGATGATGGCGGATGTCTCCGCCGGCAGCGCCACATGGGTCGTATCGGTGATGCCGAACATCTCCAGGTAATTGTAGTAACGTTTCTTTCCCAGCTTCAGCGCCATCTCCACGTGGGCCGGGTTACAGGAGTTTCCCACAGCCTCCTTCATGGATTCTGATCCGTGTCCGCCGGTCTGCCAGCAGTGGAGAACCGTGCCGTCCACATTGACATAACCCGGGCAGTAGAACCGGGTCGTCGGCGTGACGATGCCTTCTTCCAGTGCGGAGGAGGCTGTCAGCAGCTTGAACGTGGATCCCGGCTCGTACAGATCGCTGACAATCGGATTCTTCCACATCTCACTGAGATACGCGGACTGCTTCTCCGCCGAAAGCTTCTCGAACTGTTTCCGTTCCGCCTCGGTTTCCGGCTGGGTGGCGTCATTCGGGTCGAAGGTCGGCCGCGTGACCATAGCCAGGATATCCCCGGTCTTCGGCTCCATCACAATGCACATGATCTTCTTGGCCCGGGTTTTCTTCAGCCCGGCCTTCACGGCCTCTTCAGCGTAATGCTGCAGCACGCTGTTGATCGTCAGGGTGACATTATATCCGTCCTTTGCGCTGAAATACTCCTTGTCTCCGTTCGCCAGCCCGTTGCCGTTCAGGTCCGTTTCTTTCACCACCCGGCCGGAGACGCCGCTCAGGTACTGGTCGAACTGGGCCTCCACACCGGTGCGCCCCACATTGTCATCCGACACACTGCCCAGCAGTTTGGACGCCATATCCCCCATAGGATAATAGCGCTTCGTTCCCTTCGAAACTTCCAGGCCGGTGATGCGGAGATTCGCCACCTTGTCCCGCTGGGATTTCTCCAGGTACCGGGCGACCTGCACCAGCGCCTTGTCCGCCTTCATGTCCTTCTCGACTTCTGAGGCACTCATGTTCAGAATCACCGCCAGCTTCTTACTCAGTTCGCTGATCCTGGCATCCTTGTAATTCTTCCTGATCTCCGCCGGACGGACCCAGACCGAATAGCAGGTGGCGCTGGTGGCCAGCACCTTTCCGTCCGAATCGTAGATGGTCCCCCGCTTCGCTTCAATGGGAATGTCGGACGTCTGCTGGTTCACCGCCTTCTCCCGGTAGGCATCCGCCTTCACGATCTGAATCCAGGCCGTGCGGAATGCCAGAAGGACGAATGCCAGTGCAAACAGCAGAAATACCACCACCACCCGATACCGATATCTGTCGGAGACGCCTCTGGGTTTCTTCAATGTAAGGACCCCCTGTTCCTGATACAAAACGGGCCGGACGTAAATGAATCATGTCATCCATCCGGCCAATCATCTTCTGTTCCTTCTTCTCGCCCGGGTCACCGCCCGCCGATCCGCCTAATCATACGCTTCCTCCCGGATCACCGCCGCCAGATTCCGCTGGCAGCTGTCCTTCGACGTAATATAAACGCACTGATCCGCCGTGGGATGCACCATGCCCAGTTCCGTTCTCGCCACCTTCTCGATGTGCTCGATGTTATTATAGGACTTGATCTTCACACTCAGCGTATCCACTTCCCCCTGCAGTGCCTCATTCTTCGTGGTCAGCTGATTGTTCTCATGCTTCAGTTCCGCCGCAAATGCTGCGAAAACAATCATAATAATCATGATCAGTCCCACGCAGGTAATCATCGCCAGTACTCTTCTCTTCTGGTTGGCCTTCATCTAAGTAACTCCGCTTCCATATCTCTCACATCATACTACAGTTGACTGTTTCGCGCCACATTCGCTTGGCTGTGCCGGAAGTTTCTCCAGCACCCGCAGCTTCGCACTCCGGGCTCTCGGATTCTGTTCGACTTCCTCCTCTGCCGGCAGAATCGGTTTCCGGGTGATCCGCTTCACGTCCCCCACCTTTCCGCACACACAGACCGGCAGTTCCGGGGGACAGGTGCATGGATTCTCCCGCTTCTGGAATCCTGTCTTCACGATCCGGTCCTCCAGGGAATGGAAGGTGATGATACACAGCCTTCCTCCCGGCGCCAGAACGTCACAAAAAGAATCCACCGCCCGCTCAAGCTGACCCAGTTCGTCGTTCACCTCAATCCGGATCGCCTGAAACGTCCGCTTCGCCGGGTGCGGCCCGTTCCGCCGGGCCTTGGCCGGCACCGCCGCCTTGATCACATCCACCAGTTCCCCGGTGGTACGGATCGGCGCCTCTTTCCGCTTCTGAACGATGAAAGAGGCGATGCGGGACGCCCATCGCTCCTCGCCGTACTTCCGGATGATCTCCGTCAGCTCCTTCTGATCATAATCGTTCACCACGTCGTAAGCGGTGAACCGGTCATCCCGGTTCATCCGCATATCCAGTGGTGCATCATGCATGTATGAAAAACCCCTTTTCGCATTATCGAGCTGAAAGGACGAGACCCCCAGGTCCAGAAGTGCGCCGTCGATTGCCGGGATCCCTTCCTGTTTCAGAACATCCGCAATATCCGCATAATTGCTCTGGACGAATATCTTCCGGCACGGATAGGGCCGAAGCCGCTCCGAAGCCGCATCCAGCGCATCCTGATCCCGGTCGATGCCGATCAGCAGTCCCCGCTCCGACAGCCTGCTGCAGATCTCCGAGGAATGCCCTGCGCCTCCCAGCGTTCCGTCCACGTAGATGCCCTCCGGCCGGATATTCAAATTTTCGATACACTCCTCCAGAAGGACCGGTGTGTGACGGAATTCCATCTGTATCTCCTTAGAAATTATACTTCTTCAGTGCAGCAGCAAAATCTTCCCCATCCATGGTGCCGGCATTCTCCGGTGTCTCCCAGATCTCCCGGCTCCAGATTTCGATCCGCTTCATGACGCCCATGGTGACCAGTTCCTTCTCAATCCCGGCGTAGCGAATCAATTCCGGCGGAATGATAATTCTGCCCTGCTTGTCAAACTCCCGCTTCCGGGCATTCGCATAGGTATAGCGGATGAACATCCGCACCGACTCGTCCGATTCCGGCAGCCGGCTGATCTTCTCCATCTGCTGATTCCACTCTTCCATGGAATAAATGGTCAGACAGCGGTCGATGCTGCGGGTGATGACACATTCATAACCCAGCTCTTCCCGAAACTCCGACGGAACAATCATCCGGTTCTTCGCGTCTATGGAATTGTAGTATGTGCCCATAAACATGAACGAAAACCCCCGGTGTGTCTTCAGCAGAGTACAGTACACCTAATGATGCCATTGTACACCACCTTCCACCACTTTTCAACATCTTAGCACCCCGCACTCCACCCCTCTCCACATCCTCCCCACCCTCGTCCTGGGACAAAAAGAAGTCCGGAGCCACTACATATAGTGGCTCCGGACCGTATCCGTTCCAATATTTCGTTGTCCCCCTCGCCCGGCAATCGGATCACTCCGCTGCCGGTACGAAAAAGTATACATGAAAAAACATGATTCCGTTTCTCCCGTTCCCCACCGGCGCCTCCGCCGGCCGCAGAACGATTATTTGTTGACCTTTCCTCACTACCGGAAAAGATTATGCTCCTTCGTTCGGCCCGGATACCGCACCTTGCGGCCCTTCCTGCCGCGGCCGCCGCCCCTTCCGGAGCCGCCGCCGAAGATCTTCACCAGCAGAATAATCAGCAGAATCAGCACGCAGACAGCGATCACGATCACCGCCAGGATCACGCCGGTCATGCGGTTCGCCCCTTTCATCAGGTGGCTCGGGAGGATGCTGTTATCATAATTCACCCGTCCGTCCGCCTTGGTGTAGGACGCCGGCAGACCCTTGCTGCCGTAGGACTCCAGCTGGGAAGACACCGCCGCCCAGGCCCTCAGCGTCGTGCCGGAACGCCGGAGATTATTCACTCGGTCCACCCGCCGGCCGTTCCGGTCCCGGAGAACCACACTCAGAGCAGAGCTGCTCTTCTCGGACAGCTTCTGCACCGCACTCAGGGTATCCCGGTCGGTGACCACCAGATAACGCTGGCTGCCCTTCACATCCGCCTTGTCAGACAGCTTCATGTCATAGACCCGGTTTCCGGTGAGCCGGTGCGGGTTATAGGTGTAGGACACACCGCCGAAGTAGAGGCCCTGTCCGTCGCCGGCCTTCGCCATGCTGGATGCCAGCTCCGCCAGACTCTTCAGGCTGCTCCCCTCCACATAGAAACTGACCAGCGGATTGCCCGCCACGCCGTCGTAGGATTTCTCTCCGGACAGCATGGTGGAAACCTCCGACATGCCGATCTTCCCCGCCGGCAGGTCCCCCTTCACCGCATCGGAAGAAAGCAATGACACATCAGCCCGTACGCCGTGCTTCGCAGCGAACCTGAGATAAGAATCTGTGATCAGGTCAGACAGACCCGTGTCCGTCTTCGATGTGCCCAGTTCTTTCGCCGTTCCCGGCGCCTTGGCCGCCGTGGTCAGCACATCTGTATAATTGAAGCCGTATTCCGAACGGAAAGCCTGCTTGGCCTTGCTCCGGAAGGAGGAAACCTTGGATGCGGCAGCGGCATCCTTCCCGCTCCCGGAAGAAATCCGGTTCACCCGGAATGAACGGTACTTCGTCTTCCACTTCGACCCGTCCGCCTTCACGCCGAAGGTAAGGGTTCCGATCTGTCCGGAGTCTCTGGATACCTGAACGATGCGGGTACTCCCCTGTTTCTCCGGGGCAGAGGAACTTACGCTGCCGCCGGCAGCGATCACGTCAATGCCGCTGACAGCAGATGCGATCTGCTTCTCCATATCCAGGGAGTCCGAATTGCCGTGATCTGTGACACAGACAATCAGCGCAGCGTCGCCGTTTTCCTTCCGGATCTTCTTCACGATCCGCTTCGCCGTACTCACCGGATCGCTGACCGAAATTCCCTCCACCTTACCGGCAGCGGCAGGGGAAATGAGGTTGAACACAGCCACCTTCACGCCGTACTTCGTCAGCAGAACATACCCGTCCCCCGCTCCGTGGGCGGTCAGGGCGTTCTTCAGCGACTTTCCGCCGCTCACGTTCGACGCAGTGAGATACGGCACCACATCCCCGGACTTCGCCGCAGTATTCAGCATACCGGTGAGCCCCTTCCCACCTTCCGACAGTTCTGTAGCGCCTATCGCCGCATAGTCGTATCCGGCCTGCCCCAGAATCCGGAGCGCCGGCGCCTGGGATGTGAAGATCGAATCATACGGCGCCGCCATGGCGCTGTTTCCGGTGTCCAGTGTGAATGACAGCGGATACTGGTTCGCAGCATTCGCCACGTATTTCGCAATGCCCGGCACCAGATCCATACTGCCGGCATTTCCGCCGGTGATCCGGATCACCAGACTTTCCTTGTCCTTCTGCTTCGCCTTTCCGTTCACATAATAGTATGGTGACAGGGCGGAGAGACTGTAGTTCGCCATATTCACCGGATGGTTCACCCGGCTCTGGGTCGAAGTTCCGGCCGCCGCCGTCCCGGAAACGGTGCTCACCCCGGTCCGGTACCGGCTGTAATAACTGTTATATCCCGTGTATGGCGCCGCAGATGCAGCATACGGTATGCTCATGGTAACCGCCATTACGGCAGTTAGGAGCAACACTCTGATTTTCTTCATAACCGTTCCACTCTCCCATCCCTTAATGATCTGTACGTACGGCCGTATCCGCCGCAATCAGGTTCTCCAGCAGCACATTCGTTTTCCGCACACCTATCAGTGCCTCGATATTCGTCTGTCCGTTGATCTCCGTCCGGAAAGCGAACAGTTCTTCCGCCCGGGGATCCTTCCCCATTTCAGGATCCGCAGCAGTCATCGTGATCTTCAGATCCGACCCCAGAGGTGCTTCCTTCATAAACCGGATATTAATCGATGTGACTTCCTTTCCTTCAACGCCCGGGATGTATCGCCACACAAGGTTCGGATAATTGGTGTTATTCATATGACGGTTCATATCCACATCACTGTAATAGATATGGGCGCTGCCGGCCTCTGTGAAATTCATCTTCTTCGGAAAATGAAATTTCAGCGGAATATTCATGTCGATCAGTTTACCGCTTTCATAATGAGAGAAGTCCACATCCCCCGTGGTCAGCAGCTTCTTCGTCCGGTAGTCCACCAGCGCCCATTCACTGTAAGCCCGGGCACACACTTCACCGTCCCGCAGCACATCCCAGCACCGGCGGAGCGTCGCCCGCTTCGGCGGACAGGTCCAGGTTCTGACCGTGAACCGGTCATACTGATGCAGCTGCTTCTCAATCTCCACACTGATCCGGATCAGCACCAGCGTCTTTCCCTCATCCAGCAGCTCGAAATAGGACGGCTTCCTGTCCCGCATCTGGTGATTTCCGGTTTCCTGCAAATATCGTATCAGGTAGGACGGCTCGATGTGATTGTTCAGATCCACATCGTGGCTCGTCACTTCATATTCGGCAGTATATGCCATTTCTGAAACCCCTTCCATGATATCCCCTCATCTTTGTATTCCCGTTTCCCGACAAAGCACCGCAGTACCCGGCCGGAAAATCATCTTCATGCATACAGATGATTATACCACAACCGTATCCGGAATTGAAACCGGTAATCTGTTTCAAAAAACAGGAACTGCCCGCGGCTTCCGCCGCAGGCAGTTCCCACCATTGTGTATTGTGTCGGACCGACCGTCCGGGATCATGGCTACTCCACGCAGGCTCTTCCCTTGGAAACAGCCTCCAGGTTCATCGGAACCAGTTTCGCCTTCCGTCCCGTGAACATGTTCTCGATCATCTCGGTCACCGTTTCCGGCTTGAGGATTTTCGTCGCTTCCACATAAGCACCAACCATGACCATATTCGCCACTTTCTTGTTGCCCAGCTCTTCAGCGATTTCGTCACACGGCACATAGATCGCTTTCACGTCCGTTCTCTTCACTTTCCGCTCTACAACGGAGCTGTTGACGAAAATGATTCCGCCCGGCTCCACTGCGTCTTCGAACTTGTCCAGCGAAGGCAGATTCATGGCGATCAGCTCTGTCGGATGCAGGAACGTCGGTGAACCCACCGGTTTGTCGGACAGCACCACTTCACAGTTCGCCGTACCGCCTCTCATCTCCGGTCCGTAAGACGGCGCCCAGGTAACTTCCATGCCTTCCGCCATACCGGCCTCTACCAGAGACTTTCCGATGGACAGTGCACCCTGTCCGCCGAATCCTGCGCAGCATATCTGTTTCTTCATCTTACTTCACCTCCGCTTCCGCTTTCTTATCCTTCTTCACGCCCAGAGGATAATACGCGACCATCTTGTCGTTCAGCCAATGGAGCGAGTCAATCGGGCTCATGCCCCAGTTGGTCGGACAGGTGGACAGAACTTCAACGAAGTTAAATCCTCTGCCTTCCTGCTGCCGCTCGAATGCGGTGCGGATCGCTTTCTTCGCCTTGTTCAGATTCGGAATATCGGTGACGCAGACTCTCGCACAGTAATCTACCGTGTCCATGGTGGACAGCATCTCCGCCATTCTGATTGGCATTCCGGCCTGCGTGACGGTTCTTCCCATCGGGGAAGTCGTCGTCTTCTGACCGACCAGCGTGGTCGGCGCCATCTGGCCGCCGGTCATACCGTAAATACCATTGTTGACAAAGATCGTTGTGAACTTCTCCCCTCTCATGGCTGCATGTACGATTTCAGCCATACCGATGGAAGCCAGG
>OCTW011484784.1_pt1 | contig 16805 bp, 15 predicted proteins | sample 1539671 | NCBI WGS metagenome assembly OCTW01 (sample SAMN02144230, study PRJEB22623) | gut metagenome | biome: sheep rumen | host: Ovis aries | place: New Zealand
CGCCTCTTCTTCGATCAGGTCGGTGATCGTGGTAATCGCGTCAAGCTGACGGCTGTTGGCCATGCGTACACGATAGGCTTCCCGTTCGTTCCATACTTCTGAAACTGCGCGCAGGAAGCTGTTGTCGGTCAGGTCTTCCTCTTCAATCACATAGCTGAATCCCTGCTTTTCAAAGGAGCGGGCATTCAGAATCTGGTCACCGCGGCTGGCGTTTTTGGACAGCGGAATCAGGATATTCGGTTTATGGAGAGCCAGCAGTTCGCAGATGGCATTGGCGCCGGCCCGGGAAATCACCAGATCGGCCAGGGCCATCAGGTCTGCCAGCTCATCGGTGATATATTCATACTGCACATATCCTTCGAAGCGGATGGAAGGATCCAGGTTGCCTTTGCCGCAGAGGTGTATGATCTGGAAGTTTTTCAGCAGTTCCGGCAGATTGCGGCGGACGGTATTGTTTAAGAATACGGATCCCAGGCTGCCGCCGATGATCAGGATCACCGGTTTGCGGCTGGTGAGACCGGTGAACTGGCAGGCGCGCTCTTTGCTGCCTTCCAGCAGCTCCTGGCGGATGGGGGATCCGCTGAGTACGGCGCGTCCTTCCGGAAGATGGGGGATGGTTTCCGGGAAATTGCAGCAGATCTTGCTTGCGGCCGGAATAGCCAGTTTGTTGGCCAGTCCCGGTGTCAGGTCGGATTCGTGGATAATCACCGGAATGTGTTTGTGTTTGGCGGCAAGAACCACGGGAACACTGACAAAGCCGCCTTTGGAGAATACCACGTCCGGGCGGATCTTGCGCATCAGGGTACGTGCCTGGGCATAGCCTTTCACCACCCGGAAGGGATCCGAAATATTTTTCAGATCCAGATAGCGCCGCAGTTTGCCGGATGAGATGCCGTAGTAGCGGATGCCGAGGTCTTCAATGAGCTTTTTTTCCATACCGGTGTAGGAACCGATGTAATAGATTTTATATCCCAGTTCTTTCAGACGGGGAATCAGCGCAATATTCGGTGTGACGTGTCCGGCTGTGCCGCCGCCGGTTAATATGATTTTTTTCATAGCAGATATTCTCCTTTGCCCGGAAGGTACTGTGCCGGGACTGATCAGTTTCTTTGAAAAATTATACTCTTATGGATTCGGTACATCAAGAAAAAGCGCAGAAAAAGAAACACAGAAGTTTATTCTGTCCTTGCCAATGTTTTTTTGCTATACTGATGGATAAGGAGAAGGCAGTAACAGGTCGCCGGCGTCTGGCGACGGAATGGAGAGCGTATTATGAAACATGTGACATTTGACTATTCAAAAACTGCACCATTTATCCGCGAAGAGGAAGTAACATATATGAAAAATTCCGTGGAAGCGGCAAAGGAGCTTCTGGTATCCGGCCGCGGCGCGGGAAATGATTTCATTGGCTGGATCGATCTTCCGGTAAATTACGATAAGGAAGAGTTCAGCAGGATCCAGGCTGCAGCAGAAAAAATCCGCAGAGATTCGGAAGTACTGGTAGTGATCGGAATCGGCGGCTCTTATCTGGGCGCCCGTGCCGCAATCGATTTCCTGCGGCCGGATTTCTATAACAATCTGCCGAAGGAAGAGCGGAACGCGCCGGAGATTTATTTCGCGGGCAACAGTATTTCCGCTTCTTATCTGAGCAATCTGATCCGGGTGATCGGAGACAGGGATTTTTCGGTTAATGTGATTTCCAAGTCCGGAACCACCACAGAACCGGCAGTGGCTTTCCGGATTTTCAAGGAACTTCTGGAAGAAAAATACGGCAAAAAAGAGGCGGCATCCCGCATTTACGCGACGACGGACCGGGCCCGGGGCGCATTGAAGGGCCTGGCAGACGAAGAAGGATATGAAACCTTTGTCGTGCCGGATGATATCGGCGGCAGATTCTCTGTACTGACTGCAGTAGGCCTTCTGCCCATCGCAGTCAGCGGCGCAGATATCACGAAGCTGATGGAAGGCGCGGCCAGCGGACGGGAGCGGGCGCTGAACCATGCCTTTGAGGAAAATGACGCCCTGCAGTACGCCGCAGTGCGTAATATACTCTACCGCAAAGGAAAACAGGTGGAGATTCTGGCTAATTACGAGCCCCGCCTGCATTATGTATCGGAATGGTGGAAACAGTTATACGGCGAAAGCGAAGGCAAAGATCAGAAGGGAATTTTCCCGGCATCGGTAGATCTGACCACAGACCTCCATTCCATGGGGCAGTATATCCAGGACGGCAGCCGGATCCTGTTTGAAACTGTGCTGAATGTCCAGGATCCGGGTGTGGATGTGCAGATCAAAAAAGAAGAGAAGGATCTGGACGGGCTGAACTATCTGGCCGGCAAAGGCATGAATTTCGTCAATACCTGCGCAATGCAGGGAACACTTATGGCCCATACGGACGGAAATACACCGAACCTTGTGGTTCAGATTCCGCAGATGGATGAACACGCGCTGGGAGAACTGTTCTATTTCTTCGAGTTTGCTGTAGGAGTTAGCGGATATCTGCTGGCAGTCAACCCCTTCAACCAGCCGGGCGTGGAGAGCTATAAGAAAAATATGTTTGCCCTTCTTGGCAAGCCGGGCTATGAGGAAATGGGCGAAGCCCTTAGGAAACGTCTGTAACAGGAAGGATCCGGTTATCCGGGTGGTTCCGGAGGATACGGACAGCCATGCGGAGCATAAGACAGATGCCGCAGAAAGGAGGAGATATGGGAGGAATTATTGGAGCGGATGCCAATCCGGTATGGTTCTGGCTGGCTGTTCTGGTGATCCTGCTGATTGCCGAATTTGCCACCGTCGGCCTGACCACCATCTGGTTCGCCGGCGGGGCAGCTGTGGCACTGATCTGCGCGGCAGCTCATGTGCTGATCGCCGTGCAGATCCTGCTGTTTGCAGGGGTGTCTGTCGTGCTGCTGGTGCTGTTCCGGCCTCTGGCACTGAAACGGTTCAACCGCAGGCGCACCGCCACAAATGTTGACAGTCTGATCGGAATGAAGGGCGTGGTAAAGGAAGATATTAACAATATCCAGGGAAAGGGCCGCGTGGAAGTACGCGGCATGGACTGGGCAGCCGCGTCCGCAGACGAGAACGACATCATTGAGAAAAACACAGAAATCAGAGTTCAGGCAGTCGAAGGAGTGACACTGAAGGTCTGCAGAGCAGAACATCAGAATCCAACTGCCGGTTAGAGACATGCACAAGGGACAGGAGGTAGCCGCTTATGCCGATCATCATTCTGATCATAGTAATCATTATTGTAGCCATTTTGGTTTCATGCATTAAGATTGTGCCGCAGGCCCATGCTTATGTGGTGGAACGTCTGGGAGCCTATCAGGGCACCTGGGATGTGGGCATTCATTTTAAAACACCGATTATCGACCGGGTAGCCAAGAGAGTGCTTCTGAAGGAACAGGTGGTGGATTTCGCGCCGCAGCCGGTGATCACAAAGGATAATGTCACCATGCGGATTGATACGGTGGTGTTTTATCAGATCACAGATCCGAAGCTGTATGCCTATGGTGTGGAAAGCCCCATCGTAGCGATTGAAAATCTGACAGCCACCACGCTGCGGAATATCATCGGCGACCTGGAACTGGATGAAACCCTGACTTCCCGTGAAACCATCAACACAAAGATGCGTTCCACACTGGATGTGGCCACGGATCCCTGGGGCATCAAGGTCAACCGGGTGGAACTGAAAAACATCATCCCGCCGCAGGCCATTCAGGATGCCATGGAAAAACAGATGAAAGCCGAACGTGAACGAAGAGAAGCGATTCTTAAGGCGGAGGGCGAGAAAAAGTCTACCATTCTTGTGGCAGAAGGAAAGAAAGAATCCGCGATCCTGGATGCGGAAGCAGAGAAACAGGCCGCAATCCTGCGGGCAGAAGCGAAGAAAGAAGCGACAGTCAAAGAGGCGGAAGGTCAGGCCGAAGCCATTGTCCGGATTCAGCAGGCCAATGCAGACGGACTGCGGGCACTGAAAGAAGCCGCGCCGGATGAGAGCGTGCTCCGCCTGAAAAGCCTGGAGGCATTTGCGCGGGCGGCAGACGGCAAGGCATCCAAGATTATCATACCGTCCGAGATCCAGGGGATTGCGGGCCTTGCAAAATCTGTGGTGGAAGTGGCCGCAGACAGTAAAAACGTAACAGAGTAAAAAGGAGAGATAAGTAACCATGTCAGACTTAAAAGGCAGAAATTTTCTGAAACTTCTGGATTTTACGCCAGAGGAGATCATGCAGTTCATTGATCTGGCCGCAGATCTGAAAGACAAAAAGAAAAAAGGAATTCCGCATGATACGTTAAAGGGTAAGAATATCGCCCTGATTTTTGAAAAAACCAGTACCCGGACCCGCTGCTCCTTTGAGGTGGCTGCCTATGATCTGGGCATGCATGCCACATTCCTGGATCCCAGCGCCTCTCAGATCGGCAAGAAAGAAAGCATTGCGGACACTGCCAGAGTACTGGGGCGTATTTATGACGGAATCGAATACCGCGGATTCGGACAGGATATTGTGGAAGAACTGGCCAAATACGCGGGCGTGCCGGTATGGAACGGTCTGACCAACGAATTTCACCCGACACAGATGCTGGCGGATGTGCTGACGATCCGGGAGCATTTTGGAAAAATCAAAGGGATCAAACTTGCCTATATGGGAGATGCCCGTTATAATATGGCCAATTCCCTGATGGTAGTCAGCGCCAAGCTGGGCATGGATTTTGTGGCCTGCAGCAATAAAAAATATTTCCCGGATCCGGCGCTGGTGGCGCAGTGTGAGCAGATTGCGGCGGAAAACGGCGGCAGCATTACACTGACAGAAGACGCCAAAGCAGGTGTCAAAGGCGCGGATGTGATTTATACAGATGTCTGGGTGTCCATGGGAGAGCCGGACGAAGTATGGAAGGAGCGAATCGAGGATCTGCTCCCGTACCAGGTGAACCGGGAACTGATGGACGCAGCCGGTCCGCAGGTGAAATTCATGCACTGTCTGCCGGCGTTCCATGACTGCAATACCGGAATCGGTGCGCAGATTGCCGAAAAATACGGACTGAAAGAGATGGAAGTCACGGACGAAGTCTTTGAAAGCGAGCAGTCGATTGTATTTGATGAGGCAGAGAACCGTATGCATACCATCAAGGCAGTCATGCTTGCGACATTAGGCGAATAACGGAGAGCACACAACAGCTGCTGACAGCCGAAAGGGCAGAGGATGCGCCGTTCGGGTCGGCATCCGGGCGATCTGACGAATATGCAGGGTGGGAAGGTCAGAGACCTTCCCGCCCTGCGTTTGCGGAGAGAACATCTGTATTTGCCGGAGAGATGGAAAGAGAGCGAAAGATTGTATGAAGGAGAAAGTACTGAAGCTGCTTTTCGGCGCGGATTTTGTATCCGGCCAGTATATCAGCGAACAGCTCGGAGTGTCCCGGACTGCCGTATGGAAGGCAATCCGCGGCCTGGAAGAAGAGGGGTATGAAATCGAGGCAGTCCGAAATAAAGGCTATCGGATTCTGGGCGAACCGGATCTTTTGACGAAAGCACAGGTGGAATCCCATCTGCATACGGCCTGGGCGGGACGTGAACTGTATGTCTGCGCGGAAATCGATTCCACCAACAACGAAGCCAAACGACTGGCAGAGTCCGGCGCACCCCATGGGACGCTGGTGATTGCGGAAGTGCAGACCGCAGGCAGGGGCCGACGGGGCAGACCTTGGATATCCCCCAGAGGCACAGGTGTCTGGATGAGCCTGCTGATTCGTCCGGACCTGTCCCCGGTGAACGCGTCGATGCTTACGCTGGTGATGGCCATGGCGATCCGCCGGGGAATCTGGAAGACAGCAGGACTCTCCTGCGGAATCAAATGGCCCAATGATGTGGTTTCCGACGGCCGCAAGATCTGCGGCATCCTGACTGAGATGAGCGCGGAACCGGACTGCATCAACCATATCGTAATCGGAGACGGGATCAATGTGCTGGATGAGGCTTTTTCAGAAGACCTGAAGGATACAGCAACTTCCATCTATCGGGAAACCGGGAAAAAAGTCAGCCGCGCGGAACTGATCAGCAACGTGCTGGAGGCATTTGAAGAGTATTATGAACGTTTTCTGCGGAATGAAGACCTGCGCGCGCTTCAGGAAGAGTACAACAGTTATCTGTTAAACTGCGGCAGGGAAGTGCGGGTGCTGGATCCCCACGGAGCTTATACCGGTGTTGCCCGGGGCATTAATACCCGGGGCGATCTGCTGGTGGAGACGGAAAACGGTACCAGAGAAGTGTTTTCCGGGGAAGTATCGGTCCGTGGAATTTACGGATATGTGTAAATATTTACAAACGTGGAGAAAAACGAATTTCCGCAGAGGAAACGAATCAAAACAGATCATCGTATCAGAGAGGATACAAAAACAATTCGATGAAAGAAAAGGTTGTATTGTGCGCGGCCAGTGCATATAATAAAAAATATTATCTGAATCCGGAGTTTGAACGACTGCCGGAGGGGATCCGCGAAGAACTGCAGATTATGTGTGTCTTATTCACAGAGGATGTAGGCGGGATCCTTACCCTGTATTTTACACCGGAAGGCACACTGGAACTGGAGACTTCAGCCAATGAGGAAGACCTTCTTTATGATGAGATCGGAAGTGTGCTGAAGATCAAGCAGATCCAGCGGGACAGAAAGGAACTTCTGGAAGGCCTGGAACTGTACTACCGCGTGTTTTGTATGGGTGGAGTGCCGCCGGAAGACCTTCTGCAGGATCAATAAATAAAACAGGCCCGCTCCCGGGGGAGAGGCTGCAGAGCAGTATGCCTGCGCCGGAGAGAACCATACGGGCCGGGAGGAAAAGAAAGATATGTTACTGACAATCGATATCGGCAACACGAACATTACAGTGGGAGTGTTCAACGGCGAGGAGCTGGTGACCACATTCCGCATGACCACAAAACAGCCCCGTACTTCAGATGAATACGGCATGATTATCTGCGATCTGCTGGAGCACAATCAGGTCAAGGTAAAAACCATCGATGCCATCATTGTGGCATCCGTTGTGCCGAATGCCATGCACTCTCTGACCAGTGCCTGTGTCAAATATTTCCATTCCCAGCCGATTATTGTGGAAGCCGGCATCAAAACAGGCATTCGGGTTGCCACCAAGAATCCCCGCGCCATCGGCGCCGACCGTATCGTAGACGCGGCAGCGGCATACGGCCTGTACGGCGGGCCGGTGATTGTTGTGGATTACGGAACAGCCACTACCTTTGATCTGGTGGACGCGGACGGTTCGTTTATTGCCGGGGTTACCGCGCCGGGCATCAGCTCATCCGCACAGGCGATGTGGTCGTTAACGGCAAAACTTCCGGAATTCGAAATCAAAAAACCCCGCAAAATCCTTGCCAAGGATACTATCGCCAGCATGCAGGCCGGCCTGGTATACGGACAGATCGGCCAGAGTGAATACATCATCAACCGGATGAAAAAAGAAGCCGGTTTCGACAATATCACAGTGGTAGCCACCGGCGGTCTCGGGGTTCTGATTGAAAAGGAAACGGATGCCATTGATATCTATGATCCGATGCTTACGCTGAAGGGCATGCGGATGATCTACGAAAAGCAGAAATAAACCAAAAGCAGAAAAGACAGCACAGCAGATAACCAGGACCAAAAGCAGAGCAGGCAGCACAGCAGATAACCAAAAGCAAAACAGTCAGCACAGCAGATAACCAAAAACGAGAAGACAGCACAGCACAGGAGGCTGTGCTTTTGTCTGCGGGTACGCAGGCAGACTGCCGCGCACCGCTGGAAAGAGGCAGAAGCAACCATTATGAAAATAGGAAATGTTACGCTGGACAATAACCTGATACTCGCGCCCATGGCGGGAGTGACAGATCTTCCCTTCCGCCTGCTCTGCAAGGAGCAGGGCGCAGGCCTTCTGTGCACGGAAATGGTGAGCGCCAAGGCCATTTATTATAAAAACAAAAAAACAGAAGAACTGATGGCGATTGATCCGCGGGAACATCCTGTTTCGCTGCAGCTGTTCGGCTCCGATCCGGAGATTCTGGGGCTGATCGCGGCGCAGATTCAGGACCGGCCCTTTGACATTCTGGACTTCAATATGGGGTGCCCGGTGCCGAAGGTGGTCAACAATGGGGAAGGATCCGGCCTGATGCGGGATCCGAAACTGGCGGAACAGATTCTGACAGCGCTGGTGAAGGCCAGCCGCAAACCGGTAACCGTCAAATTCCGGAAAGGATTTGACGACGAGCATGTAAACGCCGTGGAAATCGCGAAAATAGCCGAGCAATGCGGCGTGGCTGCCGTGGCGGTGCATGGCAGGACACGGATGCAGTATTATTCCGGCCGGGCGGACTGGGATATTATCCGGCAGGTGAAAGAAGCGGTATCCATTCCGGTGATCGGCAACGGCGACCTTCTGTCCGCGGATGATGTACTGGCTATGAAGGAGCAGACCGGCTGCGACGGATTCATGATCGGCAGGGGCGCACAGGGAAATCCATGGATTTTCCGCCAGATTCTGCACAAACTGGAGACCGGCGAAGATCTGCCCAAGCCTGGCTATGAGGAAATCAGCGCCATGCTGCTGCGGCATGCCCGTATGCTGATCCGGGAAAAGGGAGACTACATCGGCATCCGTGAAATGCGCAAACACGCAGGCTGGTACCTCAGCGGCTGCCGAAACGCCTCCCGGCTCAGGGGAAAAATGAATGAAGTGGAGACCATTCAGGAACTGGAGGACCTTCTGCTTCGTGCAAACCGCTGAAACTGCCGGAGTTGGTTGACATTAATATTTGAAACGACTATAATGTTGAAATTGTTGATAGATGAAGCCGTGACGGGTGTATCCCGTGTGAGGCAGATGTTTGCAGGCAGACAGAAATGTGATTCGGAGGAAACCGTAACATGGCAGAAAAGACATTATTAACAGCACAGGGTCTGAAGGAAAGAGAAGAAGAACTCAGCACCCTGAAAAATGTAAAACGTAAAGAAATCGCTCAGAAGATCAAGGAAGCCCGGGAACAGGGCGACTTATCCGAGAACGCGGAGTATGACGCGGCGAAAGATGAGCAGCGTGATATCGAAGCCCGGATCGATGAGCTGGAAGCTATGCTGAAGAATGTGGAAGTCATCGAAGACAGCGGTGACACAGACACCGTATCCGTAGGCTGCAAGGTCAGAATCCTGGATGTGGAATTCAACGAAGAGCTGGATTATCAGCTGGTCGGATCAACCGAGGCCAACAGTCTGAAGGGCCGTATCTCCAACGAATCTCCCGTAGGCAACGCGCTGCTGGGAAGCCGGGTAGGCGATATGGTAAATGTGGAAACACCCGGCGGTGTATTTCAGTACAAAGTTCTGGATATCCAGAGAGTATAAGACAGATCTTTCAGGCACGCCAAAAGGCGTGCTTGATTTTGCATATCCTGCTGCAATCTGTTAAAATAAATCCACTGACAGGACCAGAGGCAGGAACGGAACAATATTCATTAAAGAAGGAGATCGAGAGATGGCAAAGAACAATGGACAGCCACAGGATCTGAACCAGATCCTGAAAAACCGCCGTGAAAAATTCGCGAATCTGCAGCAGGCAGGGAAGGATCCTTTTGTAATCACAAAGTATGACCAGACCCATCACAGCCAGGAGATTAAAGACCGTTACGATGAGCTGGAGGGCAGGGAAGTATCCGTTGCCGGCCGCATGATGTTCAAGCGTGTCATGGGCAAGGCTTCATTCTGCAATGTTCGTGACAAACAGGGCGATATTCAGGCATATGTTGCCCGGGATGAAATCGGAGAAGAATCCTACGCAGATTTCAAAAAATACGATATCGGCGATATTATCGGCATCCGGGGAACTGTCTTCAAAACAAAGACCGGTGAGATCTCCGTACATGCGTCAGAGGTGACACTTCTGGCCAAAAGTCTTCAGGTGCTGCCGGAGAAGTTCCACGGCCTGACCGATACCGATACCCGTTACCGGCAGAGATATGTAGACCTGATCATGAATCCGGACGTGCGCGATACCTTTATCAAGCGTTCTCAGATTATCAAAGAAATCCGTAATTTCTTAGACGGCATGGATTTCATGGAGGTGGAGACTCCGATGCTGGTGTCCAATGCGGGCGGCGCGGCAGCCAGACCTTTTGAAACCCATTATAACGCACTGAATGAAGACGTGAAACTCCGCATTTCTCTGGAGCTGTATCTGAAACGTCTGATTGTCGGCGGACTGGAGCGTGTCTATGAAATCGGCCGTGTGTTCCGGAATGAGGGTGTTGATACCCGCCACAACCCGGAATTTACCCTGATGGAACTGTATCAGGCATACACGGATTACAACGGCATGATGGATCTGACCGAAAAGATGTTCCGTTATCTGGCAGAAAAAGTATGCGGCACCACGACTATTACATACAACGGAACTGCTATTGATCTGGGCAAACCCTTCGAACGTCTGACTATGATCGATGCAGTGAAAAAATACGCCGGCGTGGATTTCAATACCATTCAGACAGACGAAGAAGCCAGAGCCATCGCCAAAGAAAAAGGCGTGGAATTTGAAGCGCATCACGTGCGTGGAGATATTATCAGCCTGTTCTTTGAAGAATTTTGTGAGGAAAATCTGATCCAGCCCGTATTTATCATGGATCATCCCATCGAAATTTCACCGCTGACCAAGAAGAAACCGTCAGATCCTTCTCTGGTAGAGCGTTTTGAGCTCTTTATCTACGGACGGGAGATGGCCAATGCCTATTCCGAGCTGAACGATCCCATCGACCAGAGAGAACGTTTCAAGGCCCAGGATGCCCTGGCAGAAGCAGGCGACGAAGAAGCGCAGCATACCGATGAAGATTTCCTGAACGCACTGGAAATCGGCATGCCTCCGACAGGCGGTATCGGCTATGGAATTGATCGTCTTGTGATGCTGCTGACGGATTCACCGGCCATTCGTGACGTGCTGCTCTTCCCCACGATGAAGTCCCTGGACAGCGATACAAAGGCTTCCAAGGCAAAGGGATTCCTTGCCAATCCGGCAGAGGAGAAGCCGGAAGTCATTGACTTTTCCAAGGTAAAAGTGGAACCACTGTTTGAGGAGATGGTGGATTTTGACACCTTCAGCAAGAGCGATTTCCGTGCGGTCAAGATCAAAGACTGCGTGGCAGTACCGAAATCCAAGAAGCTTCTGCAGTTCACCCTGGATGACGGAACCGGCACGGAACGCACAATTTTAAGCGGGATCCATGCATTCTATGAACCGGAAGAACTGGTTGGGAAAACGGCCATTGCCATCGTGAACCTTCCGCCGAGAGCCATGATGGGGGTTGACTCCTGCGGTATGCTGCTTTCCGCGGTTCATGAGGAAGAGGGTGAAGAAAAACTGCATCTGCTTCTGGTGGATGATCATATTCCGGCGGGAGCAAAGCTGTATTAAAAGATGCCGTTTTGCCATAGAAAACAAAAAGCAATCGCATATTTTGACATTGAATGGGCAGTTCCATGAAGGAGCTGCCCATTTATTTGCAATATACCATCAGCAGAACACGCAGGAACTGTTACAGAGAGCTTGCGCTTTCACTTGCGTACGGCTGCGCTCCGACGGAAATCATCTACCGGATTTGCCTGAGGTACATTCTCGGGTTCAGTGATGAAATCCATATCGAGAAGAATAACATCAGGTTGTGCGATACGCTGCAGTATGCGAAGGATGGAACTTTAGAAGAAAAGATGATAAGACTTTTCAGATTGCGGAATTCATAAACAGCGTAAAATGAGTGAAAGGAGGGGGTGAACGGATCTCAAGGGAGATGTTGTCTCCTCCAGATGTCTTTTTGTATGGTGAGAAATCGGAAAGGAATTTAAAGTGCCATTTCATGTGTTATTTTTTGACGCATGAAGGGCATTTTGCACATTATTGTAATTAGGCTTTATTGTTTGACTCAACCCATCGATGAGTCACAATTACTTGCCCAATAACTCTCCCTTTGATAAGATAGAGAAAAGTTAATGGGTAAGTTAAAAGCGGAACGCTCTGATCGAATCAGGAAGAACGCAATTCCGATCAATATAGAAGAACTGCTTCATCAGCAGGTGATAGAAAGCGCACGTATAGAATACAAGCCAGATTGAGGTAGTGGATAAGCCTGATCCGACTGGAATCGGGATGAGAGAAGGAGGAGCTGTCCGGGGAAGAATTACTGGGCGTGAAATTCGAGAACAATGTTGCGTTAAGGAGAAACTCGTAATGGGTTTCTCTAAAAAATTACTATAGAGTTAGCCAAAACTAATAAATAGGAGGTAAAAGGCATGTCATTTTTTCAGAACACCAGAAAGCCGGTCGGATTCGGCGGAAAACTGATGGTAAAAGGGATGAACGGAGGGTCCCATGCGAAGCTGGCGGAATGGGGGCTTACCCATCTGAATATTGCTCCGAATGCGCGGATTCTGGATGCAGGCTGCGGCGGAGGAGCAAATGTGCGCCGCCTGCTGGAGAAAGCGCCGAATGGTCATGTCACAGGCCTGGATTATTCCGAAGTGAGCGCAGCGGAATCCAGAAAAGTGAATCGGAAAGCAATCCGGGACGGACGCTGTGAAATCCTGCAGGGTGATGTCAGCACCCTTCCCTTTGCCGCGGGTACCTTCGATCTTGTGACGGCATTCGAGACCGTATATTTCTGGCCGGAACCTGAGAAAACATTGGAAGGCATACGCAAGGTTTTGAAGTCCGGCGGGATTTTTTTTATCTGCAACGAATCCAACGGACATGATAAAGAAGCGGTAAAATTCTCAAAAATAATTGACGGCATGAGACTGTATGATGCCGATCTGCTGAGGAAACTTCTTTCACAAGCCGGATTTACGGATATCCAGGCGGATGCGCGCGGTACATGGCTTTGTGTGAGGGCTGGGAACTGATCTCCGATATATTTGTTCAGGATCTATCCGGAGAAAATTCTTTGAAAAGCTCTTTCAAAATGACAGATTCTGTCCGGACAGAAAGAACAGATTCTGACTGGACTGACTTGATTTGCGGATAAAAAAATAAAATGTGGTTATTACCACATAATTTGCAGATGCGTTATGTTAAACTGCCCGTAAAAGCAAGGAGGAATTACTGATATGGCAAAAAAAATAGATTTGACACGCACCGTTTTTGAACTGACGAAAGAATACCCGGAACTGATCGATCTTATGGCAAAACTCGGCTTCACTGAGATTACAAAGAAACCTGTGCTTCACTCGGTAGGAAAAATCATGACGATTCCGAAAGGCGCCAAAATGAAAAATATCTCCATGGCAGAGATTGCAGCGGCACTGATGAAAAACGGGTTTGAGCTGACCGGAGAATTTCCGGAAAGCAGCATGCCTGAAGCTGTCAGTGAGACACAGCCGGCAGCGGAAGCAGGTGACCGTACCGGACAGCTGAAAGCCTATCTGCGCCGCCTTGGAGCAGGGGAAGACCTGGAGAGTGTCCGCACAGATTTTGTGCGGGAATTCGAACAGGTGGATGCGGCGGAGATTATGAAAGCCGAACAGGAATTAATGAAGGAAGGCACACCTCTTTCCGAAGTGCAGAAACTCTGCGATATTCACTCGGCGCTGTTTCACGGAGCGACCCGCGAAGAGCAGATCGCCAATGCGGAAAAGGCGGTGGAACAGTCTTTGCAAAGACAGAATCAGGAGACAGGATCCGGACAGAAACAGAAAACGGGAGCGGAAAGCGAACAGAGCCAGACATCAGAACAAGGCCAGAAGCAGAGAAGCGGGCGGCAGGAACATTCCGATGCCAGAAATGCGCGGGCGGCTGCCCTGGAGGAAATTTTGGGCCATCCGTTGCAGACACTGACGAGGGAAAATCAGGCATTTTCTGCGCTGCTGGATACATTCCGGTCGACAGAGGATGCATCGCTGCTTTCGAAAATCCGTGAACTTTCCATTCATTACGCGAAGAAGGGGGATCTGCTTTATCCGCTGCTTAAGGTAAAATACGATATTTCCGGCCCTTCCGATGTGATGTGGACAGTGGATGATGAAATCCGTGACGAGCTGCGGACATTGGAAAGCGAAGAGGAGCGCGGTGATGCATGGCAGGCCAGAGTGGAAGCCGTACTGAAACGTGCGGAAGAAATGGTCTATAAAGAGCAGAATATTTTATTTCCGATCTGTGCGGACAACTTCACGGAAGAAGAGTGGAAGGGAATTTACCGTGACGCAAAGGACTATGCGGTATGCTTCGGCGTGGAAAGCGAGGTATGGAGTGACGCGGAAAAAACCTTAGAAAAGACCTGCCCGGATGCGGCTTCGCATGAGGGGGAAGTTGTGATGCCCGGAGGTCATATGACCGTAGACCAGCTGACAGCGCTTCTGAACACGATTCCCATGGAGATCACTTTTGTCGATGCGGATAACATCAATCGATTCTTTAACGAAGGGCCGAAAGTATTCAAACGTCCCGGGATGGCGATCGACCGTGAGGTGTTTTCCTGCCATCCGCCAAAGATCGAACCGATGGTTCGGCAGATCATAGAGGATTTCCGGAACGGCAGACAGGACTGCGTGCCGATATGGATGGAAAAGGGCGGACGCACAATGCTGGTGAAGTATATGGCCGTACGGGACGCAGAAGGAAACTATGTTGGTACGGCGGAGTTTGTGCAGGATATGGAGTTTGCGAAAGAACATTTTGGCAGCAGATAAAATAGACAGCGCTGATTTCCTGAAAAATTGAGAATATCCCGCACCCTTTGCGATGCAAAGGGTGCGGGATATTTTTCTGCTATGTTTTCCCTTTGCGTTTTGCTTTTTTTATAAACAGGAAGATAACATTATAAGCTGAAGAAGAAACAAATCAGATATTTCAGGGAAAAACGACAGGGAGGCAGAATTATTTTGAGTGTGAAGACATTGCATAAGTTTGGATATGCCAGAGTATCAAGTAAAGATCAGAATCTGGCCAGACAGATTTCAGCGTTAAAAGAAGCCGGAATTGATGAAAAATCTATTTTTATTGATCGGCAGTCAGGGAAAGATTTCGACAGACCGGGATACAAAAAACTGGTGAAAAAAATACAGGAACAGGATGAACTCTATATCAAATCGATTGATCGTCTGGGAAGAAATTATGGTGAAATTCTGGAGCAATGGCGGTTCCTGACAAAGGTAAAGAAGGTGAATATGGTCGTTTTGGATTTTCCGCTGCTGGATACCAGACGCTCGGCAGGAGGTGTTACCGGGGAATTTATAGCGGATCTTGTACTGCAGATTCTTTCATATGTTGCGCAAGTGGAAAGGGAAAATACGCATCAGCGTCAGCTGGAAGGGATAAAAGAGGCAAAGAAAAGAGGCGTCCGGTTTGGCAGACCAAGACTCCCTGTGCCTGATGAATTCCAGGAAGTGGCGGATCAGGTCAGGAAGAAAAAAATAAGTCTGCGGGAAGGGGGCAGAATACTCGGCATCAGTTATACGACTTTGCGGAACTGGATGAAGGAGCAGGAAAGAACGGTATAAAGAACAAAAAAGTTGTTAAAAAAGGTAGAAGTGCTAGATCAGGCATCTCAAAAGGAAATTGATAATTCTCTGTATTCAATTGAGGTTGTTGGTCAGACAATACGTTTTCAATATTACGGGACACTCCGAAAAAGGCTGCAGGTCAATTACTGGGTGGATATACCGTCTGGATCGAACGCTGCTAAATATACGAATACGGCAACCATCACCTATACCCAGGGGGAGAACCGCATCAGGAACATCGCAATTATGTGCTTAGAGGAATGAACAACAGTGCGGCAAACGGAGAAAAAAGCGTAGATAAATCGATTATCTCAACAGATCCGGAGGATCAGTATGTTATATACACGATTAAGTTTTGGAACAGCAATGGATTTTCGGCGGGAATACGACCAAGACTACGAAATATGACGGCGGGCTTAGGGGCGTTTCACTGGCAATTTATTAAGTCGCCGCTGTGGATGATTCCGAAAATGGAATTGCCTATACGGCAGATTTCTCGGGAATCGCTTCAGCCCCGGAGAAACTGACGGAGCGCGCTCTGATTAATGGAAATCATCAGACGGAAAATACAAAGAAACTGGAACAGTATGTAGCAGAGCATAGCAATATCCAGCCGCTGCAGACTGCTGTAACAGACAAAAACGGAAAGATCACAATGACAAAGCCGGAAAGCGGCCGGAGCGTATTCAGGTCGAACTTTTGGACGGTGGAGTCTGCAGGGACAGACAGATGCTGAGTGATGCAAATAACTGGACATATCACTGGAGTGATCTTGAAACAACTGGGCATTCCTGGTCTGTGGAGGAAGTTATGATTCCGGATGGTTATACATCGACGGTGGAGCAGGAAAGTTATGATTTTACAATTACGAATACGTTCCATCCGTCCCGGATACACAAAAATCCGCCATTCACTCCACGTCATCCCTCGCACAAGACGGGACCGGTAAAGACAGGAGATATAGGAACGATCACATTTTGGATCGGACTTATTCTGGCTTCAGCTATAGGAATTACAGTACTGATAAGGAGAAAAATGAAATCATAACTTATATACCGGGCGGGACTGAGTCAGGATCGGAGCAAGTTTACAGCAATTGAATCATAGAATATCAGGATCTCCTGGAAATGATTCGCCGGCAGAGGCGGGAAGCTATCATGGCTTTCCGCCTTTCTTTATAAAGAAAACTTCAGAACATGACCTAGTGTCAAGATTTTTTCGCAAATTCAATTTCAACCATCGGATTCTTGGTAGTTAGCCGGCAGACGCCTCAGCTGTTTCCGTATTGTT
>OCTW011537797.1_pt1 | contig 16803 bp, 20 predicted proteins | sample 1539671 | NCBI WGS metagenome assembly OCTW01 (sample SAMN02144230, study PRJEB22623) | gut metagenome | biome: sheep rumen | host: Ovis aries | place: New Zealand
CATTTACTTGATTCTTTAATTAAATTTTTTATGAAAGGAGAAATTATGAGTAAAATTAAAATTTTTAGTTTGGGCGGACTTAATGAGAACGGAAAAAATATGTACGTCGTAGATGTAGATAATGATTTATTTATCTTTGATGCGGGGTTAAAGTACGCTAATGAGAAAATGCTTGGAGTAGATTATATTATTCCAGATTTTACATTTTTAAAAGAAAATATTAAAAGAATAAAGGGTATATTTGTTACACATGGACACAATAAAAGTATGGGAGCAATTCCAGATATTATTAAAGAATTAAAGGATATTCCTATATATTCATTAAAATTTACATGTGATGTTATAAGAAGAAGATTGGATGATCAAGGGATAGAATTTAATAATCTTCATGAAATAGATGCTTACAAAAAAATAGATTTTGGTAAGTGTAGTATATTTCCTGTTAGATTAACACATTCTATACCAGATAATGTTGGATATGTATTAAATACTCCTAATGGAGCAATTGTATATACAGGTAATTATGTATTTGATTCATCTATGAATGGTTCTTATGAAACTGATATAGGTAAACTTGCATATGTAGGAAAACAAAAAGTATTATGTTTATTATCTGAAAGCGAATATGCTGATAAACAAGGATATACTGTTCCAAAAAATAGAATATCTGATAAAGTTAATGAAATACTTGAACATAATGAAGGAAGAATAATAATAACTGTATTCTCTGCACATATATCTAGATTACAAGAATTACTTACTGAAATAGAACAAACTCAAAGAAAAGTAGTTATTATGGGAAAAATGTTACAAGAATTAATTAATTACGTTATAGATAATGGTTATGTAACATTTAATAAAGATAGAATAGGATCATTAAGTAATATTGAAGATAAGGATGCTGTTATATTAATATCTAATGAAAATGAAAAACCATTTGTTAACTTAGAAAGAATAGTTAATGGCTATGATAAATATATCAAGATATTACCTACAGATACAGTATTTTATCTAGATCCAGTATCTACTACTAATGAAATGATGGCAGTAAGATTAAGTGATGAAATAGCTAAGATGGGGGCTAAAACTATTAGTTTAGATCCTAAAAAGCATTTACTTAATCATGCTTCAATTGAAGATATAATGTTAATGCTTAACCTAATGAAACCTAAATATTATATGCCTGTTATGGCTGAATATAGACATATGGTCGCTAATGCAGATATAGCATTTGATATGGGTATACCTAAAGAAAATATAATATTAAAACTAAATGGTGAAGTAGTAACATTTGAAAATGGTAAATTGGTTGATGAACCTGAAAAAGTTAAAATAAATGATATTTTAATAGATGGTAATTCATCTAAAGATATTGGAGAATTAGTTTTAAAAGATAGAGAATTATTATCAGAAAATGGAATTGTAATAGTATGTGCTACTTTAAGTAAAAAAACAAAAGCTATACTAGCTGGTCCTGAAATAATTACTAGAGGTTTCATATATGTAAAAGAAAATGCAGAATTTATAGATCAAATAAAAGATATATCTTTAAAGATTATTAATTCTAATATTACATCTAGTTATGTAGATTTTAATAAAATTAAGACAGATTTAAGAGATATATTAGGTAAATTCTTATATGAAGAAACTGAATGTAAACCAATGATAATTACAATTATTAATGAAATAGAAAAGTAGTGTGAATACACTACTTTTTTAGTTCTATATATTGAAAAAAAACGTAAAATATGGTAATATATTTTTCGAAAGGTTTAGAGGTGTAATATGTTAGTACCAATTCTAATTGCGGTAGGTGTTATAGTTTTATTAATTATAGGATTTATCGTAACAAATTATAATGCTTTAATTCAATTAAGAAATAAAGTAAGAGATCAATTTAGTCAAATTGATGTACAATTAAAGAAAAGAGCGGATTTAATTCCAAACTTAGTAGAAACTGTTAAAGGTTATGCTAAACATGAAAAAGGAACTTTTGAAGACGTAGTAAAAGCAAGAAATACTTATTTAACTGCTAATACAGTTGAAGAAAAAGGTGAAGCTGATAAACAAATGACTGCTGCTTTAAACAAATTATTTGCTTTAGCAGAAAGTTATCCAGAATTAAAAGCTAATGAAAATTTCTTAGACTTACAAGCACAATTAAAAGACGTTGAAGAAAAAATTAGTTATGCTAGACAATTCTATAATGATTCAGTTCTTTCTTATAACAATAAATGTGAAATGGTTCCAAGTAATATAATCGCTGGAATGTTCCATTTTGAAAAAGAAAAATTCTTCGAAGCATCTGAAGAAGATAGAAAAAATGTTAAAGTTGAATTTTAATTTATAGGATTACTTAGTAATCCTTTTTTTAAAATATAAGGAGGTAAAATGAGAAGTTTTAAGAAATATTTAATATGTTTATTACTATTATTTATTCCTTTTATTAAGGTTAGTGCTAATAGTATATCGAAGATAAATATGGATATTTATATTGATAATGATGGTAATGCTACTATTACTGAAACTTGGGATGCATACGTAAATCAAGGTACTGAAGGATATCATCCATATTTTAATATAGGTAATTCTTCAATAGAAGTATTAAGTGCTTCTATGGATGACGTAGAATATACTATTGATAATTATTGGGATGTTAATAGAAGCTTATCAGAAAAAGCATATAAAGCAGGATTATATGAAACATATAATAGTGATGTAGGTAGTACTGAATATGATATATGTTTTGGATTAACTAATTATGGAACTCATAAATATGAAGTTAAATATAAAATTAATAAGTTTGTAACAAATTCTGAAGATTCAGATATTGTATATTGGACTTTAATACCATATGACTTTAGTGTGGAACCAGAAAATGTATATATTAAAATATATAGTGATTTTAGATATGATGATAAATTAGATGTTTGGGGTTACGGAAAAAAAGGTGCTCCTTGTTATGTTTATGATGGCTATATAGAAATGACTACAGATGGAAAACAATTAGATAGTGATGAGTATCTTACTATTTTAGTTAAATTTCCTAAAGATACATTTAACAAAAATAATGAATCAAATTATAACTTTGATTATTATCTAGATATGGCAGAAAAGGGTGCCAAAAAATATAAACAAGATAAAATAAAAGATATATTTTATATTATTATAGGTATGTTATTTACTTGTGGTCCATGGCTTTTAATAGTGATTCTTGGTTTTATATTTGGTAACAATTCTTCAAAAAATTACTATAATAAATGTACTTTTGGACCAGCTGGGAAAAAGGTTAGAAAAGATGTACCTAACTTTAGAGAAATTCCATGTAACAAAGATATATGTAGAGCATATTGGGTAGCATATCATTATGGTCTAGATAAAAAGAAAGAAAACTTTTTAGGAGCAGTGCTTCTAAAATGGATTAAAAACGATAATGTAAGAGTAGAAAAAATAGATAAAAAAGGAATATTTACTACTAAGAGTGAAGCAAATATTATCTTTAATAAAAAACCAAATTCTAATCAAATGGAAGATAAATTATATGATTGGATGGTAACTGCTAGTAAAGATGGTAAATTAGAGAAGAATGAATTCTCTGCCTGGTGTAAATCTAATTATTCTAAAATACTTAACTGGTTTAAAGATGTATTAGAATATGAGAGTAAGATGCTTGTAAATGAGGGAAAAGCAACTGTTGTAAAAACAGGATTCTTATCATTGACAGATAAATACTTAATAGATGATTCTATGATGGAAGAAGCAGAAAAATTAGCAGGATTAAAGAACTTCTTTAAGGAATTTACTAGAATAAATGAAAAAGAACCAATCGAAGTTAAATTATGGGATGAATACTTAATGTTTGCGCAAATATTTGGTATGGCTGACGAAGTAGCTGAACAATTTAAGAGATTATATCCTGAAGTAATTGAGGCTATGGATAATTCTAACTTTGATTATAGTGATTTAGTATTTATTAGAACTTTAAGTAATACAGGAATAGAAACAGCTGCTGCGAAATCTGCTGCTGTAGCTAGAGCTAGTTCATATTCTGGTGGCGGAGGAGGATTCTCTTCTGGCGGCGGAGGTGGAGGCTCCTTCGGTGGCGGAGGCGGCGGAGGCGGTTTCCGTTAATAAAAATAATCTTCCCTCATATACTTTACTAGAGGTATGTATATGAAGGAAGATTTTAAAAACTTTGTAAATAATCATAAAGAGTTAATTAAATATGTAAATAATGATAAGATGACGTGGCAAAAATTTTATGACATGTATAATTTATATGGAGAAAATAATGATGTCTGGGATGAATATTTAAAAAAGGAAGATAACAAATCCACTATATCATTAGAGGGTATTATTAATTCAATTAAAAAATTAGATCCTAATGAAGTGCAAAAAAACATAAATTCTTTAAATAAAATATTATCTTTAATTAGTACACTAGTATCAAAAGAAGAACCAAAAGAAGAATATGAACCAATGCCTTTATATAAAAAATTCGAGGACTAATGACTATAGATCTAATATATAAAATTAATAAAGATAATAATCTTCATAGATATCTAAGAGAAAATTCTTATTGGTATAAATTGTTAAATAGAAATCCAAATTTAATTAAGAAAATGGAAGATGATATGAAGAAGGCATATAAAATGACTCTTGAAGATAAAGTAAGTGATGTGATTACTAAAATAAATTTAATAAAAGGATTTATGGACTTATGATAGAAAAACAAAAAGATATTATTAATAAGATAGATAATTCTGATGAGATAAAAAGATTTAAAGAATTAGAAAAACAAATTAAAAATAACAAAGAATATATTTCTTTAATGAATGAATTTAATAAGATAGATAATCCTTCTAATGAAGAAATAATAGAATTAAGAAAGAAATTATTTCAAATAGAAGGGGTAAAAGAATATCTAGAATTAGAAAAAGAAATAAGATTATTTTCTAAAAAAACTAGTAATATTATTTCATCAATAGTAGATAATGAGAAATGTGAAAAGTGATTGAAATAATCACTTTTTTTGTGTTATAATTATAATAGGTGAGAGTATGAATAAGATATACATGTCATTTGATAATTACAGATTTAAACTTATCATTATTAATACTGATTCTAAATTGATGTCTATCGAAGACAATGTTTTTCATATAGATGAAAATGAAACAAAAAGAATTTTAGAAATAATAGATTCTTTATCTGACAGTGGAGGTAGGATTATTTTTGACCCAGTCAGATTCTCAATAACAAGTGATAAGAATGGGAAAATAACAACATATGAAGGTAATTCAAATACATGTAGTAACTTTTCTATGCTAGATGATTGGATAGGTGAGATGTATGATAAATATATCTGATTGTAGAATTAATATAGATGAATCTCAACTAAAACAAATAATAGATGCATTTGTATCAGTATATGGTGAAGAAAGAAGACAAGAAATAGAAAAAAAGATATATAGTATTAAATTTTTTATATTTAAACCAGATGAAGAATTTAAAAAACAACAAGAAGGTATTGATACTAAAGAAATAAGAGATTTAAAAGAAAACCTAATAGTAGATGAACTTAAAGATATAGATTTTTTATCTCCATTAGATAAAAAAGAAATGGATAATATAATTCGATTTGGAGGTAGTTTTTGTGGGACTGAATTAGCTCACACAAAAAACGGAATAGGACCTGTTCATTTTATTTGCGTAAATATAGAAAGTGAAGTTGATTGTGCAGATCATGTAATTTTTCATGAGATAAATCATGCGTTAGAAACATCTATTGTTATTCCTGAATCTGGTGATACATGTATAGTAAAATCTGGATGGGAACAAAGAAATGTGAGCATGAAAGATGGAAGTGTAGAACCAATGAAATTAAATGAATTTAGATGTGGAGATCATGAATTGTTCAATGAAATAATAAATGATTTGGTTGCAGAACAAGCTGTAAGGAAATTTCATGAACAAGGTCATAGAATTGCTTCAGATCCAAAAAAAGCCGTTTATAGTTATGCTTGGTATAGAGATGTAGAATTTTTAGTAAAAGATTTTTTTGATAGATATCGTGAAGATATAATGAAAAGTAGAACTGGAGAATCACCAGAGTTGTTTGATAAAATAGGTTTAGACAATTTTGAAGAATTAAATGGTTTAGTTAATAAATATGAAACATCTTACCGTAAAATAAAGGGTAGAATGTTTCTTCCTAGATTTAGAGATACTATTAAAACAGAGTTTGAGAATCTTAAAAAAAGCGTATTGCCAATTAAAAAAACAATATTAGAAAAAATGGGTATACCTACTGAAGAAAAATCAACAGCTATGGATATGTAAAAGAAAAGTAATTATTAAATAATTACTTTTTTTATGATATAATTTTATAGGTGATGTGAATGAATGAATATAAATTAATTGCTCATGTACTAGTTGAAACTGAAAAAGGATACTTAGTAATGAAAAGATCTAAAGAAGAATCTTCTTATCAAGAATACTGGGATATTCCTGGTGGATCGGCTGAACCTGGAGAACTACCTAGAGAAGCTGCAATAAGAGAAACTAAAGAAGAATCAGGATTAGATATAATTCCTCTAAAAGTGATTCATGAAGATAGTAGATTTGATGAAATAAAAAATAAAGTATATGTTAGATTAGTATATAACTGCAAGGTAATATCTGATATTAATGATATAGTTTTACAGCAAGAAGAACATACTGAATATAGATTTATTAAATCTTTAAGTGAACTTGAAGGTGAAAAGATTACTCCATTTGTTATAGATTTATTTAATAATATAGATTAAGTAATTATTATATAATAATTACTTTTTTTATGTTATAATTACATTTAGGAAGTGATTTATATGCAAAGACCAAAAGGTACAATAGATATCTATGGAGAATATTATAAAAAGTTAAATTATATCAAAAGAATATTTGATGATTTATGTGATGAATATAATATTGGTTATATTGAAACACCTGTATTTGAAAATAGTGAAGTATTTCATAGAGGTGTAGGTGAAGGAACTGATATTGTTACTAAAGAAACATATGATTTTAAAGATAGAGGAGATAGAGATATTACATTAAGACCAGAAGGAACTGCTGGAGTAGTTAGATCTGTAATAGAAAATAAGATGTACACTACTTTACCATTAAAATTATGTTATTTTGGTAAAATGTATAGATATGAAAGACCTCAATCAGGTAGACTTAGAGAATTCTATCAAGCAGGAGTAGAAGTGTTTGGAGATCCAAGCCCATTAATGGATGTAAATTTAATTTCATTTATGGTTAAATTCTATGAAAGAATAGGTTTAAAAGGAATTAAAGTTAAGATTAATTCTATTGGTAAATTAGAAGATAGAATTAAATATCTTGAAGCATTAAGAAAGCATTTTAAACCATATATAAATGATCTTTGTGATGATTGTAAAGCAAGATTTGAAAAAAATACTTTAAGAATTTTAGATTGCAAAGAAGATGCAGATAAAGAATGTATAAAAAATGCTCCAAAGATTGAAGAATATTTATCTAAAGAATCAAAAGAACATTTGAATAAAGTGTTAGATGGATTAAAATCACTTGATATTAAATATGAAATAGATGATACATTAGTAAGAGGATTAGATTACTATAATGATACTGTATTTGAGGTGGTATTTAATGGAAGCTCTGCACTTGGTGGAGGAGGAAGATATGATAAATTAACTTCTATCTTAGATGGTGTAGATTTACCTGCAGTAGGTTTTGCAATTGGTGTTACCAGAGTTATAGATATTCTTTATGAAGAAGATATAAATGTAATAGATAATGATTCTATAGATGCATATATATTACCAATATCAGAAAATGAAAATAAATATGCAATGGAATTAATGTCATTACTAAGAGATAATTCATTTAAAGTAGATATGGACTTTACTGGTAAGAAAATGCCTGCAAAATTTAAAGAAGCAGATAGATATAATAGTAAATTTGTAATTATAATTGGTGAAGATGAAGTTAAATCTAATGTATTAACAGTTAGAGATAATTTAACTAAAGAAGAATCAAAAATAGAAAGAGATAATTTAATAGATTATCTAGATGTTAATATTTAATGATAGAGGAATATTTAGATGAATTATTTCCTAATCCTAAATGTGAATTAAATTACTCTAATGAATATGAATTATTAATTAATATAATGTTGTCTGCACAAACAACAGATAAAAGAGTAAATATAGTTACAAAAGAATTATATTCAAAATATAATTCTTTAGAAAAATTATCAAAGGCAGATATTAATGATATAAAAAATATAATTCATTCTTTAGGTAACTATAATAAAAAATCAGAATATATAAAGGAAATATCTACAACATTAATAAATAAATATAATGGAATAGTACCTAAGAATAGAACTGATTTAGAAGCATTACCTGGAATAGGAAGAAAAACAGTAAATGTATTCTTGAGTGAATTAAATATAGATGCGCAAATAGCAGTAGATACTCATGTCAATAGAGTTTCTAAAAGATTATCTTTAGCTAAAGAAAAAGATAATCTTTTAGAAGTAGAGAAAAAATTAAAAAGAATATTTAAAAGGGTTAATTGGAATAAGAGACATTTACAATTAGTATTATTTGGAAGATACTATTGTAAAGCAAAAAGTCCTTTGTGTGAATCTTGCAAATTAAAAGGCATATGTAATTATTACAAGAAAGAGGTTCAAAATGACATTAGAAGAAAAAAGAAATCAAATGATTGATAGTGGGAAAAAGCAAATAAGTTTATTAAATGATAGAGAGGAATTAATACGTAAAAGTAAGAATTATTATTTAAAAAAAATAGAAAAATTACGTAATTATGATTTGTTTAAAAAAGAAACTGCAATTAGTTTAATTGAAGATTTAGTAAGTGAAGTTGAAGGTAAAAAGTTTTCAGTTCAAAAGTTACATTTAGAAGCAAATCACGAAGATAATTCTAGAACTGTTGCATTTGAATATACTTTTTTATATTTAGTAGAGGATTCTAAAAAGGAAGAAGCACTTTCTGAAATAAAGAAAAAATATAATATAAATGATGAAACAGGGAAACTTGTAATATCTTCTAGTAGTGTTATGAATGTGGAAGATAGTAGTGAAAATTATATGAAATTATCATTCTATGATAGATATAGTGGCAGTTCTGTTAAATTTACTAATGAAAAGGAACCTCATGTTGTAGCAATTAATGTTGATGATAGATTTAAATATATATATGATTTTGTAGAAGAATTAATTGAAGCAAAATTAAATTCAGATACTATATCTATATCTGAAGATGAAATGAAGAAAAGAATGGATAGTTTTTCTGAAAGACAAAAAAATAGCAAAAAATATTTATTAGAAAATAAAGAGGAGTGAAATAATGGAGAGAACATTAATTAAGAATCTTGAAGAAGAAAAAGAATCTATAATTAAGGGACATATTAATAAAATAAGAGATACTAAATATATGTTCTTTATAATATTAGAAGATAGAAGTGGATTTATTCAAGTTTCTATAGAAAAAGAAGGTAATGAAGAATTAACTAAGAAATTAGAGGGTGTTCTAAGTAATTCAATCATGGAAGCTAAGGGTGTTATGAAACTTAGTGAATATGTTAAACAAGGTGGAAAAGAATTTATACCTACTGATATTAATATATTATCTTATGCAGAAGCTAGTCCACTTGAAGAAGGATCAAATATAGATACAAGACTTGACTATAGATGGGTTGATTTAAAAACTGAAAAGAATCAATTAATGCTTAAGATTCAAAGCACTATGGTTGAGGGCATGAGAGAATATTTATATTCCAAAGAATTTACTGAAATACATACTCCTAAATTAATAGGTACTGCATCTGAATCAGGATCAGAAGTGTTTGAAGTAGAATACTTTGATAGAAAAGCTTATTTAGCACAAAGCCCACAATTCTATAAACAAATGGCTATAGTTTCTGGACTTGAAAGAGTATTTGAAGTTGCACCATGTTTTAGAGCAGAAAACTCTAATTCATATAGACATGCTACTGAATATACGTCATTCGATGTTGAATTTGCATATATTAATTCTTATGAAGATGTTATGGATTTAGAGGAAGATTTATTAATCGCAGGATTAACTAAAGTAAAAGAAAAATATGAAAACGAAATAAATGATATTTTTAATACTGAAGTAATTATTCCTACTAAACCATTCCCAAGAATTAAGTTAGAAGATTTATATAAAGAATTACATGATAGATATAATTATGAAATACCAACTGAAGATATTGGAGATATGAATGCAGAAACAGAAAAATTAACTAGTAAATTTGCTATAGAAAAATATGGACATGAATTTATATTCATAACTAATTATTCTAAAACAAAGAGACCTTTCTATCATATGAGAGATGGTGAAACTCCTCTTGGATATGATTTAATTTGGAGAGGTACTGAAATCACTAGTGGATCTCAAAGAGAACACAGATATGATGTTTTGAAGAAACAAGCAGAAGAAAAAGGATTAGGTAAAGATGTTGAATTCTATTTAGATTTCTTTAAATATGGTTGTCCACCACATGGAGGATTTGCTATAGGACTAGATAGAATTACAATGTTACTTCTAGGATTACCAAGCCTAAAAGAAACTATGTTTGTATTTAGAGGGCCAAATAGATTAAATCCATAAAAGTAAAGGCAACTTTACTTTTTTTATTATTTATGGTATATTTAAGTTGTCTATAGGATAGTTAGTAATTGTTGAAAACCCACTAAAATGACGATAAGGGAATCAGAATTAGTAGATGGTGTTGAATACTTGTAAATCCAAGGATCCTAAAGTCTATTATGGGATGCCCACCTGCACATATGATGTAGGTTTTATCGTACTAATTATCTTGTAGGCTTTTTATGTGGAGAATTATATGTTTGAGAGATTAGAACTATTAATTGGAAAAGATAATGTGAAGAAATTAAATAATACTAAAGTATTAGTTATAGGACTAGGTGGAGTAGGAGGAATACTTACTGAAACACTTGTTAGAAATGGTATTGAAAATATCATAATTATAGATAATGATATAGTAGATATAACTAATAAAAATAGACAAATAATAGCACTAGATTCTACTGTAGGTAAAAATAAAACAGAAGTATTAAAAGATAGATTATTAGATATAAATAGTAATTGTAATGTTGAAATAATAAGTGATTTTATAGATAAAAGTAATATAGATTTGTTATTTAAAAATCCTGTGGATTATGTAATTGATGCATGTGATACAGTTAGTACTAAAATTCTTTTAATTGAGGAATGTTTAAAAAGGAATATTAAAGTAATATCTTCGATGGGCATGGGTAAAAAATTAGATATAAGTAAATTAAAAATAATGGATATTAGAAAAACTAGTTATGATAAACTAGCTAAGGTAGTAAGAAAAAAATTAAAAGATGATGGTATAAATGAAAAAGTAATGGTATTAAGTAGTGATGAAGAACCAATAGATACAAAAGATAACATAGGATCATATTCACCGCTTACTAGTTCTGCAGGTTTACTAATCGCAGATTATGTTATTAAAGATATAATAAAATAAAGGTACAATTTGTACCTTTATTTTTTGTAATAAATATCAAAATCTACATAACCATCTATTCCATCAATTATACCATCAGAACATAATTGCCATAATTTATATTCACCTTGATAATCAGTTTCATCAGTATAATGAGCAAGCCATGTATCATAATCATTAGGAAGCCATACATTTTCTAAATACCATTTACTTCCGTAAATCATCATATCATATCCATCTTTTTCCACAATACTTTTATATTCATTAACTCTTTCTAATAAATCATGTGAATTCATATTTAATGAATTAAAATCACTCCATTCTTCAAAGTCAAATACTATAGGAAAATCTAATTTTACTTTATTAAGATTCTTTCTTATAAATTTTGCCTGTTTAATTGCTTCTTCTTTAGAATTTGCACTTGTATAAATATATACTCCGACTTTTAAACCAGCATCTTTAGCTCTTTTTAAATTTTGTTTAAATTTTGTATCTAATACAATAGGAGTATCAGTATCACTATATGCCATTCTTATTATTACAAATTCTGCACCATCTTCTTTTACTTTATTAAAATCTATATCTCCTTGCCATACACTTACATCTATACCAAGCATAACATCTTTACTTTTATATTTTTCTTCAATATCATCAAATAGGGTATAAGTATATTCGTAAGTATCGTCTCCTGAATCACCACTATTAGTCCATTCAGTAAACACGTCAAATATTAAATCTTCGTTTGATATATTTCCAGATTTATCTTTTACTTCATATTTTAAATAATATCTTCCGGGAGTAGATAGATCATAATCTCCAGAAATAGAGCATTTGGGTTTTCTATCGTAATTATCTATTGAACTAACTCCCTCGCAAAAATCAATTTCTTCATTAACTAAAGTAGCTCTATAATTAGAATATTTCATAATAACAGGAGCTTTAGTATCGACTATTTCATAATCAACTATATATTTATAATCTCTTTTCTTATATTTATATTCAATTTCTATCTTTTTATTGCCGATTTTATTGGTACTTAATTCTTTATCCTTATTAGTAATTTCTACATTACTATTTAGAACTAAATCATTAATAGTTTTTTCTTCATAAACCTCAAAAATATTTTCATTTAATTCTATATTAACTTCTTCAGGCATTTCATATTCATCATAAAATTTACAACCAGTTAGTAATAGAATTAATAAAAATAATACCATATACTTTTTCATATTATCACCTAGAAAAATTATATCATATTATTGATAATTAAATAATATGATGGTAAAATAAAATTAATATTTGGAGGTATTTATGAAAGATAATGAAAAACTAAACAAGGCAAAAGAAAAAGGAAAAGGATTTATTGGAGAATTCAAAGCATTTGTTTTAAGAGGAAATGTTATGGATATGGCTATAGGTGTTATTATTGGTGGTGCATTTGCAACTATAGTTACAGCTTTAACAGATGATTTTATTAATCCAATTATCAACTCAATTGGTGGAGCAGAAATAAAAGGTCAACTTGCTATATGGGGTGGACAATATCTTAACTGGGGACACTTTGTAACTTCTGTTATTAATTTCTTAATTATGGCATTTATATTATTCTTAATGCTTAAAGGAGTTAATAAATTAGTAGAAGCTGGTAAAAGAAAGAAAGATGAGCCAAAAGCACCAGTTAAATCAGATGAAACTATTCTTTTAGAAGAAATTAGAGATTTATTAAAGAAAAGAAAATAAAAATATACAAATACTTGTATATTTTTTTTTATTTTGGTATAATCTATTTGTGTTTGGCGATGTAGCTCAGTTGGCTAGAGCGTTCGGTTCATACCCGAAAGGTCGTGGGTTCGACCCCCTCCGTCGCTACCATATGTATATTAACTAGTCTTATGACTAGTTTTTTTAATTCTACAAAAAGTAGAATTTTTTTATTATATGGTTTGTTATGATAGATTTAAGGAGGAAATATATATGTGTTTATTATTACACGATTATACATTAATTGCTAATGTGGGATATGTAAGCAATAAAGGTATAATTCCATATACAGAAATAAGAAAATTTGCTAATATTTTATTTAAAAATTTAGAAAGTATACCATTTATGTATGAATCAGAAGATAGGACATATTTTGAAGTTTATGGACATAGGTTCATACGTATGAATGATGGAGTAATGTTAATGCACGTTATGGATGAAAACTTCATGGAATATGTAAATGGTTGTTATGATGAAAAAATACAAAAAATAATTGAAGATTCAAGAGATGAATATTTTTTAAATAATACACCTGCAGGAAAGAGAATAATGCTTAGGTTACAAAATAAAGGAGGAAACAATGAAACACAATTATCCAATTAAATATGCAGTTATGCCTATAAAAGATAAAGAAAGGCGAGATTCTGATTGGTATGATATTTGTTATGTGATAGTAAAATGTTATGTTTTAGAGGAAAGAAAACATCATAAATTAGATGGCACAAATTATACAAATTATTTTGTAGTATGTCCATATCATTTTGATCAAACATATTTTCATTGGGTAAAATCTCCACCAGATAGTTATTATGGTGAATGGGTAAGACATGTTTATGATACTTATGAAGAAGCCTTGGAGGAAAAAGAAATAAAGAATGCAAAAGTAGCACCACTTGTAATATTAGATGATGAAGAAAGAAGAAAACAAAATCAACTATTTAATGATCAAGTTGAACTGTTTAAGCAATTTGAAAAAGATGTTGAAGCAGGTACCAAAGAATTAAAAGTAAATGGTAAACCTAAAGAACAAACAATTATAACTATGTCTTTAAGCGATAATAAATTATCAAAAATAAATTTATCATTTTATGATGCTATTCAAGGACCATGTTATGGATTAAATGAAATTCCTTATATCGCATATACTGTTTCTTCAAGAACTTTTAAAATGCTAAAAGGAATGGAAAGTTTAACTGATGTTGATATTAAGAAAATTACTAAAACACCATTATTAATGAATAGTAAAGATAATAAATATATAAAATTTATATCTCCTAAAGGAAATGTTTCATACCTTGAACCTGTCCATAATTATCATCAATTTTATGGTTATAATGAAGCAAATTATATAGAACCCGAAAAAATAGATACCTATATATTTACTCTTGAAAATTATAAAGACATGATTGATTCATATGGTTTTGATTGCCCTGAAAAAAAATTATCATATTCCGAAGGGCGCAGTTTAATATTAGAAAGATTCTACAATTCGTAGAATTTTTTTCTTTTTTTCTTTGTTACTATATAGTTGTAGGGAGGAAATATATATGGAAAAAGAAAAAAATAATAATCTTGAAGAAGAATATCAAAAATCACTTAGTGATTATTTTGAAGCAGATGATGCAGTTAAAAAAATGGAACAATATAAAGTAATTAAAAAGTATTTTGAACTAGTAAAAAAGAGAAAAGAATTAGATGAAAAAGAAACAAAACTATATAAAAAAAGACTTAGAATTAGATATGCAAATTGTAATCATATTCTTGTAGAAAGTAAGACAGATGTTATATATGATTTTGAAGGAAGAACATATCGCTATTATGGATGCATAAAATGTGGATTAGATGAAGCAGTTAGAGAAAGAGATTATGGCTGTAATAGAGAAGAAGTAACTATGTTAGAATTAATGAAAGAATATGGTATATATAGAATAGATGGAATAAGAACAGGTATTCGCTGTGATTTATCTGAAGCAAGAGATTTATACGAAGATTTAAAAGAAAAATATCCTGATGCAGATGATGAAGAAATGGCAGAAATATTTAAAAATAGTAAAAAAGCTAAAAAATTAATGAATAAAATGAATTAATAGAAGGAGGAAATATGAAAGGAATACCAAAAAATATAAAAACATTAGGAAGTTATAGTTCAATTGTTTTATCAGGAGATAATAGACATTTTACATATACTGTGGATAACGATTTAAAAACTCAATGGAAGTATACTGCTGTTGTTCCAAGCTATTGGAGACCAAAAAGATCTGATGAAATAGTAGAACAAAATGAAAAATTTGTAAATGGATTTAAACTGGTAAAAACAGCAAATGAAGAATTTGGATACGTAAGAGAATCTGATGGAGAACTATTACCATATAGATATGATATAGCATTTGATTTTAATGAAAATGGTCTTGCTATGGTAGGAAAGGATGGATATGTTTCTTGGATAGATAAAGAATTTAAATATATAAATTTAGAAGGTAAAAAAGTTAAGGAAAATTTAGATTATAGATCTGGTGATTTTAAGGGATGGCAAGAAATAGAACAATTTAGTAAAGGAGAAAACCCTATATCAAAATTATATTATGGTAGAGACACATATGCTAAAGTTAGATATATTGATGCTAATGGAAATCTTATGTCATTTCGTAAATTTGATGGAAAAATTCATGATAATATAAAATCTTCACTTTTTGTAAATGGAACTAGTTTTGATGATAATGGTATAGCACAAGCAGATGGATCATATCTTTTTGCAAGAGGATATTACATAACATATAAAGATGTAAGAAAAATTGCTGCTTCTATAGGATTAATAAATATGATTAGTAATGAAGCAGAAAAATTATTAGATGAAGAGGAAGGAAAAACATTAAAAAAGACTTTAAATGAACCTAGATCAATTTGGGATTGGCCACTATAATATATTGTGATAAAATAATGGTATCAGGAGGTCTTATGACTAATATAGGAGAAAAGATAAAAGAATTAAGAACTAAAAATAATTTAACTCAGCAAGAACTAGGTGATAAATTATATGTTTCTGATAAAACTATTTCTAGCTGGGAAAGTGGTAGAACATTACCAGATATTAATACACTTATAGATATTAGTAATATATTTAATATTAGTGTTTCTAATTTTGTTAGTAACACTAATGATAAAAATATAGAAATAGAGTTTAAAATAAAAGTTAGTAGAGTAGGATATAATGATGTATTAAAAAGAATTAAAGATGATTCTATATTCATTAAAGAAGAAGATCAAGTTGCTACTTATTTTAAACCTAGACTAAGAGATTTTGATAATGAATGGTTAAGAATAAGAAAAGAAGATGATAATAATATTCTTAATTATAAAAGAAAGAATGATTTTGGACATTTAGAAGAATATGAAGTTATAATAGATAACTATGATAAAATGAAAACTATATTTAATTATTTAGATTTAGAGGAATCTGTAATAGTTAG
>OCTW011598945.1_pt1 | contig 16799 bp, 12 predicted proteins | sample 1539671 | NCBI WGS metagenome assembly OCTW01 (sample SAMN02144230, study PRJEB22623) | gut metagenome | biome: sheep rumen | host: Ovis aries | place: New Zealand
CATTATTTTTTCTTTATTAATTTTATTTTCTGATACTAATTTAGATATAGATATTGTTAATGATAAAGTAACTATTGTTATAAATAAATTATAAGTAGGAAGAGTTAGAGTATATAAAGACATAGAGTATGTAGATATATTCCTTGTTATTATAATTTTAATGATCATACCTAGTACTTTTGTAATAAAACCACCGATTATTAATAAGAATGTATTTTTTATAAATTTATTTTTCATAAAATCTCCAATTCTATTAATAAATATATGAATTTATGCTTTAAAAATTGTCATTTTTTTTGTATAATTATATATGTAAGGAAAAGAGGATAATTTATGGACAGCATTATAGTTTTAATTTGCATAGCAGCTAGTTATTTAATTCCTAGTTTTACTATGTTTATGTTATTTAAAAAGGGTGAGGTAAAAAGATTTCTAGCATGGATACCAATAGTAAATTTTATTTATTTACTTAAAATGGTTGATTTGAAATGGTATCATATTTTTGAATACATATTAAGTATAGGAGTATGTTTATTAATATTTTTATTAAAACTAAAGAGTATGAATACTAATATAATATTTGCATGTAGTGCATTATTATTTATGCTATATTATATTAGATTAAATGTAAGACTTGCTAAAAAATTTGATAAGGGTATTTTGTGGTATATATTACTTAATATATTACCTATAATATCTCATATAATACTTGCTATTAAAGGTAGTTATAACAAAGGAAAAGAATTAGTTAGTTCTAAAGTAGATTTTACATATTTATTTGTTACTACATTAGCGTTAGTTGTTAGTGCTACTATGCTTATTCCTACAGTATTTAATAGTATTACTAAGGGATTAGATTTAGCTGGAGGATTTGAAATTTTATATCAAATCAGTCCTTCTGAAAAGGGTGCTAAGTTAACATCAACTGATGTTCAAGATACTTATAGAACTATGCTTAGAAGAATAGACAAGCTTGGTGTTAGTGAACCAGAACTTACTATTGAGGGTAAAGATAAAATAAGAGTTAAACTTGCTGGTATTACTGATGCAGAAGCTGCAAGAGATTATATTACAGTTGCAGGAGAATTAACATTTAGAGATTCTAATGATAAGAAATTAATGGATAAGAGTGTATTATCTTCAGGTACCGCTGCTAAAGTTAGTCAAGATGATAAAGGTAATCCTGCAGTATTATTAAATATAAAAGATAAAGATTTATTCTATGAAGTTACTACTCAAATAAGTAAATCTGATGATAAATTAATAGTTATTTGGCTTGATTATAATGATGCTGAAGATAGTTATAAAACAGCTAAATGTGGATCGTTTGAAAGTTTAAATGAAGCTAAATGTTTAAGCGCTGCTACTGTTTCTCAAGGATTTAGTAGTAATGTTATTATTCAAGGTAATTTTACTGAAGAACAAGTAAAAGATTTAGTAGATTTAATTAATAGTGGTTCTAATAATGTTAAATTTAAAGAAATATCTAGTCAAACAGTAGGATCTGCTTTTGGAGAAAATTCTTTATTAAAGACAGAACTTGCAGGTATTATAGGTATTGTATTAATTATATTATTTATGACATTTAGATATAGATTTAGTGGATTTATAGCATCATCTGTTATATTAATTTATACATTTATGACATTCTTAATATTCTATTTAATTGATGGTGTATTAACACTTCCTGGAATAGCAGCATTAGTACTTGGTGTAGGTATGGCAGTAGATGCAAATGTTATTACATGTGAAAGAATTAAAGAAGAACTTAGAAAAGGTAGAGATTTAAAAACTGCATATAAAAATGGTATAAAGAATTCATTTAGTTCAATTCTTGATTCAAATGTAACAACATTTATAATAGCAATTATATTATTTATATTTGGAGAAAGTTCCGTAAAAGGATTTGCTACAATGTTAATCATCAATATAATTATGACTATGTTAATAGTAGTATTAATTACTAGATTACTAACTTATTCATTTATTAAAACTAAATTCTTTAATGATAAAATAAGAATGTTTATTAATCAAAAGAGAAGTGAAATTAAAAACAGTTTAGAAGAAGTTGATTCTAAATTTGAACAAAGAATTAATAAAGATTATGTTGGTAATTTTAAGAAGTTTATATTAGTTCCAATTATTATATTGATAGTATCAGGTGCATTTATATTTATTAATAAAGGATTTAATTTTGGTATTGATTTTACTGGTGGTACTGATATTACAATTACAAATGCTAAACAAGCTAGTATTAAATCTATTAATAAAGATATTAAAGGATTGGGATATACAATTATTTCGTCTGAAAATGATAATGATGGATATTATGTAAAAGTATCTGAAATATTAGATAAAGAAGATATTAATAAAGTTAATAATATGCTTGAAACTAATTATGAAGCTAAGACTGATATATCTGTTGTTAGTAATTTAGTTAAAAAAGATTTAATTAAGAATGCCATAATAGCATTAATATATGCAATTATAGGTATTATTCTATATATAACTATTAGATATAAATTTAGTTATGCATTAAGTTCTATATTAGCTTTAATTCATGATAGTATTATGATTGTTGCTTTATTTGCAATAATGCATTTAGAAATTAATTCTATTTTTATAGCAGCTATTCTTACTATTATTGGTTATTCTATTAATAATACTATAGTTATATTTGATAGAATTAGAGAAAATAAGAATAAGAAGATTAATAATGTTCTTACTAAAGATGAATTAAAGGAAATAGCTAATAAATCTATTAAAGAAACTATGCTTCGTTCTATTAATACAACTATTACTACTATGCTTCCAATTATATGCTTAATTATATTTGGATCTAAAGAAATATTAGAATTTGATATAGCAATACTAATAGGTTTAGTAGCAGGAGCATATTCTTCTATATTAATATCAGGATCTTTATGGGTTATATTAGAATATAGATTACAAAGTAAAAAGAATAAGAATAAAAAGAAAGATAAACCTAAGAAAAAGAAAGTAGAAGAATTAAGTGTTAAAGGAATAAATGCTTAATTCTTTTTTCTAAAAAAGGAGGTATTTATGATTAATGAAATAAATACTATTGAGGAATTACTCTTTGTATGTAGTAGATATATTGAGAGTAAGGAAGAATTAGATACAATTAAAAAAGCATATGATTATGCATGCATAGTTCATAAAAACGATGTAAGAAAAAGTGGAGAAGAGTATATGCATCATCCACTTAATACAGCATATATTTTAACTGATTTACAAGCAGATAGTGATACTATAAGTGCTGCGCTTCTTCATGATACAGTTCATATAGGTAAAGCAGATATTAATGATATTAAAAAGAATTTTGGTAAAGATATCACAGATTTAGTTGCAGGTATTACTAAAATTAATAATTTAAATGTATTTACTGATAGTGAAATGCAAATAAATTATTATAAAAAGATTATAGTGGGTCTTACTGAAGATGTTAGAATTATTATAATTAAACTTGCTGAAAGATGCCAAAATATGAGAACTCTTTGGGCAATTAAAGAATCAAGTAGAAAGAGTAAATCTAAAGAAACGCTTGAAATACTTGTACCTATAGCACATAGATTAGGGCTTTCTAAAATAAAGAGTGAACTTGAAGTTAATTCTTTAAAATACTATAAACCAAATGCATTTGTATCAGTTGAAGAACTTCTTGATAATACACAAGAAGAAAGACAAAATTTAATTAATGAGATGATTAGAAGAATTTCAGAATTATTAATTGAAAATGGTATTAAGTTTGAAATAAAAGGAAGAGTCAAATCTATTTATAGTATATATAATAAGCTTCAAAGAGGAAGAAAATTTAGTGACATATATGATATATATGGTCTTAGAATAATCGTTGATACTGTTAATGAATGTTATCAAGTATTAGGTATTATTCATTCTAAATTTAAACCTAAACCAAATAGATTTAAGGATTATATAGCTAATCCTAAAACTAATATGTATCAATCACTTCATACTACTGTATTTGGATATGATAATAAGTTATATGAAGTTCAAATAAGAACTCATGAAATGGATGAGGTAGCAGAAAGAGGTATTGCATCACATTGGTCATATAAAGAAAAAGGTAAAAAATTACAAGCTTCTATGGAACAAAAATTACAATTATTTAGAAATATTATGGAACTTAATGAAAGTAATTTAGAAGATAGAGATTTTGTTAATAGTGTAAAAGATGAAGTACTTGGAGATAATATATATGTTTATACTCCAAAGGGAGATGTATTTGAATTACCTAAAGGATCTACTCCAGTAGATTTTGCATATAAAGTTCATACTAAAATAGGTGAAACTATGGTAGGAGCTTTAGTTAATGATGTTATGGTACCATTGTCTACATCTTTAAAAGATGGAGATATAGTTAAAATAAATACTAAGAAAGATGCATCACCATCAATGGAATGGATAGATTATGCTAAGACCAGTGGTGCTAAAAATAAGATAAAAGCTTATTTTTCTAAAGTAGATAAAGAAGTAAGTTTATCTAAGGGTAAAGAATTATTTTTAAAAGAAATAAGAAGAAAAAAATTAGTTATTGATGAAGTAGAATCTAGAATACCTAATATATTAAAAGAATTAAAGGTAGCAGATGAAAATGAAATGTATATAGGAATAGGTACTGGTAAGTATAGTCCTATATCATGTGTAGCATTAGCATTTAAAGAAGATAAAATATCTAAAGAAGAATTACTTGAAAAAGTAATTAAGAATAAAGATAATGTTATTGATTTAAAAAATGATGTTTTAGTAGATGGTATTGATGAAATAAAGGTAACACTTGCTAGATGCTGTAATCCAATACTTGGAGATGATATAGTAGGGTATATATCTCGTGGTAATGGAATTGTTATACATACAAAAGATTGCCATAATTTAGAGACTCTTGATGAAAGATTAGTAGATGTTAAATGGAATAAAAATATTGTTAAAAAGTTTATTACTTTAATAGAGGTAACTGCTAGTAAAAAGGAGAATTTATTACTTGATATTATTACTATTACATCTAGTAATAATATTGGTATATTAAATGCTAATACTATTAGTACACAAACAAATAATATTTATGAATTAACTATAGAAGTTAATAATAGTGATAAATTAAAGAAATATATGAATGATTTAAAACAAAATAGTGAAATAATAAAAGTAGAAAGAGTGTTTAAATGAGAGTAGTTATTCAAAGATCAAAGGAAGCGTCTGTTAGTTTTAATGATAAAGTTAATAAAATAGATAAAGGATTAGTTGTTCTTCTTGGTATGACTAATAATGATACTATTGAAGATATAAAATATTTAGTAAAAAAGATAGTTAATTTAAGAATATTTGAGGATTCTGATAATAAAATGAATTATTCAGTTAATGATATTAATGGAAGCATATTACTTATTTCTCAATTTACATTATATGCTAGTTGTAAAGATGGTAATAGACCATCATTTACAAATGCATTAAATTATGAAGAAGCAGAAAAATTATATGAATTATTTAAAGAAGAATTAAGTAAAACAAATATACCTTTTAAAACAGGTGAGTTTGGTGAAGATATGAAAGTATCTTTAATTAATGATGGACCAGTAACTATAATTATTGATTCAAAGGAAAGGGAATAAATATGAATAAGAATAGATTATTAAATATATTAATGATAATTGGAATAGTATATTTATTATATTTAATGAGAGATTTATGGGCTGGTGTAGTAGTTAAATTAATTGCTATTTTTAAGCCATTTATAATAGGTTTTGTACTTGCATATGCATTTTATCCATTCCTTAAGTTTTTAGAAAAAAAACTACCTAAATGGTTAGGTATTGTTATTATATTATTAATTGTATTTGGTATACTTGCTTATATAATTATTAATATTATTCCTGTATTTACTAATGAACTTGCAGATTTATTATCTGGATTAATGCAATTCTTAAAAGATGTTGATACTAAGTTTAATATTGATTTAAGTGGAGTAGAAGATGCTTTAATTAAAACATTTAATAAGATATCTAAAGAGTTTACTGAAGATATTGCCGTAACTGGAGGAAAGATAATTAATGCTTCGATTAATGTTATAAGTAATTTTATTATATCTTTAGTAGCATTTATCTATTTACTTATTGATATGGATATGATTAGAGATAAAGTTAAGAAATTCTTTAGATTAAAGAGTAAGAAGACTTATAATCTAGTTAAAGAAATAGATTTATCTTGTACTGCTTATTTTAAAGGTTTATTTATAAATGTATTAATTATGTTTATTGAATATACATTACTTTATAGAATTATTGGTCATCCAAATTTCTTACTTCTTGGTATAATAGCAGCATTTTCTCCATTAATACCTTATTTTGGAGGAATAATAATGAATATAGTAGCAATAATAACAGCTTCTGTTATATCTACTAAATTGCTTATATTCTGTCTAATTATATGTTTAATATTCCCTCAGATAGATGGATATTTAATAGCACCTAAAATATATGGTAAAACAAATAAAGTGCCTGCATTAGTTACTATATTTGCTGTATTTGCAGGAGGTGTGCTTGGAGGATTTGTAGGAATAATTATTGCGCTTCCAATAGCAATTATTATTCAAACTATATATAAGAATTATGATGATGAAATATCAAGAAAAATAAGTGATTTAAAAGAAAAAATATAAAAAGATTAGCAAATGCTAATTTTTTTCTTTTTAATAGGGGATTTTCCTATATTTTCCGCGAATATAATATATAGGAGGATTTATGAATTATTATGATAATATTAAAGAATTATTAATTAATAATGAGATTACAAAAAAAGTAAAGAATTATTCGATTAATAAAAGTGATTTAAATACATATTATAATGTTGGAAAAGAGTTGAGCGAAGCAGGGAAACATTATGGTGAAGGCATTATTAGAGAATATTCAAAACGATTGACTAATGAAATAGGAAAAGGGTATAGCAAAAGATCATTGGAATTAATGAGGAAATTTTATAATTTTCAAAAAACGCAGACAGTGTCTGCGCAATTGACGTGGTCTCATTACTGTGAAATATTGACAATTGATGATAATATAAAAAAATATAATCATTTTTTAATGATTATATTTTTTATTTCTTTTTTTATTAAAGATTCATCATTTGTTATTAATGAATATATTTTAGTGACTTTAAGTTCTAATTCCATTTCTTTATTAAAGTTAGTATAAATAGGTAATGTAACTTTCTTTTTAATATCATGAAGATATTTTCTTCCTCTTTTATTAAAACCTAGAACTCTTAGATATTTAATGCTTTTTCTATGTTTATTTTCTTCTTTAGTATATCCTGTAAGAATATGAATAAGCATTCTAGATAGTTTGTTATATGTGTATCTTTTTGATTTTAAGTTTAATATTAATTCATCAAGTGTATTTGATTTATTAATTTCTGCAATTATTTTATTTTCAATACCTTCATCAACATCAAGATATTTAGATAAATCGTTATCAGATAATATTTTATATTTTAAGTAATTAAATATATCTATATTGTAATAATTTTTAATAGCGTTTTTAGGTACATATTTAGATATATCTATTTTATCTAAATTCTTTCTTATTAGATTAGCACTTATCATATTACCATCAACTTTTTTAGAATTAAAATCATTAGTTCTTTTAATTGTTAATGGAGTAATACCAGCATTTTGTTTTTTTATTTCTCTTATATAACATAAACCTAATATATCATTTGGTGTATCTACTTCTTCACCGTGAAGGTGATGAAGTGCTTTTGATGATGCTGATGGAAAATTAATACCTTTTTTCATTAATTTAGATACTTCATAATTATATTCTACAGTATTTTGAATAGATGCTAAATTATTTAGTTTAACTATATCATTTGATTCTGATCCAAAGACTAAGTATTCTGTTTTTAATTCTTTTAATATTTCAATAGCACCTTTAGAGAATATATCACTGCTTTGAGTAGAAAACTCAAATGGAAGTTCTATAACTAAATCAACGCCATTATTAAGTGCTATTTCTGTTTTATCCCATTTATTTAATATTGATAGATCTCCTCTTTGAGTATAGTGAGAAGACATAACTAGTATTATTAATGGATCCGAAAACATTTCTTTAATTTTATTTATATGATATAAATGACCATTATGAAATGGATTATATTCACAAATTATTCCTACTATTTCCATATTCATTCTCCTTTAGAACATATTCCTTTAAGAAATCCTTAAAAGAGGGGATACTAGCATACATATTAATGCTACTAAGATCAACTTTATCTGGATTTTTTCTTAATGCTTCATTAAATAAATTAATTACATCATCTCTAGTTGCAGAAGTCTTTGTATCACTTACAATTTCATAGTTGCCAGTAGGTTTACCCATTTCATTATATTCAATTTTTATATAATCAACTACACCCATCATTTGGAGCATATAATTCATATATGTCATAGTCATATCATATTTAGATACTTTTCCTTTGAATTTATATTTCTCATTTAAATCTTGTTCGTTTATTCCTTTTAATGCTTCATCTATATATAAAAGTTTTAAGATAGATGCTCTATGGCAACCATTATGAGATATAAGAAGTTTACCTTCTATTTCATCTAATGTAATAGGTTCATATGAAAGAGTTGATTCCATTTCTTTTAACATTTCTTCTTTACTTAATCTTAGTTTATCGTTTGCTCTTATACCATAAGAATTATTTTCATCAGAATAACATGTATTTAATATCTCAAATAGATTGCTTTTATCGTTATATGGTTCAAATCCTATGATGTCACTTACTAAAACATCTTTTTCTTCAGGACCACTTATATCTCTTATTCCATATGTATGTACTATTGGGTTAATACGTGTTAATTTATTATTTTTGATCATATCTGATTCATATATTTTATCTATATCAGATTTATTGATCCCGCTTCTTTCACAAAAATCAATAATTACATTATTTAATGTATTTGTATCATAGTTTACAAAACTCATGTAAACACCTCACTTATTTATAATCTTATTTTATCAAATAATACTTAAAAATTAAAGATAAAAATGATATAATTAAATGTAGGGTGAATTTATGAGAAGTATATTCAGTATTACTAGAAATAAGTTAGAAGATTATTTCTTAGAAAAAGGTGAGAAGAAATTTAAAGCTACTCAAGTATTTGAGTGGGTATATAGAAAAGGCGTTAGATCATTTGAGGAAATGACTAATTTAAAAAAAGAAACTATTGATATGTTAAAAGAAGATTTTACTTTTAATGATATTAAAATGGTTGCTAAAGAAGAAGATGAACTTGTTAAAAAATATCTTTTTGAACTTAGTGATGGTAATAAAATAGAAAGTGTTTTAATGGTTCATGATTATGGACTTAGTATATGTATATCATCTCAAATTGGATGCAATATGGGATGTGCATTTTGTCAAAGTGGTAGGCTAAAAAAAGTAAGAAATCTTGAAGTAGATGAAATGTTACTTCAAATTATGAAAGTAGAAGATGATTTAAAAGAAAGAATAAGTCATGTTGTAGTTATGGGTATTGGGGAACCATTTGATAACTATGATAATTTTATAGATTTTATGAATATAGTAACTGATGCTTATGGGCTTGCTATAGGGCAAAGACATATAACTGTTTCTACATGTGGTATTGTTCCTAAGATTAAGTTATTTGCAGATTTAGAAAGTGGTGTAAACTTGGCAATTAGTTTACATGCTCCTAATAATAAACTTAGAAGTTCAATTATGAAGATTAATAACGCTTATAATATAGATGAAATAATTGATGCTATTAAGTATTATTTAGATAAAACTAATAGAAGAGTTACCTTTGAATATATTATGTTAAAAGGTGTTAATGATACTGATGAATGTGCTAAAGAATTAAGTAATTTATTAAAAGGAATTAACTGTTATGTTAATTTAATACCATATAATGAAACAGAAAATATTGAATTTAAAAGAAGTAATACTAGTCAAATAGCTAGATTTTATGATATACTAAAAAAGAATAATATAAATGTAACAATAAGGAAAGAGTTCGGATCTAATGTTTCTGCAGCATGTGGGCAACTTAGAGCGAAAGTAGAAGGAGAATAGATATGGATAGTTATTATTTAACTGATACAGGAAGAGTTAGAGAACATAATGAAGATAGTGTAACAATAATTAAAAATTTAAATGATGAATACTTACTTGCAGTAGCAGATGGTATGGGTGGACATAAAGCAGGAGAAGTAGCTAGTTCTATCGTTATTGAACATCTTACTAAAGCGTTTAATGAAATGGAAAAACTTGGAGATAAAGCTAGTACTGTTAAATGGCTTAGAAAACAAGTAGAGGAAATTAATAATGAAATATTTGATTATACTAGTAATCATCCAGAGAGTAAAGGAATGGGTTCTACTTTAGTTCTTGCTATTTATACTAAAGACTATTTATTATTTGGTAATATTGGAGATAGTTCTGGTTTTGTATTTAAAGATAATGAATTATATAAAATAACTAAAGATCATACTTTAGTTAATTTACTTGTTAAAAATGGAGAATTAACTCCTGAGGAAGCAAAAAATCATCCTAAAAAGAATATTTTAATGAGAGCACTTGGTGCTAATAATCCTATAGAAATAGATATATTTGAAGTAGATGATGAAATAGAAGGTATAGTACTTTGCTCTGATGGGCTTACATCTATGCTTAATAATACACAAATAGAAAAAGTATTACTTCAAGAAGGACCTCTAGAAGAAAAAGTAATTAAGCTTATTAGAAAAGCTAATATTAGGGGTGGTACTGATAATATTTCAATTGCATGTTTATTTCCTAAGGAGGCAGAATAAAAATGATTACTAAGGGGCAAAAAATTAATGATAGATACGAAGTAAGAAAACTAATTGGTGAAGGTGGAATGGCTAATGTTTATCTAGGATATGATACTATTCTAGAAAGAGATGTTGCTATTAAAGTACTTAGAGGTGATCTTGCAGATGATGAAAAATTTGTTAGAAGATTTAGAAGAGAAGCACAAAATGCATCACTTTTAAATCATCCTAATATTGTTCAAATATATGATGTTGGAGAAGATGATGGTAACTTTTATATAGTAATGGAATATATAAAAGGCCAAACATTAAAACAATTAATAAAGAAAAGAGGTAGATTATCTGTACCTGAAACAGTTGATATAATATCTCAATTAACTGATGGACTAGCTCATGCCCATGATAGTTATATAATACATAGGGATATTAAACCTCAAAATATTATGATACTAGAAGATGGTATGGTTAAAATAACAGATTTTGGTATTGCTATGGCACTTAATGCATCTGATTTAACTCAAACTAATTCAGTTATGGGGTCAGTACATTATTTACCACCAGAACAAGCTTCTGGTAAAGGCTCTACTATTAAATCTGATATTTATTCACTTGGAATAATGATGTATGAAATGCTAGCAGGTACTATGCCTTTTAAAGGAGAAACTGCAGTAGAAATAGCTATGAAACATTTAAAAAATCCTATGCCAAGTATTAGAAAAGTGAATCCTAGTGTACCTCAAGCATTGGAAAATATTATTTTAAAAGCAACTGCTAAAAACACTAAGAATAGATATAATAATGTTAGAGAAGTATATGATGATATTAAGACTTGTCTTGATAAATCTAGAAAAGATGAAAAGAGAATTGTATTTAAATATCCAGAAAATGAATATAATGATGAAAATACTCAAGTAGTTAATAGCTTAAAAGATGATATAAAAGCTAAAGAAGAAGAAAAAAATAAAAAGAAAGAAGAAGTAGTTGTTAAAGAAATAGATGAATCTGAATATAATGATAAAAAGTTAAGTACTTTTACTAAGATATTAATTGGATTAGTAGGAGTTTTAGTAGTAGCATTATTAACAGTATTTATTCTTATTCCAAATCTTACAGTGACTAAAGATATATCTGTACCAGATGTATCTGGTATGACTAGGGCTGCAGCAAGAGATAAATTAGAAAAAGCAGGATTAAAGGTTAGTCCTAAAATTAAACTTGATTATACTTCAGAAGTAGAAAAAGGTAAGATATCTAAGACTGATCCAGCTGCAGGAGCAAAAGTTAAAAAAGGAGCTAGTATTGTGCTTTATAAGTCTACTGGTTCTGATAAGATTAAAATAAAAGATTTTACTGGTGAAAATGTTCATGATGTTAAAGCTAAATTAGAATTACAAGGTTTAAATGTTATTGTAGAAACTAAGAAAGTTGAAAATAAAGATGAATATAAGGGTAAAGAAGATACTATTGTTGATCAATCTGTTAAAGATAAAGATTTAACTTTAGGAGATACTATTATTCTTTATACGCCTAATATGACTGAAGTATATCCTGATTTTACTGGATATAATAGGGGTCAAGTAGAAGAATTCTGTAAAGAATATAAATGTGTTGTTTATGTAGAAGAACAAATTGATGATACCAAAGAACCTGGAATAGTAATAAGTCAAAGTAGAGCTAAAGGTACTGATGTAGTTGAGGGTGCTACTATTACTATAGTTGTTTCAAAAAAATCAGAAGTTCAACCAGTAACACCTGATGAAACAAGTTCTGAAACAAGTAGTGAGGAAACATCTAACTAATGAGAGGTAAAATAGTAAAAGTAATTAGTAATGATTATACTGTTTTAGTTAATGATGAAAAACATATCTGTAAAGCTAGAGGGGTATTTAGAAATAAAAAAATAACTCCTCTTGCTGGAGATAATGTAGAAATAGATGAAAACAATATAATTACTGCTATTTATAAAAGAAAAAATAGATTAAATAGACCACCAGTTAGCAATATAGATATTGCTATTATTGTAGTGAGTACTAAAGACCCTGATTTTTCATCTTTATTATTAAATAAAATGATTACTATAATAGAATATAACAATATAAAACCTTTAATAGTTATATCTAAAAGTGATTTATATATTGATGATACTATTAGAAATATAATTTCTTATTATAAAAGAATTGGTTATACTGTTTTATATAATTATGAAATTAATGAATTAAAAGAAGCTATTAAAGATAAATATGTTATATTAACAGGGCAAACTGGCTCTGGAAAGAGTTCTTTACTTAATAAAATAGACCCTAATTTAAATCTTAAAACAGATGAAATATCTAAGGCTTTAGGAAGAGGTAAGCATACTACAAGAGCTATTGAATTTTATGAAATAGAGGATCTTATGATCGCGGATACTCCTGGTTTTTCATCTTTAAGTTTTAGTGATATGTCTAAAGAAGAAATTAGAGATAATTTTATAGAGTTTGAAAAGTATAGGAATTACTGTAAATATAGTGATTGTATGCATATAAAAGAAGATGAATGTTATATAAAACAAATGGTAAAAGATAATGAAATTAATGAACAAAGATATAATGATTATGTTGAATTTATAAAGGAGAAAGAAAATGAAGGTATCAGTTTCAATTCTAAGAAATAAAGATAAAATTAAAGAAACAATTAAGTCACTAAATAATACTCATGCTGATTTTATTCATTTAGATATTTTAGATGGTACTTTTACAGAAGAACCTTCTTTTGAATTATGTTCTTTTAAAAAAATTAAAAATGATATTCCATATGATATACATATTATGAGTACTAATATGGAATTTCAAATTAATGAAGCTGTTAAGTTAAATCCTGAAATTATAACTATTCAATATGAAGCATGTAAGAAAAAAGAAATAGCTAAATATATAGATTATATAAAGGAAAACGGCATATTAGTGGGTCTTGCTATTAATCCAAGAACAAGTATTAGAAAAATAAAAAAATATTTAGATAAGATAGATTATTTATTAGTAATGAGTGTAGTAGCAGGTCTTCCTGGACAAGAATTTATTCCAAAAACTATAAAAAAAATTAAGAAAATTAGAAAAATAAATCCTAATTTTCTTATAGGAGTAGATGGCGGAATAAATTATGAAAATACTAAAGAATTAGTTAATCTTGTAGATATTTTAGTAGTAGGTAGTTATGTTACTGAAACTGATTATTATGAAGATCAAATTTTAAAATTAAAACATATTAAAAATTAACCAAAAAAGGTTATTTTTTTTTGTTTATTTCTTGAAATAAAATCTTATATATAATATAATTATATTATATATAATAAACGATAAGATAGAAGGTGCGCTCATGTTGAAATTAAAAAGAAAAAAGTATTTTGCTTTACTAGGAATAATAATACTTGTATTTATGATTGCAGGTATTTTTGCTGTTAGTAAGTATGATAAGTATAAAGGGTTAATTACTATTAAAAATGCTAATACTAAATTACTTGGAGATGTAACTATACCTACTAAAGGTACAGATAAAGTTACATATCAAGTTAAGTATACTTTAGATACTATTACAGGTTTAACTAAAAGAGATGTAATTATTAGAGGTACAATTGATTCTGATTATGCAAGATTTAAACCTATAACAGATACTAATATTACTTCAAATTTATCTAACGATGGAAAATCAATTGAAGTAACTATTAGAGATGTTCCCCTTGGAGAAGAACAAGCACTTAATTTAAATATCAATGTTGTTAATGCACCTAACAACGAAGAAATTAAACCAGTGATTGAAGTTAAAGAATCTACTGGAGAATATACTAAACTTGAAACAGATACTATATTAGTTCAAACAAATAGTATTGAGGGTGTAGTATATGATGATAATAATGAAGAAGTTCCTAATATAGAACTTAGTTTATATAAAGACGGAAATGAAGTTAAGAGAACTTATACTAATAAAAATGGTAAATTTGTATATAGTGATTTAGAAACAGGAAACTATAATGTTAGAGTAGAAGAAGATATATATGATTTATATGGAGATTCTAGTTCAACAGAAAGTAATGATAATTTAATACTAAGAATTAAAGAAGTAGATAAATTTAATATTGAAACTCATAAATATATTACTAATTTAAAACTAATAATTGATGGTAAAGAAGAAAACTATTCTTATGATGATGTAGAAAAAGTAGTTAAATCAATTAAGAAATTTAATAATATATCTGGAGAAATTGAATATAAAATAGTAGTTAAAAACAATAGTAATAAACAAACTATGATTAAAGAAGTAATTGATGAAGTTGAAGATGGTTTAAGTTTTGCTACTAGTAAGAATCCAGGATGGGTTTTAGAAGATAATAAAGTTAGATATACTCCTTTAGAAGGTGTAATACTTAATGGTTATGAAAAAAGAGAAGCTAAAATTAGATTAGATATTAAAAATACTAAAGAACTTGGAACATATATAAATAAATTTACTGCTAAGGGTGAAATAAATGAAAGAGTTATATTTATTCTTAATGGAGAAGAAATAAGAAATATAACTGTTCAAGAAGGAAGTAAAATAACTAAACCTAGTCTTGATAAAGAAGTTACTTGGTATACAGATAGAAATTTAACTAATAAATATGATTTTTCTAATGGTGTTACTAAAGATTTAATTTTATATGGCGTAACTGATGAAATAAAATATAATGTAACATTTAAAGATGGAGATAATATAATATCAGTTGATCAAACTAATTATGGAAAAATAATTAAACCAACTGATCCACAAAAAGATGGATATTCATTTAAATGTTGGACATTAAATGATACATGCTTTGATTTTGATGACACAGTAGAAGCAGATATTACTTTAGTTAGTTCATATGAATTAATTAATTATGATATTAATTATGGTGGCTTAACTTCAGAAGAAATCGAAGCTTTAGGAAATCCAACTAGTTATAATGTAGAAAGTGATACATTTACACTTAATAATCCAAGTAAGAGAAAAGATAGTAATGGATACAACTTAGAAGATTTTGTTGGTTGGGATGATGGAGAAGGTAATATTTCTAGAACAGTAGAGATATCTATTGGTAGTATAAATGATAGAACTTATACTGCAGTTTGGAGAGAAAACCAAGATGATTATAATATTACATATAATCTAAATGGTGGTACTTTACCTTCAACTAATCCAAATTCTTATAAGAGAAGTACAGATGATATTATTCTTTCTAATCCAAGTAAGGAAGGATATAACTTTACAGGATGGACAGGAAGTAATGGAGATACTCCAGAACTTAATGTAACTATTCCTAAAGGTAGTGCAGGACCAAAAAATTATACTGCTAATTATGAAACAATTACTTATACTATTAATTATTCAGGTTTAACTCCTGAAGAAATAAGTGCATTAGGAAATCCAACTAGTTATACAATTGAAAGTGATAATATCACTTTAAATAATCCAACTAGAGAAGGTTATACATTTACTGGATGGTCACTTGATGATTCTAGTGAAAAAATAATGACTGTAGTTATTAATACTGGATCTATTAGTAATAGAACATATACTCCTAATTTTGAAATTAATAGATATACATTAACTATTAATCCAAATGGAGGAATATATAATGGATCAAGTAATCCAGTCCCTATACCAAATGACTATGGATATATACTTACATTAGATAACCCAAGCAAAACAGGTTATAATTTTACTTCTTGGTCATTAACAGGAAAAGGATCATTATTAGAAAATGTATATACATATTCAGATGGTAATGGAGAAGTAACTGCTAATTATGAAGTAATAACATATAATATAAGTTATGAAGGATTAACAAATGATGAAATAACATCACTTAATAATCCAATTACTTATACAGTAGAAGATGAAATAACATTAACTAATCCAAGTGATAGATTAGATAGTGATGGA
>OCTW011615819.1_pt1 | contig 16798 bp, 2 predicted proteins | sample 1539671 | NCBI WGS metagenome assembly OCTW01 (sample SAMN02144230, study PRJEB22623) | gut metagenome | biome: sheep rumen | host: Ovis aries | place: New Zealand
CAGAGTCATGTTCGCCTTGTCGGAACCCACATTATCCGTATGACCGGTGATGCGGATAGACACGGTAGGATTATCGCGCAGGAAGTCCGATAGTTCATTGAGCGCCTGCTCCGACTGCGGGAGGATCTGGGTCTTGCCGGTAGCGAAGAACAGGTTGTGCAGCACGACCTTGCGTCCCACCTTGAGCGGTGTAAGGGCAATATTAAGCGAGTCGCCAATGTACGCTATCGGCAGTTCATAGGGTTCGTAACCTGTACGATTGATCGTCAGTCGGTAGGTATGCGATCTGTCCAGACGCGTACGCGCCACACCCGTCTTCGAGCCGGTACGCATCACGGTTACGCTGTCGCCTGTCTGTGCATCCCAGATGCGGGCAGTGGCTTTAACCGGCTTGCGCGTTTCAGCATTCGTCACACGCAAACGAAGCCACTCTCGCTCTGCAAGAGCCAAATCGACACGTTCCTTCACGCCATCGGCTACTATCACCGACTGCGAATCAGGGTAATACGATTCATTATATGCAGTGATCTTATATTCACCCGGATTGACAGCACGATAGCGGACTTTTCCGCTTTGGGCATCACGTCGTACGGTACGCTGTTTGGCTACATCAAGTATATCCACCTGTGCGGGCAGAGCCTTGGCTGTGGTCCTGTCGGTAACGAAGATATCGATATAGGATGGAACAGGCTTCTGCGGTTGCTGCTGTTTGGCCTCATTGAGTTGGAACAGGATAGCGAACTTCGCACCCACGAGCAGCGAGTTGACCTTGGAACCGGATGCGGCAAAACAATCGTTTAGCACGATGTTACGCGGTTCGGATACCACTGCCAGAGGTGACACACCTGCCGGACGGACGAGGGATGTTAAACCATAGTCAGCGAACAAACCTATGCGGTACAGAACGGGCTTGCCACCCTTGTCGCCTTTCCCTCGCGAAGAAGAGCCTACTGATGTCCTGCCTCTGCCTTTGCCGTTGTCTGCCGGCTGCCGGAAAAATGAGTTCAGCACCACGCCGACCTCGGCCGACAGTTGTGCATTGACAGCGGCAGCCGCCCATGAGCCAGAGGCTGCCTCGTCGGATGTGAACGCATCATGAACGGGCACGTTGCCTAACTCTCCTATCAGTATAGGATCGGTCAGATATGTATGTACTGATGCTGCCGTGGCGCGATGATGCAGCACCGGCAGCCCGATTCGTGCACCGGCAAGGAAATAGTAGCGGTCAGCAAACAAACCGCCAACCTGCACCGGAATATTCACCTGCCCGAGCAACTGCGTTTCCGACCATGCTTGGAAATCAAAATGCTCCACCATAGCCAGCCCTGACGGCAATCCGGCTGTATAGGGTGCTTGCAACTCGAAGGGGTTCACCTTCATCCTGTCGTTGACGGATGCAAACTCAATGCCCGTATGCACGAGTAACTTTCGGTAGTTCCACTCGTAACCTATCTGCAGCTTGCCACCTGCCAAGCCCGATGATTTGCCAAGCTCGGATTTATTCAACATTGCCGAATAGCCGACTCCCAGCTCGGTAGTCAGGTAATGACGGCTCTCGGTTTGGACATCGGCATGCGACTGCACTGCCAGACATAACAAAACAGCTAATATGTATGTGAATCGTTTCATTTAACAGGTATAAACACTTTATGATATTGTACACCTTCTGTATTACGAGAAGGCATCAGATACAAGTCATACAACGCCATACGCATCAGCAGGACGGGTGAAGCACTTATATCAGTTGGTTGGGACTCCACCTCCGTACCGACATCATCGGTGATGGTAACCGCATACCGATAGGATAGGCAATCATCAATTGCTACAACAAATTCGTGCGATCCTGCAGGCGTATCGTCCGGCACGGTTAAGTAAGCATCCGCCACATATGGCAGTTGCCGGACAGTGAGCGACAGAGGTTGTTGGTCAACCGTATCAACAGGTGTCGTCTCCAGCGTCAGCGTAACAAGGCTGTCACGGCAACTGCCGGCTATCTGCGATAGACGTTGATAGGTAGAATCCTTGCCCGCACGAGGCAGGTCTGCTGCATCAATAGCGAACCCGTATCCTTGGTAGGCAGCCGGACTGCCACATATGACATCGGAATAGGCAAACACTTCCGGTTCGGGAGTAACCACGGTAGCATCAATCACGCCAAGGTCAGCAAAGTCAGTCCACTCGCCATCGGTAGGCCGGTAGCGCAGATATATCGTATAGGTGCCGGCAGGCTGCTCCAGCGGACCGGAGAACGCGCCAGTGATCGTCTCACCCGTAGCGATGCTGACGGCACGAATCTCGCTCTGTCCGCGCGAGAACGAACCCGAATAGAAATACAACCGTATATCACCTGCAAACGCCGCACCGGTGTTCTGTATCGAATAGTGCAGATTGGCGTCATTGCATGGCACACTATCGTTGTTATCAAAGTGTATAGCTTCCGTTAGCGAGAGGTGGAAATTGGGGTCGTACAGCTTGAACGGAATACTGTTGTTTGCCGATGGCGTTAGGTCATGCCAGCTGTCGGTGGAGCCTGTGCGGTAGCATACGCGCATCTTATACTCTGTATTGAGCAGCAAGGCGGGGTCGAACGTCTGCTGCAAGGCGGAGTTGAGCGTCTGGTTACGACGAATGACCACACTATCAATAATCTCGTATTGCCCCTTGCTGAACGCCCCCTTGTAGATACGTGCGGATATTTGTCCGCGGAACGTGCCGCCGGTGTTGGTGACAGCGAATGAAACCGGAATACCCGTTACGGGTATAGAGTCGGTGTTCACACCCTCGCCAAACGATACAGGCGCGGAGAGCGATAATTCGGGGGCAGCATCGTTGGAATAGAACGTAGCCGTTGTGGAGGTCAGCGTCAGGGTACGATAGTAGTCATCCTGCGTACACATCAGCCGCATCCAGTCATAGTTAGCATCCTTATATACGACACACAGGTGGTATGTACCAGCCGGCAAGTATGACGGAATCTTGATGTTCGACATCGTTGCTGCCGTGGTGCGGTAGTGACCAGCATTGAGCGAGTACGAGCCGGACATGGATATCACATTGATCAGTTCTGTCTCATCCTCGTCATACAACGCTACGCCATAGTAGCCGCTAAAGTCCGTTAGGCCAAAGTTCTGCAACTTCGTTATCGTGACGTCGAACGAGCCAGTTGAGCGGGCAAACGACTGCTTGTCGATTGTCATATTATCCATTCCCATCTGCGGGATTGCCGTAGCGGAGGTATTACTCTTGGGTTGCAGACCAATATAGAAACTTGTACCCTGGTTGTACCCCTTGGTGGTACCTCCTATACCTTGCGACTTGCCCGGGTTGAGGGCGGTAAGCAGGTAATAGCCATCGTTGCTGCCCCCCCAACCCCAGTTGATGTGGTAGTAGCCGCGGCTGTCGCAACCATCGCACACGAAGGCATGACCGCCCTCATCGTTGCTGCCGCTTACCAGCACCGGACGCTTGGCGGCTAACTCTTGATAGACGATGGCATTAAGGCTGTCCGCCGGATACAGAACTTTCTGAATACGCTGATAGTTGGCATCGTAACCAAAGTAGTCGCGCAGCGCCACCGGCACCGTAGCCGTATAGGCTCCGCTGGATGCGCCATAGCCCATATCCACCGCCACACCACAATGGTACATCAGTGTAGCCACAGCTTCACCCTGAACGGTGGTATAGCCACTCTTGTAGGAATCGAGCATGTTGCTCCAATCATATGTCGTAGCACCGAAATTGGCGCTCAGCGTTCTGCTCAGCGAGGGGGTGGCTGTACATGCCCAAAGGTAGGAGTGCGAACCCGTACCCTGCACAGGATACTTGTAATAGTACATGATCTGCGCCATAGCGGTAGCCACGCAGCCGGATGCGGAACGGCTTCCGGTAGTGTTGTATTGCGGAGCCAGATTGTTGAAGGGGGCGGACTGGTTCCAAGTGCACGACAGCAGGGGTGCTACAGCATTGGATGACGATATTCTGGTTTCCGGCATCCGGCTACCGACTTCCGGCACTGCCTCCAGTTCCTCGGCATAACATTGCAGCCAGTAGCGTAGTGCCGGTGCAATGTTGTCGGCATCAAATCTGCCCGTATCGCCATATCCGATCACTTCAGGCAAGCGGTCATCAGCACCAACGAGCACAAAGCCCTCATGCACATTGACGGCATAGTACGTTGCCGTACTATCAACTATATCAAAGGGCGTTCGAAGGGTGTTCGAACGATGTTTGAATGCCGCATTATGCCCCTGCCATGCACCAGTATCAGCGGTGAACGCCGCCGCAATGCGCAACGCCTCATCCTGCGTCCGCACCGCTGCTGTCGCCTGCATCGCAGTCAACAACACAATCAGCACTATTTGTATTATCCTTTTCATACTTCTTTCATGCCTTCCCCATTCGTATCTCTACGACACGAACCAACGCAGTGTTCGTGGCGTGGAGAAAACGCAATGTCCGTTGCCGAAGGCTCAGTCAGATAGCCCGAACCCAATCGGGCTATCCGAGTAAATACAACTACTTGCTGATGAACTTACCGCAATTGGCGACGCCACTCTGCTTCGTAGTGCGAATCATATATACGCCAGATGGTAGGTCGAGAGCATTGATATGAGCAGGCTCGTCAACTTCAGCAACCTTGTGTCCGAGCACGTCATACAATACTACGTCGCGCATATCATCGGTCGTATATTCAATAGCATCTTTGTCATTCAGCACGTTGAGGTAGTAGCGGTCGTATGCGCAATCATCCGTCTCTGACTTGATGATTATGCTATACTCGCCTTCTTCCATGTCAGCGGGCAGGAGTTCAACGCCATCCACTACATACGGCAGTTCGCTTATCAGAACTTCCACAGCAGGCAGATGGTCAATGGTATCGTTCTGCCAAACGGTTAGAGTTAGCGTAATCACGCTGTCACAAACCTCACCGGAAGCGGTACGCATGTACTCCATGCTTGCCTCAACAGCCGGCAGTTCGGCTACTCCGATAGCGAAGCCGTAGCCCTCGTAAGAGGTCTGGTCAGCGCAGATGGCATCCTCATAGTTGAACGGCTCTGTGCAGCGGCTGACAGTTACGATATACCTGTTGTACGTGCAGGTGCCGTCAGCGGTCTTAACGATAACTTCAAACGATTCACCTACAGGTGCATCAGCAGGTACGGTGTAATAATCATCCACCACGTAAGGCAGCTGTGCATTGTCGATCTCAACCGTCACATCGGCTACCTCGGTTGCAGCCACGGTGAGGGTCAGGGTGATGATACTGTCACATCCTGCGGGACTCATCGCGTTGCGGTTGAACTGCTTGGTCTCGCCTATTGCCGGCAGGTCAGCAGCCGCTACAGCAAAGCCGAAGCCCACATACGCCTCATCCGGGCATGCCACATCGGCGAAGTTGTACGCCTGCTCGCACTGCGTGATGGTAACGATGTACCTGTAGTAGGTGCAACCGTCATCACCCGCCTTGCGGATCTCCTCAAACGTCTCACCAATCGGTGCATCGGCAGGAACAGTGTAGTAGTCGTTCACCACATACGGCAGTTGCGCATTGTTACGCTCAACCGCTATGTCGATTGTATCGTTGGCCTTGACGGAGAGGGTGAGGGTGATCAGGCTATCGCAGCCCTGCTCGCTCATATTCGAGCGGCTGAACTGCATGCTTTCACCTACAGCAGGCATCTGAGCCTCACTAATCGTAAAGCCGAAGCCTGTGAACGAGGTCTGATCCTGACAAACCATCTCGGCAAAGCGGAACGTGCGGGTGCACTGGATAACGCTCACCTCATACTTGTTGTATGTGCAGTCATCAATCTTGACTACCAGCTCATACGGCTCACCGAGCGGTGTGCCCTCCGGCACGGTGTAGAAGTTATCCACCACGTACGGCAGTTGTGTATTGTCGATAGCCACAGGTATAACCGTTGTATCGTTAGCCACCACAGTAAGCGTGAAGGTGATCACACTATCGCAACCTACTTCATCCAGGGCGTGACGGCTATATACCTTGCTCTCACCTGGAGCGGGCAACTCGGCAGCCTCGATACTGAAGCCGTAGCCAGCATAACTGAGCTGATCGGAGCAGATAGCGTCATCGTAGCTGACAGGAATCTCGCACTTCGTGATCTCCACCTCATAGGTATTAAACGAGCACTCACCAGCATCGGTCTTGATGGTTACCACGAACGGCTCGCCGATGGCAGCATCAGCAGGCACGGTGTAGTAAGCATCCACTACATACGGCAGGTCGATGTTCTGGATGGCTACAGGTACGATGGTCGTATCACCCTTGAGCACGGTCAGCGTGAGCGAGATCAGACTGTCACAGCCCTGAACGTCCTTTGTCTGACGAGTGAACTGCTTGTTCGTACCCGGTGCCGGCATATCCGCCTTACCGATTTCGAAGCCGTAGTCGGAATAGGTGAGTTGGTCCTCACAAATGGTCTCAGCATAGGACGCTTCCCTTACGCAATCACTGATGAGTACTGCGTAGCGGAAGAACGTACAACTCGTTTCCCCCTGACGAACCACAACCTCAAATTTCTCGCCCACCTGTGCATCTGTACCTATTGTATAGAACTCATCCAGTGCGTAAGGCAGTTGCTCATACTTGATGGCTACTGCCGGCTGATCGATGGTATCGTAGGTCAGTACGGTCAGTAGGAGAGCTACTATACTATCGCAGCCTGCGTTCATCAGGTCTTGCTCCGTGCGGAAGTAGGTTTGCGTCGTTCCGGCAACGGGCAATTCATCGGTGTTCAGCGTAAAGCCGTAGCCCGAATATGCAGTCTCGCTCTGGCAGATAGCATCGGCAAAGACGGTGGTATCATTCTTGTACACGGTCAGATCGAGCGTGATGATACTATCGCAGCCCTCATATACCTCACTCGTCTCGGTACGGTAGAACGTAAGCGTCTGTCCGGGAGCAGGCAGCTGATCCTGCGCCAGCGCAAAGCCGTTGCCCTCATAGAGCGTTGCGCTCTGGCAGATAGCATCGGCATACGAGGTCGTATCATTCTTGTGCACGGTAAGCGTCAGGGTAACGATGCTGTCGCAGATTGTAGCATTGTGCTCGCCGTTGCGAGTATATACCTTGCTCTCACCGACGGCAGGCAGGTCATCTTTTACCAGCGAGAAGCCATAGCCTATGTAGCCGACCTCGCCCTCGCAGATTGTTGCGGCATATGCGGGTTGTTCTACACAGCGGCTGACGGTCACGCTGTACTTGTTGAACGAGCAGCCTTCGGTCTTGATGATCGTATCGAACTTCAGACCTACTTGTGCATCCTCAGGTATGGTGTAATAGTCATCCACCCGATACGGCAGTTGTGAGTTCTCGACAGCAATAGGCTCTTGCGGCGTCATATCCGTTGTATCTGACGGCTGTACCGTCAGGTAGAGGTATATCGTCGAGTCGCAGCCATACTGCGTTTCGCCGTTGATGTAGTAAGGCTGACCTTCAGGGTTGGGCTCGTAGTAAGTTACACTACCGAACTTGTAGCCTTCACCATGGCAGATGGTTGCATATATAGGTGCAATCTGCGGTTTGGCACGCGTGATCAGAGTCAGCACAAAGGTCGTATCGCAGTCGTTGCCTTCACCCTTAGCAAAGCGGGTGTAGGTGCTGTCCTCGCCTACGAGAGGCAGATCTTTCGCCTTGATGTTGAAACCATTGCGTTCGTAGTCATATCCCTCGCACGCATTGTCGGTGAGTGCCACATTCTCGGAGCAGTTCATACGTACGTTGTCGATGAGCACGAACGGTAGTTCACCATTCTTGGTAGAAGTACCGGAAACATTCTCGCTATAGAACGCCACGCGGATATTCTTGCCTGCATACTTATCGAGCGAAATATTGATGGTCTTGTATTCGCCGGTCAGTTGAGCTGAAATATTCGTAGCATCCTCCATCTTCCACGTTGCTCCGTTGTCGGTAGAGATTGCAACGAAGGTGCGGTCGTTGTTCGAAACAGAATCCGGAATAGTTTCACCCTTATTGTTGCAAACGCGTGCCTCGAAACTCAGCGATGCGTTGCCCTCAATAGCGTACTGCGGACTGACGAACCACTTATAGCGATAGGGCACCGAGGAAGTATTGTGATAGGATTGCAACTGGGCATAATCGCCGAGAGCGGATATCCAGTTCTGTACCCAGAGATTACCGGCATAGACATTCGATGCCGGAGTAATCAGGACATCATTGCCCTTCGCTACCTGCTCAATCGGGAGAGTAGATACCATATTATCCCAGCAGGTGAGTGCCGCACGCGCAAGGTTAGTGGTTCCCGGCGGGTTAGGCAGTGAGCTGAAGTTCTCAAACATCGGCAAACTGTTGATGCCGCATTTCGTCTGGAAGGTCGTAGATTGCGACCACTCGCTCTTGGTGTTCTCATCACAGAGGGCGCGAACGGCTACGGTATAAACCGTACCCTGCTCCAGACCGGTGATGCGGTAAGGATTGGTGGTCACATTCTCAATGATAGATTCATTGACCTTAATCTCCCAAGCCTCTTCGACACCGGCGAGCCAGTTGACGGTAGCAGAATTCTCCGTCGGATAGGTAATCTCCACCTGCTGCGGTTTGACGCAGTCGGGCAACTCGGTCAGTTTAACATACTTCACATAGATTGTAGACGTAGTCGCATTCTTTATCGCCAGCACCTTGCCTGTACCCTGATAGAGGTTCATCATCTTATGGAAAGTCTCCAATACGTACGGGTTACCTGAAGAGCTCGAACTTCCCAGCTTGTTTGCCGTTTGAACATACGCTATTTCCTGGAAAGTAGAAGCATCCCATGTATTATCCATTACGCCCAGTTGAACAGCACCCAAATTTAGAGAATTGAACAGAGCAAGTTCAATCTCCACATTCTTGAGATCCACATTCAATTCAGGAAGAATAGCTATGGCACTGCTATTGAGTTGCAGACAAGTCCATTTCTCGGCAGTTTCCATCTCCGGTGTCTTGTAGTTCACCGTTCCAACCGTAGCAGACTTGAGAATCCAGCACCCCGGTGTCTCGTAAAACGACTCGGTGTAAGGCAGTACCTCCAGTGCGCAAGGCGTTTCGAAGTCGTACTCTACCCAGTCGGTCTCGCCGTCCGGACAGATAGTGCGTACATAGAGGCTGTAGGTGGTATTCGGGAGCAGGTCTGTAATCGTTACCTGCGGACCATCGGTCAGCGTACCGGCAGCCACTTTGTCTTCTGCATCAATGAGGTTCGGCATACCGAGGTTCGCATAATGCGATACCACATACTCGAAGTTCTTGCACTTGCCGCCGAACCAGCCAATTGTTACTTCGGTAGCTTTCGCTTCTACAAACTCGAAATTCTTCGGTGTGGTGCAGAGGTATTCCTCTACAATGACGCTATCTACAGCCACAGGTTGACCAGTCTTTGCTCCTACAGAAGCATTATACCAATAGATAGCCAATGCATAAACGCCAGCTTTTTCTACATCAAGACTCTTGTTTACCCATATCCATTCATCTTTTTGATACGTTTTAGCCATGAGCGAATAGATATTGCTTGCAGGTACATCTGTCACTGCCCCACCTAATCGCGTTGTTCCATCCAGCATGGTAGCCGTTTCTGCCTTAAAGGTAGCTCCGGCAGGGAACAAATGAGCAGTTGCATAGTCATTGTCCTGTTGGTCTGCATCCGGACTCTTATTACCCGGCACTTTCACTAAGAAACGGAACCTGTAAGTACCCGGCTCTTCAATATTGATATTACGCGTAGCCCAAACACTGGAAGCCGCAGCACTAACCGCTACCGTGCTTGTATTATATTCATACTTAGCACTATCATTGGTAACGAACAAAGCCTTGCTTCCGCTACCTCCGCATTGAGAAGCATCTCCAACTATAAAGAAGTTCGGATAGAACGCTCCTTGCACCGTCTTCACATTATAGAGATTCCAAAGGTTAGCATCGTCCTCAAATCCTGTGATGAGCGGCAGCGATGCCGGGGTCTGGATGGTAGTAGCCGTCAGCGGACCTACCCACTCGTCGCCCTCCACATTGCCACGGACGTAGATGTCGTAGGAAGTGTTGGCAGCAAGACCGGTGAGGGTGTATTCCTTCGTGTCTATAGTCAGTATAGTTGCATCTGTGATGTCACCACCCGCAGCAACGTATGCCACTTGCCATTCGGTAACAGCCGGAGTATATTCCACAAACGAGAACTTCGCTGTAGTCTCGGTTATCATCTGGAGTTTGAGGTCTTGAACCGGCAGGATGACAGACTTATCCTTGGTAACAACGATATTGTCGATATAAATAGACTTTCCGCGTACAGCAGGCGTCAAACGCAGGTACTTGTACGGTTGTGCAGAAGTATAATATTTCGCCAAATCGAGATACACTTTGCCCCACGTAGCAGGCAGATCGTTTATCTGCGTCAAAACGGTAGCCTCGGCATCCATCGTGTTATTCGAGACTGCTTCAATCTTCAGAGCTCCACCGGCAGAACCTGCTTTGCAATCGAAGTAAACCAGTAACTCACTCAAATTCTCCACATCGAACGGCGGAGTTACGATAGAAGCCGTAGAGTATGAGCCGCTATTCGGGTCACCTGATGTAGAGCCACCGGAAGAACTGATAAGTAAACCTTGTGAACCATCTACTGCATACGAAGATCCGCCAACATAGGCTTTACCTTGGATTGTACTACCTCCACCGGGACCAGAAATGCGCGGTCCATCCAATGCCATCCAGCAGTCCGGAGCGGCATTCGTTGCATAATTCTCAAAGCCATCTACATACGGCAGCGCGGTTACCAACGGGCACTCTGTCTTGAACTGATAAACGGAGCTCCATTTGCTCTTGTCGGAAGCCGAGCAGAGCGCCTGTACGTACGCATAGTAGGTAGTGTTACCTGTCAGTCCGCGGATAACCGCCTCTTTATCGGTAACAGTCGTTTCTGCCACCGGTGCATCGGTCTTCGGGTCTGCATCTTTGTCCGCAAAAACGCGTACAAGATAAGATGCACCTTCGTTGTCAGAGTTCCAAGACAATTTAACCGTATCAGTACCTATCTCGCCTATGACATCCGTCGGCTTGAAGCAAGTCTCGATAAAGTCAATATAGACATTATCAATATAAACATATCCAGCAGACGTACTACCAGATGAGGTTGTATATTCTTTTGCTTTCAATGCGATAAAGGTTCCGAATTTCTCACCCGTCTCGTCACCGGCATATTTGTCGAAAGTATATACTCGGTCATAAGGGGTAGCAGAGCCCATCACAGTATCCTTATGAGTTGCTACGAACGTACTCGGATCGTTCGGATCGGTCATAATACCTACCTCGAATGCGTACTTGGTTGTAGCCGTTGTACCTCCAGAGTAAACCTGCATGTTCAGTTGCAGACGTTTAACGCTATCAATAGCCAGAGCCGGGAATACGAAGTAGTTGTGATTTCCCTTCGTAGCCTGACGCAGATAGAGCATCTTAGAGCTATTCTTAGAGTATATATACGAGTGGTTTTTATCCGGTCCACAGAGCGTGTTACAACCCAAATCTTTGCCGGAACTAGTCTCATAACTCTCGAAGTCCTCCTCATAGGGGAAAGTCTGGAGTTTGCAGAGGGTCTTGAATGTCTTCACATTGCTCCAAGCGCCTGTACACTCCAAAGTCTCATCAACAGACTGAACATAGACATAATAGGTCGTGTTACCATCCAGACCGGTCAGAGCCTTGTTTTGCACGTCCAATTGCCCGTCGAAGATGTCTGCTGTAGCAGTAGCCGGGTCATCCAGTTCGGTAGAACTTACTTTGAGGTTCCACTTGTTCTCGGCTTTGCCCTTTGCCCAAGAGATATTCGCACTGACAGAATCAATATCCTCTACCTCAATCGTGGTAATCTTACCGCAGAGAGGAATCTCCTCAATTACTACATTGTCGTAGCACATATTGATATCCTTATTGTTTACAGCACGCGGTGCACGAAGAGCGATACGTCCTCCTTCACCGGTATACGAACCGAAATTAACGAAGTATTCTTCCCATTGGTTGTAAACAGACTGTTGGTATGTACCAATAACCACAAAGTTATCATTATCTTCCAGCACACCAACCTCCAAATAGGATTGTACACCTACATAAGATGATGTATAGGAAGAACCTTGCATAGTCAATTGCAGTTTCTTGATAGGCATATCAAATGCCGGGAATACAATCATCGGGTTCGAGTTCGTACTGGTTGCATTCAGTTGAATCACATTACCCGTCTTTGGTGTTCCGCTTGGGGCACCTGAGCCGCCAATTTTAGCACCAGCTGTATAGGTATAGCATGACTCATCCAAAGATGCTGTACCGGTAGCAAAACTCTCCCAGTCCTCTGTAAACGGAATTGCAAAGGTGCCACACTCCGTACGGAAGGAGGTACTGCCCCATCCGCCTTTTTCTTCGCCTTGTACCGATTGTACATAGGCAAAATATTTGGTAGAACTCTGCAGACCGGTAATAGTAGCCTCAGCAGTTGTCTCAACAGTGGCAGTGAATACCGGCGTTGCCGCGTCCGGATCCTCCGGCATAGCATCAAATACTTTGATATTCCATTTGGTTGCCTGACCATTCTCAGTCCAAGCCAGTTTGGCACCAGTCTGGGTAATTTCCGAAGCCTCAACATTCGTCACATTCTGCGGCGCAGAAGCGAGCGTAATAGAGAGGTTATCAATCATCATGTAGTTATTCTTCGCTGTATCTTGATAGAATACAATGTATTTGCCGGAACCTGCATAGGATGACATATCTACCACAAAGTATTCAGCAGCCTTAGGCTCTTTACAACGAACAGCAGCCACTTCGGTCACTTTGGTAAACTTATTCGCTTTATTGATATCAGCGGGGCTACTAACCACACCTATTTTCAATACACCATAATACTGATCAATCACACATGCATAATTGGTAATACTTGTTGTAGGTTTTGCATTGTTCCAATATGCATAGAATCCAATTTTCATGTCCTTCACATTGCCGTTCAGCAATTCCGGCATGATTGCATATGGGAATTGAGCAGATGCGTAAGTACTATTATTGAAGTAAACACAATTCTTCACCACATCTGCGGGCGCATTCGTCCAAGTTGTTGTATTGACATGCGGCCAATTTGAAGATGTAGCACTCGGACTATCGGTATAGGTATAACCCAACGTCCAGTTCTTCGGACCACGGTTCGCATTAGTACCTGTATTCTCACTTGTAAAGTCATTGAAGTACGGTACTTGGAGACCGACGAGGGTGGTCACGGTTGTGCTCATCCATGCATCGCCGCAAGAGGGGCTAACGTAAATGTAATAGGTCTGCCCCATGCTCAAACCAGTGAGGTTATAGGTCTTGGCATTCACCGTACGACCGGCAATGATGTCACCGTCTGCGGATGCGGGGTCAATCTCCGTAGAGCTGACTCTGATGGTCCAAGAGGAGGAAGACGAAGCGTCTGTCCATTCTACCGTAGCTTTGTCGATACCGGTAGCTTCAGCAGTAAGCGTAGAAACAGCATTGCAATTCGGTGCCTCGTCAATCTCGATGTCGTCAATATAGACATTCGGGGTAGAGGTGCCGGGTTTGAGATAGAAAGCGATATAACGTCCTGTGCCGGTATAGCCGGTCAGCAGCACTTTGTATTGCTTCCATTCGCTGCCGCCTGCAATAGCCGCCTCACCTACCTCAGTGATATTTGCGCCTAACTGTTTGCCTTGTGCCAAATCGTTGGTCTGGGTGTTCGCCACACCAATCTTCACGGTTTGTGCCGAGGATGCATATGCCCAGAAAGTCACCATCATCGTGTTCACCGGTTTCGGCATAGCCGGAGCGATGGCGATAGAACTAATATTCTTGGTGCCACCCGTTCCTGACGATGTACCTTTCAGCAAGAGCGAAGCCTTCACATAAGCAGTAGCTTCATGGTTCTGCACCGTAGTTACATACGGGCGATAGGTTTCACTCGTATATTGTCTGTCGTAATAACTTGCATCGGAAGCCAATGTGGTACGGTCGTCAAACACCCATCCGCTCGGGATAGCAGCTGTGTTATTCGTGTAAAGTTCCGGATCCATGCGGTCGAAGTGCTCGGCGTACGGATAAGTCACCTCACGCTGGGTCTTGAACGTAACCGCCTCGGTCCATTCGCTGGAACCACAGCCTGCCTGGATATAGGCATAGTAGGTGGTGTTGGGTTTCAAGCCCGATAGCGTATATGGGTTAACAGAAACAGAACCTGCAAACTCGCCCTTAGCTGCACTGGGTTCGATCTCCTCAGGATCAGCCAACGGCTTGGTGGATACTACAAGGTTCCACTCCGTTTCACTACCAGTCTTGGTCCAACCAATCGTAGCCGTGCTGGTGGTGACACCAGTAGTCTGCACAAACATAGGTTTGGGGCAGGATGATGCCACTTCCACCTTGATGTCATCAATATACAGGTTGGTTCCTTGAGAAGGGTGACCAATCTTGAGGGTTATATACTTACCGCTACCGCTATAGCCTTTGAGGCTCACGATGATATTCTCCCACGAACGTCCTTTGGGCAAATCGAGCGTAGTAATCGCGGAGAACGAACCTGCCACATCGGTAGGATCGATACAAACACCTACTGTCACGCGGCGCGAGAGGGTGTTTCCGGTCTCAGACGAAGCAGCCATGAAGGATATCTGGTAATTGCTGATATCACCTGTCAACTCCGGCAGTACCAGATAATTGGAGAAATCATTCGTTCCGGCAATCGCCACTTTGAAAGAGCGGGTGCTATTATACGGATACTCGCCGGAAACCTCGGCTGTCGTAGCCGAACCTTTCTTATAAACAGTGAAGCAGTCGGATAGTCCGTTCTCGAAATCCTCATAGAAAGGCACAGCGACGGCCTCACAAAGGGTCTTGAACTCCAATTCTGCCCATGGCGACACATCACCATCACCGCAATCATACTGCACGTAAGCATAATACTTGGTGTCAGGCGACAGATTGCCTAATTCGTACCATTCGCCCTCCGTCAAACCGGACTCGCCAAAGAAATTGGCTACATCGCCTACCTCTATTTCGGGATTGTCAAGCGGTGATGTACCTACCTTCAGGTTGTAGCGCTGAAAGTAATCACTCTCACTTGCTTTCCATGTCAGCTTCACGCTCGTAGAGGTCAGACTCTCGGTTTTGAAATCCGATGGAGCCACGGTAGCCTCTTTCTTGTTAGCCAATTGGATCTGATAGACATAGGTGTCACCGCCGGCGAGGTACTTAGCTGCGATAGCCACCTGCAAAGTTGACAGACCTTCAGGCAGTGCCTGCGTAAACTCGGTTCTGCCATCGGTGGCAGTGCTAAATGACGTGTACTCGCCCCATTCGCCATCGGCAGAGGTGCGGTAGAGCAAAGTGAGTTGGTTCACCATGCTACCTGACGCATTCAGGCTGTAGGCAAATGTGAGAGTTGGTACATTCTGCAACTCACTCACATCCACCATGGGCGAGAACAAGGTGTCCGCGGAGTTCTCAAACGGGGCAAAGAACTTGGCATTGCCCTCGCCAAAGCCCCAATACGTACCGGCTGCTGTCCAACCGCTCGGTAGGGAGCCGCTTGCGAAACTCTCGTTGAGCACAGACTTCTGTGCCCATACTGTTGTGACGCCCAAACTCAGGGCTGCCAACAACAGAAAACGCGTAAATAATTGTTTCATAGCTTTGTTTTGTTTGTTAATAAATAATGTTGACTAATATCCTTGATATTCAGTTTTGTATCCTTTTCATCATTCGACACGCTCGCCCAACGTGTTGTACAAGTTACCATTCACCAATACATACAACTGCCCGCCACGGATGATCTTCTGCGATGTCGGCGCACCGGTCTGTACTTGCCCTTGTGCCGGCACAGTATAGCCGCAGGTCATCAATGGACGTAATTCTCCCTCCTGACTAAGCTCTACGGTGTAGATGTCACCCGGCTTCAGTTTGTCCTCTACATACAAGTACGGCTCCGTTGCACCTTCAAGTACCACACCGTTGCGGTACCACCGAAAAGCGGTAAAATCATAACCGCCGTTATGCTCGGCATTCAATATTCCCAACACATCATCCCATCGCTGCTGGATGAGTGATGACGGGTAGTAGATTGCCAGCTCGCCCGGATATTCATAGCTGCCATTGTTCTCGCTATCAAACAAGAGCGTAAACGGATAATAACCCGGTGCGGCATCGGTGGGCAGATCTACCGTGATTGTATTATCCACGCCACCGTCCAGCGTACCCGACTGCTGCACAAAGCCTGCTTGCTGCGCCTCAGCGCTATATGTCAACGTATATGCATTCGGTATTCCCTTGCGCGCATGCGTTTGTATCAGGTATGATGAGGCTCCGGCACACGGATGTTCAACCTGCGTTATCTCCATCTGCAGCGGCACATATACTTCAAGCGAGAGATGCACAAAACTGTCGCAGCCGGCAGTGCTGACCAGAGCCTTACTGTCGTACTCACCGGGCATAGTGAGCTCCTTGCCATCAAACAGGTAACTCTCACCATCGGTGATGGAGGCGGTTATTGTATCATAGATAGCCTCTACAAACCGTAGGTCCACCACATGCACGCTGTCGCAACCTATCCTGTTGTATCCACGCTCCTTGATAAGCGTGTCATTAATATAATATACGCCTTTATAAGGATAAGGCGTTCCTAAGCATGCCTGCTTATGCTCCACAACTGAATCCTGTCTCACAGCCGGTACCTGTACATCAATGGTCACTGTTGTATCACATTGCCCTACACCGGCGGTCAACTTGAATTGGTACTGCGCTTCCTCGTCC
>OCTW011602350.1_pt1 | contig 16797 bp, 11 predicted proteins | sample 1539671 | NCBI WGS metagenome assembly OCTW01 (sample SAMN02144230, study PRJEB22623) | gut metagenome | biome: sheep rumen | host: Ovis aries | place: New Zealand
TTGTTCATAGCCTCGTCGATTGTAGCCTGAAGTTCATTCTTCATAGACTCATATGTCTCAGCAACATCTGCACCAGCACAAATGCTCCATGAAAGTGGAGCGTAGTTCAAGCCAGGAATAAGCCATGCATTCCAAGCCTTAGAGTTGTCCATCATATACTGCATTGTTTCATCAACAGCGCGAGTATCGCGGAAGGCTGCATAGTAGTATTCCTTCCATGCATCTGGATCATCATAACCTGGTACTGTGTCAGACCAGAAGTCATAAATCTTCATAATCTTGTTAACCTTATCCTGTGAGTAGCAGCTTGGAATTACAAGCATGTTATCCTGATTAAGTGTGAAGTACTTTCCATCGCCCTTTGGACCAAGTGGGAAACATACCATACCCCAGTCATCTTTCATATCAGCAAGCATACCGTTTGGCTGAGCATCGTATTCCTGGTTGTTATAGAATGCAGTTGCACCACTCAAGAAGTCTGCCTTGTAGTAGTCCCAGTTAGCACCTTCTCCAGCTGGCTTGTTATAGTTTACGAAGATTCTTCTTGTGTAATCCCATGCTTCCATAACATTGTCGCTCATATCAAGATAGTACTTTCCATTTGAATCAACGTTTACAATCTTTCCACCATTTGAATAAATTGCAGCCCATGCGAATTCACCGTTTGTTCCAGAAAGAGCATACTGGTCAATAATACCATCGTTATCTGTATCTTTTGTCAAAGCAGCACACATTTCTTCGAATACTTCCCATGTCCACTTTCCTTCTGCCTGAAGCTTATATGGTTCATCAGGGTCAAAACCATTTTCCTGAAGAACGCGCTTGTTGAAGAAGACACACTGACGTGGCTCTGGTTTACCAACAGCGAATGATTTTCCTGGCATTACGCTGAGTACAGCCTTATTCCACTTATCTTTTGTCCAGTCGATGTCTGGAGTCTTAGAAACATCTGCCCAGAGGTTTGCAGCAAGTCCTGAGAATGCAGAACGTCCATCAATAATAAAAATACGGGCATCATCACCACCAGTAATACAGTAGTTAGCTACTTCTGCAGGATGATCTCCCCAGCCAGCACCAAGGTTATCCTGAACAACTGTAAAGTTATATGTTTCTTCAAGATACTTGCGGTAAGCAAGCTGATCTTCTTCTGCCTTTGAAGTAGGTGTTGCATCCGGATTTGACCACCAGTCATAAATCTTTACTGCAAGTCCACCAAAATCATAAGTCTTTTTTGTAGAAGGGTCTTTTGCTACAGGAAGCTTTGAATAGTCTCCATTTTCTGCTGCCTTAAGAGCGGCTGCGGATGGTGCCTTAGCCTTCTTTACTTTTGCAGTAGATGATGAACCTGAAGAACCTGATTTGTTACAACCTGCAAGTGCAAGAAGGCACAAAGCAGACATTGCTAAAAGTGCAATTTTTTTCATAAATTTATACTCCTTTTTTCTTAAAATTTACGCCGTAAACGACAAATTGCCTGTTAAGTAAATTATACCATTACTTTGAGGAAATAGTATAAGAAATTTTCCCTACATCTTTACTCCGGTGCTGGCAAGACTTTCTACGAAGAGTCTCTGACAGAAAATGTAAAGCACTATCAGAGGCAGCACGGCAACCAGCATACCTGTAGAAACAATTGCATTCGTATAACCAACAGGTGCAATTGTTGAACCACCGTTAATTTTTGAAAGATAAATACCAAATTTATCTGCTATAGAGGCAAGCTGAATAGAAAGCAGCTGAATCTTACCCAGGAAGAGATTTGAATAGAAGCTGTCTGTCCACTGCCATACAAAAGAGAAAAGGAAGCAGGAGGTCAGAATCGGCTTTGCTCCGGGAACCATAATCTGAAAGAAGGTTCTGAGAGGACCACAACCATCAACATAAGCAGCCTCTTCAAGTTCAAAAGGAAAGCCCATAAAGAACTGACGGATCATAAAGATATAAAGCCCGTTTTTCAGACCCATACACCCCATACACATCAAAACATAAGGAAGCATAGAACCGCGAAGGTTTATGGTTTTTCCAAAGAAATTAAAATAGCGGAAATGAAGGAAGAGCGAGGTTGAAATTGTCTGTGGAGGAATTACAATTACAAGAATTACGCAGAAGAACCAGAAGCGCTTAAGCGGAAAATTAAAACGTGAAAATCCATATCCTACAAGAGCGCACATACATACTTCTATAACAGAAACAAAAGCCGAAACCCAGAGAGTATTCCAGATTGTTGTTTTGTAATTCAAGATTGTTGTGGCAATTTTCCAGTTACTTACTGAAAAGTGTTTTGGCACCAGAATAATTGTAGTATCATACAAATCCTTTTCTGACATAAAGCTCAATGCAAGTTTGTTCAACAGAGGCTGAATAATCATAAAGCACATTCCAAAAAGCAGAATGCCACGAAAGATAGAAATTGCATACTTCTTGATTGTTTCTGTAAGAAGAATACCATTAGAAGCTTCATTTCTTTCCCAGAAAGAACGGGTATCTGTGTTTACCGTTACTGTCTTTTTAGCTTTTTTGATTTTGTTTTCTTTATTAGTCATAGTTGTATACCACCTTAGAAATAATCAATGAACTCAAGCCTATGAGAGCCATACAGACAACAAAGTAAATCCAGGCCATAGCAGAGCTGAAGCCGTAGTTCAAAAGCTCAGTCATCTGAGTGTTGATTTTATCCATAATCTGATTATCACTCTTCATAAAGAAGTCTATGATTGTATAAATCCAGCAGACAGGAATAAGAGGACTTACCATTGGAACTGTAATTTTCCACAGAGTTTCCCACTTAGTACAACCTTCCATATAAGCAGCCTCATACAAACCAGGTTGAATAGTTTGAAGTCCGGAAAGGAAGATGATAATCTGGATTCCTGAAGCCATTGCAACATCATAAATTGAGTCAATAATTTCAAAAACCTTTTCAAAGACCTTTGAACTTATTCCCCCGACTCCTGTTGAACCTGAAAGAAGTATTTCCTCCAGAACCTCTGTAACAGAGTTTACATTGCCAGATTCTTCAATAAGCTTTTTAATTTCTGCCATAAGAGCATTGTTTGATTCAAGTCCGACAAGTACACCTGAAGAAAGAATAACAGCCAGGAAGAAGATTGAGCGTGCAAGTGTTCTTCCCTTAAATTTCTGATTCAAAAGCAGGGCAACAAAGAAACTGAATACAATAGTTGCAAGAGAGCGGAAAATCATTTGACTGATAGATTCCAGCAGCATTCTGTTAAATTCCGCATCTATTAAAAATGCTTTCTTAAAATTTGCAAAAGAATTCCAGTTTAACTGGAAGCCCTGATTTGAAATTACAACATCAGAAAGAGCCATCCTTAAAGACTGGCCCAGAGGCTTAATCATAAAAAATATAAAACCAAGAATGAAAGGAAGGATAAAAAGATATCCGTAAAGCGCCCTTCTTCCCATTAATCCGACTTTTTTCTTCATATTAGTCCTCCACCTTCATAATACGGTAATCTCTTCCAGGAATAAATTTTCCCGAAGGTGTCATATAATTTGCATAGCCGAAGTTTACATAAATTTCATAGCCATTTTCGAATGTGGTTTTTGTAACCTTTTCTCCGACATATTCATGTCCAATAATCGGGCTGTTGATTACAGGAGCTATTTTTGAATTATACTCCTCGTAAATAGCTGCAAACTTTGGTTTCCAGGCATCAAAATTACTTGAATAATACTCTGTGTAATAGGTTTCCTGAATCTTTTCTGCAGGAGCTTCCATAAAGGAGAAGTTAAGCCCTGCGGCAACCTCGGCCGACTCAAGAATCAGCTGATCCTCTTCATAAGCAAGATTAACCGGAGTTCCTGCATAATTAACAAAACCATGCAAAGCTATTTCATAGAATGGAACAAATTCATCAATAATCGCATATTGATTTCCATGCAAAGTAAGGTTTGTAATAAAATCAGCATTTTCTACTGCATAGTCATTTCCGCCATTAATCATTATTCCAAGGCCTTTTTCCCGGGCCTTTTCAAACTGTTCCTTCTGCTTAGAAGCTTCATTAACACGAGACGAAAACTTCTTTTCATTAAAATCAGAAGAAAGGAGATTTCCGTTATCGCGATAAGAAATACCATTCAGCTTAAGCTTAGCAGCGGTCTTTATAAATTTTTCCGACCCCTGCTCTCTAAGCTTAGAATTTAAGAGATAATATGTATCCCGGTCCGGATCCCGTCCATACCAGATTGGAGAGTATTCATAAAGCTTACAAAGCTCATCACTTACGAAACGCGCAGAATCTTTATAAGCGAAGAAACCATTTGTAATTCCAGAGCGATATGCGGTCTGAACAGAGCCATCCAGATAAAGCTTTGCAGAAGTAGCTTCAGTATTTTTAAGCATTTTCTTAAAATCTGATTTTCCGCCCAATACTGAAATAAACTTTACCTTCTTCATCAATTTTTGACGTATACCACCATTAATGAAGCCAGAAAGCTTATAACTTACACCTTTTACTCCAAGCTCCTCAATTTCCTGGATGATATCACCAGCTTCCTTGTAGCTTGTAAGGCGGTAAGGTAAAACCTTAGGCATTCCAGCCACCTGCTGGATTTTTTCAATTGCACCTATAAGTTCAACTGCTACAGGTACATTTTCTGCCTTTGTTTTTTGAGCTCCAGGTAAAAGGATGTTTCTATAAGCCTTAGCCATATCCACATAAGAACCGCTGTCTACAAAAGTAAAGCTCTGTTCTATAGATTCGTTCTGTGGTAAAGCTTCTTCATAAACAAACTGAGAGCTCTGACTGCGGGCTGTTACCTCGTACTGTTCACGGTGAAGCATTTTATAATCGGCACGTACATAATTGTAGCTTCCAAGCTTTCCTGCAATTTCCGCGGTAATTCCGGCATATTCAGCACCCTTGTTGATTACTGAAAGTACACTGCTGTCAGGATAAGCGATTCCAAAGACAGGGAAAGCGGCACGGGTTTCTGTAATTACAGCCTTACGTTCTGTTGCATAATCCCAGCCATAAACATCAGCATAATAGCCGTTCTGCTTTGTTTTTCCATTATTAAAGTTGATTATACTTCCGCTTCCTTCAGGAATAAGCAGATAACCTTCTTCTTCCGGACCTGCTGCTCCAAAATATGGAAGTACAGAAACCTGGGTGATAGGATACTTAAGTCTGTAAGAAATCTCACTAAAAGGAATGGTTACTGTAAGAGTGTTTCCAGTAAGCTTATAAATCATAGAGATATTGAAAGCAGGAACTTCCTTTATATTTGATTCCTTATAAAGCTCCTTATTTTCAAGATAATCTTCATAAGTAAAGCCCTGTTTTCCAAAGATGTCTTCCATCTGTTCCTTTACGTGCTTCTGAACATTTTCAAAAACCAGGTAGAGGTTTTCATCCTCCATTCCAGGATACTTATCAAGCATTGCCTCAAGTTCGGCTCCCTTAAAGGAACTCTTATTGTACTTATGATATGCACGACCGACAGCATTTACATGAGATTTTGAAAGACCTTCGGTCCACTTGTCTAAATCAGACTGGTAAAGAATCAATGGGAAAATATACTCGCGGTCCATCTGACCAACCGTATAGTTTACCGTTATTTCGTTACCCTTTCTTTCAATGCTATAGAATTTACGCTGAACACTGTTTGTATAGGTGTCGTAAGTATCATCTGTTCCATTTTCTGTAGAATACTTAATAAGAACAGCAGACATCATATTGTTCTTTTCTTTTGTAAGTGCAAGCTTATCAGTTTTTGCACCTTCAGGACTTGAATGCCATACCTTGCCTGTATTCTTTTGAAGAACAGTAAAATTAGTTGTTGCCGGATCAATTTCAAATTTTATCTGATCATTTTCCAGCACATAATCAGAAGCCTTTTTTAACTCTGAATATTCATAATAATCAAACTGAGGCTGAACTGCCTTTCCTACCTGAACAAGGCGTATTACGATATATGTAAGAAAACCAAGAATCGCAAGTACTAAAGCAGATTTTATCCAGAAAATTTTTGTAGGCTTGTGAAATTCAAAGGTCTTTGTTTTCATCGGCTTTGGACGGCCAATATATCCTTCAGGATATTTTGATTTTTTAACCTTAGGCTCTTTAGGTGCTTTAGGCGCCTTTGGAGCTTCAGGCTCTTTTATCTTCTTTTCTTTTTCCATTTCTTTTACTCCTCCCCCGTCAGTTCAACCTGAAGATTACTTCTCTTCCGAGAGATATAAAATATGCAATACCCTGCGAAATCATACTGAAGAACAGGAGCATAATGAAAACGAATACCAGCATTCCGAAGGCCGTAAAAATTGTAAACAGGAGGGTCTTTCCAAAGCCATAAGCGTGAATCATCATCATAGCCATGAAGAGAAGGATTCCTACCCAGACAAAAGAAATGTCACTGAATACCCAATAGAAAGAAGCCTCTTCTCTTGTTACAAAATTACTTGCAATAATAAGCGGCAGCTGAATCAAAGGATAAGGTGTCATAGCATAGGCAGTACCCATATATATATCACCAAGATGGCCTTTGCCATCAAAGAGAGTTGTTACACCCCAGTTACAGATACAGAAAATAGCAAGCGGAAGAATGATTGTTGCCATTTCCATAAAGATATTAATTCTGTTCCAGTTAACATTCATAATTACAAAGTTAGTAAACTGGAGCTTCCATACGTGGGTAAGCAGAGACAGAATGACTATAAAATTTGCCGCAGCATAAGAGCCACGCTTTGCATGAATCAGATCCCAGAAGCCATCTGCCGGATGCCAGATTACATAAAATGCATATTTGAGTGTCTGCCAGAAATGCACGTAGGTTTCTTTCTGACGCAATTTGTTTAATTTTCTTGTTATATAACTCATAGCGTATCAAGCTCCCTTTTAATTTTCTTTACAATCTTAATTACAAAGGAAAGAACGATAAGGGCAATAATTACCCCCATTATCCAGCCAATATTACTTTCAATCCATTCTTTTCGGTAATACTTGAAAGCCTTTGAATAATTGCGGCGGTCTCGTTTTACCTTTGCATAATCCATAGCCTCCTTGTATTTTTTCTGACGCAGGCAGGCTTTTGAAAGTCCAATATATGCAAGATCATAGTTTCCATTATATTCAAGAACCTTAGACCAGGTTTCTGCAGATTCATCATATTGGCCGCAGGCAAACTGCTCGGTTGCCTTGTAAATAAGACTTCCGTAGTTTGTCGGAGTAAATACTGTAATTGATGCATTGAGGGTATCGAGCACAAAAAGATCCTTACCAATATGCTCAATGGCTGCAGGCTTTCGGAAGAAGCCGTCTATGTTACCACGATTACCAAAGGCAAACAGCAGGCGGCCCTGATTATCATAAGCAAAAATACGGCCACGGCTTTCGTCTACTGCAAGGTAAACCTCATCATCAAGAACGGTAATATCTGAGAACTTAGAAGGATCACTGATTCCCGCAGCATTACTCCACTGCAGATCTCCGATTGGAGGGTCCCAGTTTTTTACAAGAATATCTTTTCCCTGGGCATTAAGACGGCGGATTGGTTTAGCCTTATCAGACAGCAAATCCCATTCTTCAAAGGTCTTTGTTACTGCATAGATAAAGCCTTCATTATCTATATAGCAGTTTGAATATTCTACTGGTACAAAGAGCACCATCTTTTCTTTCTGAGCCTGAGTAGCAATTTTTTTCCAGATTAAATCTGTAATATTGTAAACTACTTCATTTGCTCCAAAAAAGCCCTGGAACTTTCCGTCATATTCATACTTTAAAAAGCCCTTGTTGATATTCTTGGCGGCAATGTAAGCACGTCCCTTTGAATCGGCAACAACCTTTTCTGGAAGGAATGCCTTGCCTTTTTCGTAGGTTGGATCATCCGGTTCAATAAGGGTGTAAATTTCCTTCAAATCCTTATCAACGCGGAGAACACGACCGTTGTTTGTATCAGCAATAAACATTGAGCCGTCTTCACTTACAAAAACATCTTTAGGGCTGCTGAACTGACTTTCACTACCATCCTTAAGATATACGTGATCTATCAGGCGGCTGAACTGAAGAGTTTTTTTCTCTGTGTATTCAAGCTCAATGATTCTGTTGTTATCTGTATCAACTACATAAAGCAGATTATCCTTAGCAAACAAAGAAGATGGATTCTTTAAGGCTGTACTCAGCTTCAAATCATCTGCATATACGACGTGTGAAACAGTATATGGGTCCGGAGATTTCTCCATTTCTCCCCAATAGTCATAGATATAAGAATCGCCTTTTGCAAAAAGTCCCGCACTCAGAGTGAGCAGACCGGCAATTATTAAAATTATCTTTCTTCTCATCATAGCGCTAGTCCTTAAGTCCTGAAGTAGCCATTGTTTCCATAATCTGACTCTGAGAGAAGAGGAAGAAAACAATAGGCACGGACATTGTAAATACGATAATTGCATTCTGCTGTCCGGTACGGGCAATTCCACCAAGAGCAACCTGATCCAGAGCATAGCGGATCATTTTTTTGCTTTCGGTGTAAATATACTGAACCTGGGCATTATTCCAGAGTCCCTGAATAGAGAAGATGGAAATTGTGAGCCAGGCAGGCTTTACGTTAGGCATTACAAGCTTCCAGAAGATGAGCATTTCATGGGCACCGTCAATTTTTGCTGCTTCAATCAGCGACATAGGAAAGCCGTCCATAAACTGCTTCATAAGGAAGAGTCCCAGAGAACCTCCAATTGCCGGAAGAATCAGCGACCAGTAGGTATCTACCATGTGCAGCTTACACATAATCAGGTAGTTAGGAATACCGGTTACCATACCTGTAAACATGATTGCAACAACCGCAAGACGGAAGAAAAGCTGTGAACCCGGGAAGCGGTATTTTGCAAGCACATAAGCGGCCATTGAAGCAAAAATTACATGAGCCACTGTACCAACAACTGTAATAAATACCGTATTCCATACATAACGTGAAAGAGGAACCCAGCCCTGACTCATTGTTACAAAAAGGTCTGTAAAGTTTCTGAAGGTCGGGTTACGAGGGAACAATGAAGGCGGATTTTTAAGAGCCTCATCGAGCGGTTTGAGAGCATTACAAACTGCAAACACAAGAGGGAACATCATCAAAACCGAGCAGAAGGCAAGGAAGATGTAAATTCCGATATCGCCACCAACAGAGCGGTTCGGCTTACGGCGGAATTTATAATGATGAATTGTCTGATCTTTATACATATTCTTAGATTTCATTTTCATCCTCCCCCATTAGTGTCCTACTCTGTTCAGAAGCTTCTGAACAAGCTTGTTACAGATAATCATTGTAAGGAACAAAACCGTTGCAATGGCCGAAGCGTATCCCATTTCGAAGCGGGTAAAACCATAGTCATAAAGGTGGGTTACAATTGTGTGGGCACAATAGTCTGTAGAAGGGAAACCAGCAAGCTGGAAGGTCTGATCAAATACGTTGAAAGACTGTGTAATAGACATAACGGCACCAAACATGAGCATTGGCTTCATATTTGGAAGTGTGATAAACCAGAGCTCCTGCCAGCGGTTCTGAATTCCATCAATATAACCTGCTTCGTACTGAGCCTTATCAATTCCCTTAAGACCCGCAACAAAAGAAAGGAAGCCTGTACCAAGCGACATCCAGAGGATTACAGGAATAATAACCTTCATTACATTATGAGGGTTTGTAAGGAAGAGAATAGGTGCATCAATAAGACCGAGGTTTCTGAGGAAGCGGTTAATCCATCCGTTCTGGTCATCACTAAAGAGCTGCTTGAAAACTACGTATGCATTTGCCGCAATGGAAGGTGCATAGAAAAAGAATACAACAAGCGTACGTACCCATTTTGGAAGCTCGTTAATCAGCCAGGCAAAAAGGAAGGCCATAATGTAGCCCACCGGTCCTGTTATGATGGCAATAAGGAAGGTGTTCTTTACTGCCGTAGTAAATACTTCATCTTCAAGGAAAAGATTGAGATAGTTTGTGGCTCCGATAAAATCCGGTTTTTCCAGAATATTGTAGTTTGTAAAACTAAAATAAATGGAAGTAATCATAGGAAGCACATAAAAAGTAATAAACAAAACTGCGTAAGGCAGAAGGAAAAAATAACAAATCTTGTTCACTCTTATGCTTCGGCCTAAATCAGAAAGAGCCAGCTTCTTTTTGGCTATATATTTATCTAATTTCTCGCTCATACTTTACTCCTAAAAATCCTCAGACACAGGAAGATTAAATTCCTTACGCTTACGGGTAAGCTCTTCATTAATCTTGCGGGTGTAATCTATAAGGGTTTCACGTGCGTCATCTTTGTCGTTGATTACGCGTCTTGTACTGTTTGCAACATGTCGAGGTGTATAATAAGAACCTGGAACCTCTGGAATTCCAATTGTCTGCTCCATAGACTCTTCGAGAATCTTAATCTGCTTAGAATTCCATGAAAGCTGACGAAGTGCCTCACGGTTTGCGGTTGCATAACGAGCCGAAGCACCAAGGAGGGCTTCCATTTCACGACCAAAGCGAACCTGAACCTCTGAAGAAACCCACCACTTCATAAATTCCCAGGAATTATTAAGGCGGGCTTCATTCTTCATAATCTGATTCCAGGTCTTTTCATCGACTCCCGGAATAATTCCGTCTTCAAACTTGTTACCGCTAAGGTTGCTGTAAGAAAGATCCAGATGCTCTACATGCTGATAATCATCAAGATTCTTTCCGTTCTTAATCATCATAGTACATACACCACCGGCGGCATTTGCACGGTTGATATTACCCTTTCCATCATCAACTCCAGGCAGATAGGTAAAGTCCCAAAGTCCTCGGATTTCCGGAGCACCAACTACTATTGTGTTATAGGTTGTATAGTTTGCAATTCCAATCGGCATATTACCGGTACGGAAATTGCTCATAAAGTCATAAATGATAGGAAGACCATAGCTGTTATAAAGGCTTGTATAGGTCTTGAAGGCTGCAATTCCGGCCTCGCTGTCTATAACACACTTTGAACCGTCTCTGCTGTAAAGCTGTCCGCCATTCTGATAAACCATTGAATAGAAGGCAGACATATCAGGCGCAACTGTACCTACGTTCGGATAAGGAACACCGATTGTAAGGTTGTTGCCCTGAAGTGTTGGAAGAATTTCAATAAGCTCTTCCCAGGTATTCGGAATCTCAAGCCCCAGCTGTTCAAGAATATCTTTTCTATAGAACATAAGGTTAAAGGTCTGCTGCTCAGGAAGCGCAAAAACACCGCCGTCATATTCATATGGCTTATAGGAACTAGGCATAAACCAGGAAAGAACCTCGTCACAATCCTTAAAGCGGCGGAGGTTTACGTTTGCATTACGCATAGCATAATCAACCGGTTGAGACTGGTAGGTAGAAATTACAACATCAGGCCCATTACCCGCAACTACTGCATTGAGCAGAGATTCAGGCTTAATAAGCTTAACGTTTACATTGATTCCAGACTGTGGGGTAAAGGAATCATCAATCATATTCTTAAGAACCTGGCTCTGGTCACGGCCTGTTACAATCCAAACTTCGATAAGATTATCTGAACCCTTTTTGTAAACACTTCCGAGTGCAGCAGAATCATACATGTAGGAATTTATAAATGATGCAACTTCATGACGCATATTCTTGAAGAAGTTTGAACGATCCGGTTTGATTTTATCTCCTGCTGCCTGAACAAGAAGATAATCCACATCAAGTTTTGTTTCTGTCATTGTAAGCATAGAAGAAGCAAGCGTTGTGATATTATCTTTAAAGTTTACAAAGCCACGGGTAATTTTATCCGGATGCTTGTAGAACTGCTCCAACTGAAGGGCAAGAGTTTCTGCCGGAGAAATCTGATTTGATTTTTCGCCTGTTATTGCGACAAAATCATCGATCAGTTTGTAAAGGCGGCGACTTTCAAGCAGCATTGCCTCTACCTCATCCGGATAAACCTTGTGAATTTCATAGTCACGGTTCAAATCAGGATTTGTTCCGGTAAGAACAAGAATTGTTCGGTAAATAAGATTCAGTCGGTAAACAGAATCCTGAATTCCCTGAATTACCTTACCAATATCTCCAAGAGTTGCCTCCAGTCTGATAGTATGACTTCCCTTCTTAAGGTAGAACTGATAAGGCTTTTTCTCCTCATCAGAAAGAGTTGCAAACTGCCAGTCTGAATCATACTTAAAGCCGATTGATTTAAGTCGGTCTATAGGAATCTGATTATCAATATATACAGAGCGGTAAGCTACATAACCTCTTTGGAAGAACTGTCTTGCCTTAATGGAAATTGTATACCAGCCGTCCTCCGGAACTTCAAATTCCCACTCAATCCACTGCCCCGGGATTTTCCAGGAATCACCACCAGTATAGTTTAATATTGTCTGTTTTGTACTGTAAGGATCTGTAATTGCGGAAGAGCGGTCATAACGGGCAAACAAAGAAGGGTCTGAACGGCGAACGGAAGCTTCACCCTGAACCCTTAAGTTAAAATCTTTCTTTTCGAAAGTGTCCGGTTTACGAGGCTGCATTGCAAGATACTGCTCGTAAGTGTTATATACAACAACCGGTGTAAGTGAAAGTCCGCTGATTGCCATAGGCTCACTTGTTGACTCAATGGTAATCTCATTTTCGCCCTTTTTAAAATAGAATTTATAAGGATCAACCTCATAGCCGAGGTCACTCTTAAAGCATACAGTCTGATAGTCGAAAAACTCTACCTGGGTCGGACGAATACTGTTTCCACGGTTATCGTATTTAATAGGACCGCCGTCCTTCCAGAGTCTGAAGAAAGCAAGCGTATCGGCACCTGTAAAAGGCATTTCGCCGTTTATATACAGAATACGTTCCATATTAACGTTTCTGGATGGAACAGCTATATATTCCATACTGAGATTATAAAAGCCCTCTTCAGGAACTTCTACTTTCCAGGTTACAGAAGACTCTTCTTCTGTAAAGACAACATCTTTTCCGTTGTAGTTTTTCTCAATATGTACGCCGTTTGAAGCTGTTGCAACATAATCCAGGATATTTACTGTAATTTTACGATCCGGATTTTTTGCAGACGAATGCAATCGTAAATATTCGTCATAAGTTTTAACAGAGGAAGAAGCTCCAATACTTGTGGTTAAGTCATAATTCTCGTACTTACTGCGAAAATCTTTTTCAGGAAAAAAACTTGGTATTGCAAAAATGAGGATGATAACTGCAATAGTTATCAGAGCATTACGCAACGATTTATTAATTCTTATTCCTACCATAATAGATTTATTCTATCATAAGTAGAGATTTATACCATAGGAAAAAATTCTTACTTAAATACGTCTGGTCAAGGCACGCTTCGCTTAAAGCCTTGACTCAGCCGTTTTGCAGATTGATAACAATTATCAATCTGCAATAAAAGAGCCGGCTCATATTAATGAGTCGGCTCTCCTACCCCCGTCTCCGCTTCATTTTTCGCTGAAGCTAAAAGGTCCGGGGCCCCAGCACATTTTAAGCGCTTCTTCGATTATTACTTTTTAAAGTAGCTGTCAAAATCGTCATCTGAATGAAGCTTACTGTCCTTTTCTGATGCATGTTTTGCAGAAGCGGATTTTTTCTCTTCTTCAGGATCTATATTTGCACTTTTGAGGTTTTCTGTATCATCTTCTGAAAAATCCTCGTCATCATAAGGCATAACAATGCACATAATAAGGTAAACAAGAACTCCCAGCCCCTTTACAAGACAAAGAATTGCCGCAATTACACGAACAATTGTGGGATCCATATTGAGGTATTCTGCGAGACCACCACAAACACCACCAATCATTTTGTTTTTTCTTGATTTATAAAGCTTTTTCTTGCTCATAATTATTCATCTCCTTTTTCTTAAGCATTAATTTTGATTGCTACAGAACCCATTCCTACATTTACAGAAAAATGGTTCGCCAGCTTCTGATTGTTGTAAATCTGGCAGACTCCACTTTTTTTATCGTCATTAAAGCGGAAATCACCAAGGCCAACCTTAGCATCATAAGAATAGCTTTTTGGATCGCCACTAAGCTCCAGGTTTACACTTCCCATTCCACAGTCCAGATTTACACTGCCGGTTACACTTCCCTTATACTCAAGATTTCCCATTCCACAGCGCATATCTATATGACCACCGAATATTCCGTTAAGAACCATATTTCCGGCACCAACATCCACATTTCCGGCAGCACATTTCACAGAAAGTTCTTTTGTTGTAAGTTTTCCGGCTCCAATTGCGATGCGTATTTTTTCCAGTTCTGCATTCTTTGGAATTGTAACAAGAACTCGGGGAACTATGCGGCTACGGCGGTTATGGCTCCAGAAGTTCAGATTAAAGCGGTGTGAATTGCTTACAACCAGGGTTCCTTCCTTACTCAAATAGCAGTTCATACATTCTTCCGGAAGACCTCTGGTTTCAATGCTGTATTTTTCACCTTCAATAACAACAACCTCTGCTGCTCCAAAGTCCATAGAAAGCTTTTTTACTTCTTTTTTATCAAATTCAAAGTAAAGGGCATCTATACTTAATCCAGAGGATGCTCCTTCCCTGTCATCTTTTTTTCCAGAATCCCCATCGTCATTTGCCTTTGTATCAACAAGTGCATTTGCAAATTTTTCGATGATTGTTTTTGCAAGCTCTTCAGGACTTCCCAACTCCCTCATAACCTTTTCATCATCATCAGCTTCATCAAAATAATCTGAATAATACTGAATAGCTTCTGCCTGTTCATCACTTGAGAGGGACATAATGCTTGATTTCAGTTCGTTTAAATATTCTTCTCTAGTCATATTTAGTTATCCTCCGATTTCTTACCCATTAAGATTTCGTCTACACCATTTCTAAAAAGTACCCACTCTGAGCGGTACTTATCCAGCAGAATCATACCATTTGAAGTTATCTTATAGTATCTTCTGTTTCTGCCCTGAAACTCCATGTCGTAAGTTTCAAGGTAACCGTCCTTCTGGAGTCGCCTCAGCACCGGATAAAGGGTGCTTTCGGAAACATCCATAATTTTACGGACATCCTGCGTAATCTTGTAGCCGTAGGTTCCTTCAAGACTGACAACAGCCAGAACCACAGCATCAAGCAAGGCAGAACCCGCGGTAAAAATCATGTTCACCTCCTATAAGCTCCTCGCCTGCTCCTTCGCTTTTATAATATTGTTTAGATATCTATATTATATAATATATAATATTATAACCCTAAAAGTCAAGAAAATTGTTACTGTTTTATAAAAAAATTCCTCACAGAGCACACGGAGCTCACAGAGGGATATTTTTTTTATTAAAAATCTCTGTGACATCTTTAGCTTTGTGAGGAACAAAAAAAACGGCAGACCCGATAAAGGATCTGCCCAAAATCTTTAAATTAGATATGAAGTTTTATATGATGATTACATACCATAAGTAGAGATGAATACACCGGCTGCAATCGCTGTACCGATTACACCTGCTACGTTTGGTCCCATTGCGTGCATCAAAAGGAAATTTGTAGGATCTTCGGCCATTCCAACCTTGTTTGCAACGCGGGCAGCCATTGGAACTGCTGATACACCGGCCGAACCGATGAGCGGATTAATCTTCTCTTTAAGAAAGAGGTTCATAATCTTAGCCATGATAAGACCACCAGCAGTAGCAACTGCAAAAGCAAGAAGACCAAGAACTATGATACCAAGAGAGTTGGCATGCATAATCTTTTCCGGAGTCATCTGTGAACCTACACCAAGAGAAAGAAGAATAGAAACAATGTTCATCAACTCATTCTCTACAGTCTTTGAAAGACGCTGTACAATTCCAACTTCCTTAATAAAGTTACCGAATGCGAGCATACCGATAAGAGGAGCTGCAGGAGGCAGAAGAAGAATTGTTACGACAAGCAGAAGCAGAGGGAAGAGAGTCTTTTCTGTCTTAGAAACAGGACGGAGCTGACTCATCTTAATCTGACGTTCCTTCTTAGAAGTAAGAAGCTTCATAATTGGTGGCTGAATCATTGGAACCAGTGCCATGTAAGAATAAGCGGCAACGGCAATTACAGCCATCATCTCTGGAGCAAGTTTACCAGAAACGTAGATGGAAGTAGGACCATCAGCACCACCAATAATGGCGATGGCACAAGCCTGCTTCATGTTATAGTCGATTCCAGGAATAAAGTTCATTGCGGCAACACCGAACAAGGTAGCAAATACACCAAGCTGTGCGGCACCACCAAGCAAGGCTGTCTTAGGGTTAGCGATAAGAGGACCGAAGTCTGTCATAGCACCAATTCCCATAAAGATAAGCATTGGGAAGAACTCGTTTCCAACTCCTGCATTGTAGATGATATGAAGCATACCATCTGGACCATCACCCATTCCTGCACCAGGAATATTTACAAGAATAGTTCCGAATCCGATTGGAATCAAAAGCAGCGGCTCAAAGCCCTTAACTACTGCAAGGTAAACGATGAGGAAGCCGATGGCAAGCATGATAAGGCGCTGCCAGCCCTTTACCGGGTGAGCGGCAAGGTCTGCAGCTGCCTGAGCGGCCTGCTCTTCCTTTGCAATTTCCATTGCTTCCTTAGAAGCCTTTTCCTCCGCAATTTCTTCCGGAGTAGGATTATGAATCATTTTATAGATTCCGGTATTTTTTCCAACATTCTTAAAGAATGATGAAACCGAAATTGGCTTAATGTTTTCTGAACCTTTGATGACTGTTGATGAAGCATAGCTGCTGCCGGATGCGCCGGTACTTCCTGAATCAGAAGCCCCGCAGCCTGCAAAAGAAAGTGCCACAGCAATCAGACAGATTACAGTAGTAATCTTAAGGTACTTGAATTTATCATTTTTT
>OCTW013429228.1_pt1 | contig 16795 bp, 15 predicted proteins | sample 1539671 | NCBI WGS metagenome assembly OCTW01 (sample SAMN02144230, study PRJEB22623) | gut metagenome | biome: sheep rumen | host: Ovis aries | place: New Zealand
ATCTCTTTTTTAAGGGTAAGGAAAGATTATCTAAATACACTATTGTTGTTCTTTTCATATCAGCCTGCATTCTGATAGCGTTGTTACTTTATTTAATAGATCCATTAACAGTACGAGTAGACAGATGGTCAGCAACATCCTATTTCCTTGACGGATTGTTTCGAGGAGAATACCCTTACGGCATCCACACCCATGTATGTGAAACCAACTATCCTTCACCATCGCCTCTTTGGTTTTATTTGAACATTCCATTCTGGTTAATGGGTGACGTAGGATTTCAGCTGTTTTTCTTTCTATTCTTCCTTATATTGACTGTCTATTGGTTTACCGAATCATACACACAAACATTACTCTATCTGATACTACTGCTCATATCACCGGTTTATTGGTGGGAAGTATTGGTCAGAAGCGATGGTTTCAGTAACGATATCCTTATATTCGCAATCATTCTGTTTTTCTATAAAAAACATTATTCCTTTGAGCAACACTGGCTGGCTACTTCTATCATTTGTGGTATGATGGCTGTTACCAGACTATGGGCACCTATCGCCCCGGCTATTTACCTTACCCAATCATTCTTCAGAATACCTCATAGACGTAAAGTAATGGTGCTTCTTACCATTTTTTTGGTTATGTTCTTCTTCTTTGCACCTTATATATTCTGGGACACAGATAACTGGATATTCTTTAGCCGTAATCCATATATGTCTGAAACGTCTACAGGCAACGGATGGATACTACTGGTAATGATAGCCATTGCTTTATTCCTTGCCTTCAGATACAAGAACTTTAATCAGTACTGCCGATATACCTCAAACTTCCTTGTTCTTTTCTTTACGGTATCACTTGTCTACAATCACGTTGCCTATAACATGGATATCAGTTTCTTTGACGATGCTGACTTTGATATTTCTTATATATCCCTAATGCTTCCATACTGTTTATTCCTAATTAGCCAATATCAAACCGATAATGTTAGAAAATAAAATAAAACTTTTAACAGACAAGACTTTTATAAAGTTTATGATTGTAGGAGTCATCAATACTATTGTTGGCACTACTATCATGTTTGTATTCTATAATGTCCTTCATCTAAATTATTGGATATCATCGGCTTCAAACTATTTCTTTGGCAGTATATGCAGCTATTTGCTGAATAAGCACTTTACCTTCCACTATCATGAGAAAGGATGGTATTCCTTGCTGAGATTCACACTTAACATCCTTGTTTGTTATCTGATAGCTTATGGAATAGCCAAACCACTCATGCATTGGATTCTGATTGATTATAACAAGGTCATACAGGAAAATATATCAATGTTGTTTGGTATGTGTTTCTTTATCATTCTCAACTACCTAGGTCAACGCTTCTTCGCCTTTAAAAAACGATGAAACATTCCATTACTCATAATACATTTATTTAGAATTATCAAAAGAAGTATTTAGCTCAACTCCAGCTTTCATTTTCCGTATTTCCACTCTAACACCCCTTGATTGATATTTTTTTATCAAATAGTATTTATCCATTAATATATCATAATCTTCCTCACTATAAATCATCACGTTAGAAAATAATACATATTTATTACTGCCATCAAAATATTGAAAATGCCGAGGATCATTGTTAAGTTCCACTTCATCTATTGACAAGTTTGGATAAAAACTGGCAGTATTTGCTATTTCAATATGATGATTATCCATATAGTTGAGCGCTTGGCTTCTCAGTTCCCAATATGGATAATGAGCCATTGTTGAATCCCATAGTTCAGACATTTTATCAGGATATACATAAAACGAACCGCTTATTAACGATAGTATCATGACAGAAAATAGAAGAATACGTTTACGGTAATATTCTACTAATATCAATGCTAATAACTCAATGGATATAAAGGATATTAGGAAATATCTGTGTCCTATCGCATTTTTCAAGATAATACATGAAAATAATATAATACTGACAGATAAAACAGATAAGGCTATCAGTATTCTTACTTCCTTTTTTTTAAGCAATTTTCTTTTATAAATGAGTGTAAACAATATAAATAGAATAGGAATAAACCTTCCAAAGTCTAAATAACGATGAATAATCACTATCAAATTCCAACCCATATTTTTGATGAAATCTGAAAATGAAATAAATGATAATGAATCACCCCATATATGTAAAGGATTTGAAATAATCCATCCTTTATCATACAACCTCCAAAATACAAAAAGTAAAGAGGGTATAGAAGCTATAAAGTATATTTTTAGTGTTTTAATATACTGTTTATGAAACCATAAATCAAATAAAAATAATCCAAAACATAGCATCATTCCTCGTAATGATACCATACTTAAAAATACTAAGGCTAAACATTTTTGCTTATCATGACACAAAAGAATACTATTGACAGCATAAAGACAAAAGAATAACAATGGTACTTCTATGTCAATACTTATAACATGGGCTAATATTGTTGTATCAATTAGTAGGAATAATACTGAAAGAAAACATAATTCTTTACTCTTAATAAAAAACGAGCATAGATTATACAGCTGCCATACAATACCAAAAATAAATGGCCATAGTATCAGATGAGAAACCAATAATGACTTTCCAAAAATGTACCAAAACAAAACCATGATACTGGCTACAAAGGGAGGATGGCCAGGATCATGCTCAACAGGAATAGAACCCCATGAAAGAATACCATGATGATAAAGGGCATCTCCCATCTGGGAAATAAATATAACATTATCCCAAAAAACGCCAGTATTTAATCCAATAACACCAATAATAACTGTTGTTATTAAACTAAATATGATTTTAATGGAAAAAAATCTCATGCTATTTTAACTCAACTCCAACATTCTTTCTATGGGTTTGACGGCGTCTTGGGCTATCTGAGGATCTACTTCAACGTTGGGCCATTCGTGCTTCAGACAGTTGTAGATCTTTAGCAGGGTGTTCATCTTCATGTATTGGCACTCGTTACAACTGCATTCCAGGCCGCTCTCGCTGATTTCAGGAGGCACGGGGATGAATTGCTTGTCTGGACAAGTTCGCTGCAACTCGTGCAGAATTCCGGCCTCTGTGGCTACTATAAACTGCTTGGCGGTATTCGTTTTCACTTCACGCAACATGTCGGCAGTACTTCCCTTGACGTCAGCCAGCGCCAATACAGGACCCTTACACTCCAGATGAGCCATCACAACAGCATCAGGATACTGCTTCTTCAGTTCCATAATCTTGCTTACCGAGAAGCGCTCATGGACGTGACAGCCACCGTTCCACAGCAGCATCTGACGTCCTGTAACCTCGTTGATATAGTTGCCTAAGTTATAGTCAGGACCAAAAATCAGCTTGGCATCCTTGGGCAACTGGTCAACGACCTTCTTGGCATTACCGCTGGTTACGACAACATCCGTCAGCGCCTTTACGGCAGCGGTCGTATTCACGTAGCTCACTACCTGATAGCCAGGATGCTCGTCCTTGTATTTCTTCAAGTCTTCAGCCTTACAGGAGTCAGCCAACGAACAGCCTGCATTCAGATCCGGACACAATACAGTCTTCTCTGGTGAAAGCAACTTACAGGTTTCTGCCATGAAGTGCACGCCACACATCACCATTATCTTGGCGTTCGTCTCTGCAGCCTTGCGAGCCAACGCCAACGAGTCGCCAACAAAGTCGGCAACATCCTGTATATCTCCTATAGTATAGTAGTGAGCCAGTATAATGGCATCCTTCTCCTTACACATTCTTCTGATTTCTTCTTTCAGATACTGTGTCTCACTCTTTCCTTCCGGAACGTTGACGGGCTCATTGATGAATCCCTGCTCTTTCCACTCAGTTTTCAACATCACAATATTATTTTATTTCTTTTCTTTTTTCTTTTAAAAAGAGAAATGATAAGGATGATATGCCGTTAATAAGTGCAAAACTTTCTCGTGTTTTCCTTGCCAGATTGTTTATCCACCTATTGGAATGGCTTATTAACACCTATTGTGGATACTTACTTTCTGATTTTTAACAGGATAAGTAGTTTATCCACATTTCTCTTTTTCGGTGCAAATATACTAAGTTTATATCTTTTTTAAGCGAAAATCGGTGGAAAAATTGCTTCTAACCCTGTAATTTATGCCAAATATTCACTTTTTCTCTGTGTAGGTTATGCACAATTCACCATCAATTGGCACGTTTTGCACACGTTATTCACACACTTATCCACATTGTTTTCTCGTAGTAATGCTTATTGTTATTCTTTGAGGAGGAGTTGTTCGGCAAACTTATACATCACGATGCCTGACGTCACGCTGACGTTCATAGAATGTTTGGTGCCCAACTGAGGTATTTCCAGGCAACCATCGGAAGCATCCACTACTTCCTGTTTGACGCCTTTTACTTCGTTGCCCATCACGATGGCATACTTCTTTTCGGGGTTTGCCACGAAATGCTGTAGCTTGGTAGAGTGCTCTACTTGTTCTACAGAAAGCACCTTGTAGCCTTCTTTCTTCAGTTCGCTGACGGCTTCGAGTGCTGTCTGAAAGTACTTCCAGCTGACGCTTTCCTCTGCACCCAATGCTGTCTTGTGAATTTCCGTCGAAGGTGGCGTCTGGCAAATACCACACAAATAGACAGCTTCCACCCTGAAGCTGTCGGCCGTTCTGAACACAGAACCGATGTTGTACATCGATCTCACATCGTCCAACACTACTACTAACGGCAGTTTCTCCGACGTCTGGTATTCCTCCACCGTCAGTCGTTGCATTTCTATGGTTCGTATTTTTCTCATGTTGCAAAGATACAAAGATTAAACCTAACGAGCAATAATAATGGGAAAAAAATGTCGTAAGAACAGGGATAAAGTTTATTCCTCGTCGAGGAACGTCAAATCCTTGACGAGGAATGATAAATCTTCGACGTGGAACGTTAAATTCTCGTCGAGGAACAAACTTTTCGAGAGTCTTACTCGTGAACGTAAAGGTTCCAGCCCAGGTAGGTCTCAATGGCTTCGTTCAGGATGTCGACGACATCGGTACGAACCATTGCTACGTGGTGCTCGAAACCGTTCTTGCAGATATACTTCATCAGCTTCTGCAGGTTGTCCACCTGTGTAACAGCGATACAGCCGTCCATACCGTAGGGATCGTTGGTCAGCTGACCCTTGCCTAAGTAAGCCTTGATGCAACCCTTCGGATCGTCCGTCGAGATGCGGAAGAAGGTGAATGGACCTTCGCTAACCTTAGCGTAAACAGCACCAAAGGTATTGATTTTACCTAAGGTACGACCCAGCACGCCGAGAGGACCCAGCTTCAGGTCATCGTTGCCCACGAACGACTTGGCGTAGTTGCCGCAATGGGTGCAGACACACTTGTTGCGATCCTCGGCGAAGTTGTTGTTCCAGTCGAGTAGGGCAGAGGCCTTGCCTGATGCCAGCGTGAGGGCATACATGGAAACGGCACCGGCGAGGTCAGTCTCACAAGCAGCGGGAATCAGCTTGTCGGACAGCATTGACATCGTGACGCAAGGAGCGCAGCCATAGTTCTGCTCCAGTGAATCCCAGCACTGGATGGCCACAGCCTGAACGTCGTTGGCCTCAATCCAGTTCTCGACGGCTACGCTGAACTTAGCCTGCAGACCCAGCTTCTCCTTGTAGTTGTCGGGCACCTTGGCGTAATTGCAGGTGCGGTTGCACATTTCGATGAACTTCGGATCGTCGTCTTTAATCTTTTGGGCAGCATACAGAATCTCGCTCAGGTCGGCAGGAACAACGGTAATGCCTGAACGCTGCAGCAACTTCTCCGAGGCACGGCAGGTGTTGAAGCCCAGGGGTCGTGTACCAATCTGTCCCAGACGGCAATGACGCAGACCGTTTACTACGCGGCAGATAGCTGCAAAGCGGTCGATGTCTTTCTTTAGCAGGGGGTCATATATAGAATAGGTGTGCAGCGTGGTGTCCGTAAAGGGAATGCCGTACTGATAGAGGTTGTTGCAGACGCTAATCTTTCCGCAGAAGGCATCACGGCGTGAGTCGAGGTCCACCTTGTCGTTCTCGTCGTCACAAGCCTGAACCATCACAGGCACGTTCAGGTCAGCATCGCTGATGGCGTTGATGATACCAATCTCGAAACCGAAGTTAGGCAGTGAGACAATGATACCGTCAATCTCGTCGCGATGGGCGCGGAACTGTTTGGAAACCTTCAGTCCGTCCTCGCGAGTCTCGATACTGCTGCTACCTGTCGGTGTAGCGTCCTCCGGCAGAATGACGTATTCGTAGTCGCCGTCCTCAAGGGTTTTCAGCAGCTGCTTGCGCACATCCTTTGCCAACTCTGAATTGAAATAGGCGCGAGTACCGATAATCACGCCAAAGCAAGTCTTTCCGTTTCTCATTTGTTTAAGTATTTGTTTTAGATTGAACGTTCTATTCCGATTGCAAAGATAATGCAAACATCTGAATAATCCAAATAAAAATGGCAAAACTCTTTGTTTTGTTCTCACTTATTCGTAACTTTGCAGGCATGAACGAAGATTTTGACATCAGACAAGAGCAGCTGTCGACGAGCGAGAAGGAGTTTGAGAATGCTCTGCGCCCGCTGTCGTTCAACGACTTCAGCGGCCAGCAGCAGGTGGTCGAGAACCTGGAAGTGTTCGTCGAAGCAGCGAAATATCGCGGCGAGCCGCTGGACCACGTATTGTTGCATGGTCCCCCAGGACTCGGTAAGACCACACTCTCGAACATCATCGCCAACGAGTTGGGGGTGGGTTTCAAGATTACCAGCGGGCCTGTGCTCGACAAGCCGGGCGACTTGGCAGGTATCTTGACTTCGCTGGAGAAGAACGATGTGCTGTTTATCGACGAGATTCACCGACTGTCACCTGTTGTCGAGGAATATCTCTACTCAGCAATGGAGGACTATCGCATCGACATTATGATAGACAAAGGTCCGTCGGCACGCTCCATACAGATTGACCTGAACCCGTTCACGCTGGTGGGAGCCACCACCCGTAGCGGATTGCTGACGGCACCGCTCAGAGCCCGTTTTGGCATCAATATGCACCTGCAGTATTACGAGCCGCAGGCGTTGCAGAAGATTATCGAGCGCTCGGCCAGCATCCTACGCGTACCTATTACTACTGATGCTTCCGACGAGATTGCCCGTCGTTCGCGTGGAACGCCCCGTATTGCCAATGCCTTGTTGCGCCGAGTGCGTGACTTTGCACAAGTGAAGGGTACGGGCAAGATTGACTCCAGCATCACGAAGATAGCGCTGAAGGCACTGAACATCGACCAGTACGGTCTGGACGAAATAGACAACCGCATCCTGCTGACCATCATCGACAAGTTCCGTGGCGGACCCGTGGGCATCACCACCATTGCCACAGCCATCGGCGAGGATGCCGGAACGGTAGAGGAGGTCTATGAGCCCTTCCTCATCATGGAGGGCTTCATCAAGCGTACCCCTCGCGGTCGTATGGCTACAGAATTGGCCTACAAGCACTTCGGACGCAATCCGTATAGTGGCAATATTATGGAACCAAGTCTTTTTGAGTAATTATCTGCCCCGCTATGAAAAGAACTGGAATATTCGTGGGGAGCTTCAATCCCTTTACCGTAGGTCACGATTCTGTCGTGACCAGAGCATTGCCGCTCTTCGACCGCCTGGTCATTGGAGTGGTGGGCGACCAAGTGCACAAGCCTGGCATGCCCAGTGCCGAGGAGCGCATCAAAGCCATTGCTGATCTGTATTGTGCCGAGCCTCGCATTGAGGTAAAACCCTATTACGGACTGGCTGTCGACTTTGCGCGAGAGGAGGGTGCCCACTATATTATAAAAGGTGTAAGGAGCACAAAGGATTTCGAGTACGAGCGCGAACAGGCCGACATCAATCGTCAAATCAGTGGCATCGATACGCTGCTGCTCTTTGCCGAGCCGCAATATGCTTCGGTATCGTCTAGCGTGGTGCGCGAACTCCAGCACTTTGGCGCCGACGTTAGCGACTTTCTTCCACAAAGGCCCCATAAGCCCCATTCGTCTTATTAGCCCTATAAGTCCCATTAGTTCCATGATTACCTATTCCTCAGAAAATGTCAAGTTCCCCAACATCAAGCGCCGTGAGACCACAGCGTGGATTCGTCGCGTGGCTGCAACCTATAACAAGCGCGTCGGCGAAGTTGGTTATTTGTTCTGCGACGATGAACACATCCTGCAAGTCAACCGCGAGTACTTAGGCCACGACTACTATACCGACATCATCACCTTCGACTACGACGAAGGCGATGTGCTCAACGGTGACCTGGTCATCTCGCTGGACACTGTCCGCAGCAATGCCGAGTTGTTCAAGAAGGACTATGATGAAGAGTTGCACCGTGTCATCATTCACGGCATCCTGCACCTCTGTGGGTTGAACGACAAAGGTCCCGGCGAGCGCGAACAGATGGAAGCCGCCGAAAACAAAGCCTTAGCACTCCGCTAAGGCTTTTTCTGTCTCGCTGCTTGAGGTTTTAAGGCTCTTTCACGCTCGCCGCTCTACGGCTGTTCCACGCTTGCCGCTTTACGGCTGTTTTTCGCTCGCCGCTTGAGGTTCACCCTCAAGCATCGCTGTCAGCTCCTCCAAACTACCGGCCACCCCGATATACTCGCGCCAACGCCCTCGGATGACACCCCGCTGCTGCAAGTCGTCGAGCATGCCGACGACAGCATCCCAAAAGCCTTTGATGTTAAACAGTATGACTCGCTTGTGATGATAGCCGATGGTGTATGAGGCCGCAACGGTAAACACCTCGTCCAGCGTACCAATGCCACCAGGCAAGGCGATGAAGATGTCGCTCTCGTCCAGCATCAGCTGCTTGCGTTCACTCAGATTCTGGCACGTCAGCACACGGTCGTTGTAGCGCGATGTGCGTCCTGTCTCCTCCACAATGCTGGGCACTACGCCAAGGGTCGTTCCTCCAGCCTCTTTGGCGGCACGCGCCACACACTCCATCAGTCCCTGATTGACACCACCGAACACAATCTCGTGTCCCTCGCTGGCCAGCCAACGGCCCAGTTTCTCAGTCTCAAGGAAGAAGTCGTTATCTATCTGATTGTTCGCCGAACAGAATATTCCTATCTTCATATCGTTGCGCTTTTGTAGATTTTTACGCTGCAAAGATACAAAAAAAGCGCACAAATGACGAGAATATCGGAAATAATTGTTAATTTTGCAATCGATATCAAGAGAAAACGCTTTTATGCTAACACGTCAGCAATACCTTTCCTTTGTTATGGTTATCGCTTGCATAGCCATGATGCTGTCGTGTGACAAGCAGATAACAAGTCATAGCGTCAAGAGCAGCAAGGCCGACAGTGTGATATTTGGCGCTGGTGCCGTGATGGACTATGAAAGGCTGAGAGCCCTGACGGACAGTTTCGAGACGACTGGTGACATCTCGCCGCTGAATGCCAACCGCTGGCGAGGCGTCTCCTACTATCACCAGAACATGTATCGCATGGCTGAATTATGTTATCGCAAGGCGTTGGAGTCGGAGGTAAAGAGCGAGGCCGACCAACTGAGCTATAACAAGTCGGCGCGACGCCTGTCAGAGCTGTTGCTTATCAAGGGCGACTACGACGGAGCCTTGGAGATTGCCGTTTCCGCTATTGCCAAGATGGAGAAGTCGGGTGTCGCCTCAGACCTTGACTACGCCATTCTGCTGAATAACATCGGATGCTGTCAGTTGAACCTGGGCCGTGACGAGGAGGCCAACAAGAGTTTCCTCCGAGCCCGTGAACACTATGCCAACCGCTGGCAGTCTGACACTACCAGTCGTAGCCTGCAGGAAGCCATCGTGGGTACTGTTTATACCAGTATGGCTTATATCAATACCCATCGGTATGAGGAGTCTACTTACTGGATAGACCGCACGGAGATGCTGCTGGACAAGTATCGCGAGAAGTCCGATGCCGTCCGCAACTACTTTGATGAATACCAGGGCCGTATCGAAATGACGCGCGCCGTTGCCCTGCAGGGACTGAACCAGCGGAAGGAGGCCAGCGAGGCTTATAGGCGTTTCCAGAAGACGGCCTACTCGAAGACGGACGCAGGACGCATCAATGCCAATGACTATTTGGTGCCTGCCGGTCGTTATAGCGAAGCTGCCGACAACTACATCCATCTGGACCGCATGCTGGCTGACTGGGGCAAGAAGCCGTCGCTCGACAACATTCAGCTTTACATGGTGCCCAAGTATCGTGCCAACGCCGAAGCTGGACGTCGCGACTCGGCCGAAGCCGTTGCCAAACATGTATTCTCTATTCTCGATGAGGCTATCGCTGACCAGAAGAACAGTACGATGGCCGAGTTGGCCACCATCTATAACACCAACGAGAAGGAGGCCGAGATAGCCCGCCAGCGAGCCAATATGACGAAGATGCTGTTTATCAGTGCCTCGTCGGTGATGGCACTCATCTTGATATTCCTTGTTATCTACGTCTTCAACCGTCGCAAGGCTGCCAAGCGACTCCATGTCGCCCATACCAAGCTGGAGGAAGCCCATACCAAGCTGGAGGAAGCCCACACCAAGCTGAAGTCGGCCTACGACCAGTTAGAAGTGACCACGAAGGCCAAGGAGCGCATTGAGAGTGAGCTGCGCATTGCCCGTGACATCCAGAAGTCGATGGTGCCCAGCACCTTCCCAAAACATGCAGGAATGGACATCTATGCCTCTATGCATCCTGCCAAGGAGGTCGGCGGCGATCTTTACAGCTATCTGTTGCAGGGCGACGAGTTGTATTTCTGTGTGGGCGACGTGAGTGGCAAGGGAGTTCCTGCCTCGCTGTTCATGGCTCAGGCTACTCGTTTGTTCAGCACGCTGGCTGCCCAGCACATGATGCCGGCAGAGATTGCTACCCGCATGAACAACGCCTTGACGGAAAACAACGAGCAGGGTATGTTTATCACGATGTTCATGGGACTGTTAGACTTCAAGAGTGGTCGCCTCACTTTCTGCAATGCCGGTCATAATCCTCCCATCTTGGGCGTCGACGGTCACGACCACTTCATGAACATGGAGCCTAACGCTCCTTTGGGCCTATGGTCCGATATTGACTATGTGGGCGAGACCATTGACAACATCAAAGGCAAGTTGCTGCTCGTCTATACGGACGGCCTCAACGAAGCCGAAAACCGTCAGCAGCAGCAGTTTGGCGACGACCGCCTGTTAGACATTCTGAACCATCATCATTTCAACTCTGCCCGTCACACCATAGAGTATCTGGAGGAAGAAATAGAAAAGCATCGCGATGGTGCCGAACCTAACGACGACCTCACGATGCTGTGTATCTTCACTTAGCTTTTGGCTATGTGGCAATCAGCTGTTAGGCAACAGCTTCATCAACTCGCGCATTCCCTCGGATGCGCCTTTTTGTATCTGTGTCACCCGACCGCCGGCATTGATGGGGTTGGGATCTATCAGGTAGACAGGAACGCTGGGGCGCACATAGTGAATCAGTCCTGCGGCGGGATAGACATTCAGCGACGTACCTATAATAATAAAGATGTCAGCCTTCTGGCATTCCTCTGCAGCAATGGTAATGTTAGGCACCGCCTCACCAAAGAACACGATATAGGGACGCAGCAGCGAGCCGTCGCCAGCCTTCGTGCCTGGAGCTACCTCACAGTTCTCGGGCGTCAGCTGCTGGATATAGCGGGGGTCGTCCACGTCGCGACTCGAGCACACCTTCATCAGTTCGCCGTGCAGGTGAATCACCTTCGAAGAGCCTGCCTGTTCGTGCAGGTTGTCCACGTTCTGTGTCACCACCGTCACGTCGTACTGCTTCTCCAGTTCCGCCACCAGCCGGTGTCCTTCGTTAGGCTTCACACCCCAGCACTTCTTACGCAGCATGTTGTAGAAGTTAGTTACCAGCGTGGGGTCAGCCTCCCAGCCTTCGTGCGTTGCCACCTGCTGCACAGGATACTCCTCCCACAGTCCGTCGGCATCGCGAAACGTCTTCAGTCCGCTCTCTACCGACATACCGGCACCCGTCAGAACAACAATCTTCTTCTTCATAAGCATTCCTTTCTTAATAGTTTTATACGGTCAGTATAGATTTATTCGCTGCAAAGATACACATTTCGTCACAACCCACCAAATCCCAACGCCATTTTCTTGACATCGGAATATTTCCCGCTATTAGCACAGCATTGGCAGAACTACAAGCCAAGGAGCCCCTCAAGCGTGACCGCCGTCCCATCGGCTTCATTGTGCCTGATGAGAAGAAGGGGTGAAAAGCTCGCCAGTCCCTGATGTTCCTCTAATGTCATAGCAACATCCCGTCTTTTTTATTATGGATAACGTCGATTCAAAGCCTGCCAGCATAGAACTTGAAATATTCTCTTTTATCTGCTTGTCGAATAATGTCTTTACATCAAGTTTTTCATATTTGTAGATGAATTTATAAAACAGAGGGATGATAGTCTCGTCTGGATACATAATATTCTTTTTGTATGTTTTCACTAAATTACAGTTGGCGACACTAACAGATAGTGCCGTCAACTGTATATTTTTATTTTACAAATACCTCTTTATATGAACCATTATTCATTTTGAAAATATTGATACCCTTTTTAGGAATATCAATTTTCTGTCCGTTAAGATTATAGTATGATGTTACAGAATGGACATCATTGGCTGTAGATTTTATGCCAGATGGTTCTACTTCTTTTATATCAAAGAAGGCTTCCCATTCTGGGTGTAGCCAATAAATATCACCAGATCCTTTTGGAACATATAACGTACATGCACTCCTATTAATACCACTTAATGAGGTACTATTCACGGTTGGTGGTGTTGGATTCCAAGAATAAAACGTATTTACATTATTGCAATCCTCAAATGCATTGCTACCAATACTTGTGATTTTTTCTCCTAATCTAATTTCTTGTAAAGACGAACATCCCTTGAATGTTCTACTGTAAATAGAGCTAACATTGTTTCCAATATTGATTGTGGTAAGTGCTTTGCAATTTTCAAAAGCTTGTGCCCCAATTCCTGTAACAGACGCTGGAATCTCTATGTTTTTGAGGCATACACAGTTTGCAAAAGCCTCATCATCTATTGTTTTCAATTGACTTGGCATAGACAATTCTGCAAGTGAAGTGCATCCATCAAAAGCATTGTCTCCTATGTATGTGATACTATTAGGCAGAATTACTTTCTTAAGACCTATATCATCTTTGAACTGTCCTCTTACTATATTTGTTACATGTTCACTAATTGTAAGGTCTGTCAAATATGGCAAATTCATAAAAGTTCCATATCGGTTAGAAATAATCCTTCCGCAATACAGTTCTTTAATCGGGCTATTCCCGAAAAAGCCAAAACCTTGCGTATACGATGTCGACCATGCTCCAATCAATTCTAATTCTGTCTCGGAATCTTTGAAAATGGCTTTCTCCAATGATGCGCAATTAGCAAAATTGCTACTGCCAATTCTTTTTACTTTTGAACCAATTATCAGAGAAGATAAAGTATTGCAATTCGTGAATACATAATCCTTGACTTCTGTTGAATGACCATCTATTGTAAGCAACTTTAATGCTCTCTTGTTTCCGAAAATATAATAGTCATCATAATTTGAAAGAGAAGTCCCATAATCTCTATACAATTCCAAAGATGAGATAAAGGTGTTTGCAAAAGCAGTTTTATCGATGAAAATAGAACTCTCGCTATCTTTGAAAACAACTTTCTTTATTCCACTGTTGCTAAATGCATTCTTCTCAATACCTGTAAAACTGCCCGGCACAATAACCTCTTGCAATTTTGTGCATCCATCAAACACATTACGCTTTATTTGTTTTCCACTTTCTGGCAAATGAAGTACAATTAAATTGCTTATATCTTTGAAAAAATAGGCTCCTATTTCATTTGCTGATGTTGTATATTCACTAAGATAGGAAGAACCACCATTCACAATATTGGCTTCACTCAAATCAAGTTCTTCTAGAATTGACATTTTTCTAATGGCCAATATGTCTGTTCCATTTATATCACCAATCACTTTTAACCTCTTGACTTTCTCCATATTGTCCCTTCCTATTTGGCTCAACAGAGTACCACTTGAAGTCATGGATATTGTATAATCATTATCTCCAGACATATTCCTGTCAATTGCATAAACAACATTACAAGCCAAAGAATGAAAAGAAGATGGTTTAACAAACACTCTCGGGTTATTGGGGGTAAGAACAGATGATTCACCATTCATCATCACATACATTTCATTGGGACTAGAATTAGTCCGTTGCAAAACAGCCTCTTCATTATGAGGAACCAAGATGAGATTGTCATATACTCCATTGACCCCTACAATTGAATTATAATCATTCCGTATTCCTAAGTAAAGTTTCTTGTCAGCTCCTCTTGCAAAAATTCTATCACATTTTTCCCACTCTGAGTTTTCGGTTAGATAAGGATATGCCTGCTCGGATACAATTATTGTATCGATACCAAGTGAACTAACATCCAAAAGAGGTCCCTTTTGTGCAATATCATCAGCAAGGTATTCTATTTTGTTAATGTTGTTTTTTGTATAGTTGTGATAGAATGCATTATTATTAACCATCGTTTTAGAACTATAAAAAACAATATTTGTGAGATTCTCACATTCCGCAAAAGCGAAATCTTCAATAATTTGAACGGTTGATGGTACCATCAAAGAAGAAATAGAAGTGTATTCAAAAGCATTTCTCTTAATTGTCACTATTCCATCAGAAAGAATAACAGATTTTAATGATGTGCAGAAACCAAAAACATCGGATTCAATGGTTGTTACTGCGCTTGGGATGGTTATATGTTCTAAACCAGATCCATGGAACGCACTGTTACCGATGGTAGTAACATTCGATGGTATATTTATAGATTTTAATTTTTTGCACCCTTCAAAAGCCTCATCACCTATATACTTTATATTATCAGGCAAACTTATTGTACTTAACTTGAAATTATATTCTGTTGTTCCGCCCATTCCAGAAAAACAATCGAAAGCATGGGCACCAATACCTGTAACTTGTAAATTTTTCCCAGAATAATTTACAATTGAAGGAATTGTAACTTCCTCGAGATCTTCGTATCCAGATGTTCTAGGGTGATTATACGAGAATCCAGAACCTGACTTATATGTAACCTCCAATTCACTACCGTCATTGATGTAGTTATAGTAGATAGTTACACCCTTCCCATTTTCTACCGCAATGTCATAGGCAAAAGCCTTTGCTCCAACTATACTCATGAGCATGGTGAGCAGAAATGTTAAGTTAAACTGTTTCATAATCTTGCTTAATATTGTTCTTTAATTGTCCTTGTCTTATCATGTCAAAAACATTGTATATATATTCTCCCTTAAAATCGGGTATCTCATATTTGATACCTTCAGGTGTCGTCAATATGCCTGATATGGGATTGTCTCTGTTATCTGCATAACCTTCAAAAACAAATCCATTAACAAACTTTCTAATAATTGTCCCATCAGGCATTCGGGTTATCTCACTTTCTTTCATATCTAATGCTAATCTATATATTTAACTTTGTTTTGATGCTGCTAATTTCATCCTCGATATCACTCATTGTGCTTTCGACATCATCGACTTTTTCCTTCAACTCTTTAAAAGGTTTCAGAGAGTCTTGGAAGAATCCCAAAAACTCCCCACAAGAATTACACTTAATCCCTTTCAATTGCATTCCTTGAACTTCTACATCAACGATAGATAGTTCTGTGTTTGTGCATTTAGGACAATCTGGATATTGTACCATAAACATCATTTTTTTTGCCTATAGCAACCCAGATTCAGCAGTTAGTAATTGTTAAACGGAAAGACGTGGGTGCTCTACTCCTCGCTCATCCCGTGTGTGGGCTCTCGCATCGCCTTGTCTCAGGATAAGCAACTCGAGATAGCCCACGTCGTGATATATTGATACTACTCACTACTAAAAATGAGCAGGGTACAATACACCCGAAGTGGACGTTCCGGTTGCGTATCTTCCGAGACTTGAATTTGCGAGATTCACACACAGAAGAAAACGTTCGTAAACGTCCTTTTACCACTAAAGTTTGACCCTCTGTCCCTTTCGGGCTACTTCGAGTCATGTGCAAAGGTACTCAATTATTTTCAATTATCGCATCTTTTTGTGCCACCTAGATGTGATTTTAGATAAAATTTGCTCAAATTACGCGCGAAATGATGAACAAACTCCTTACTTTCGAAAAAAAAAGAGTACCTTTGCAATGTAATATGCCAGAATATATATAGAATGGAATTAAAGACTCTGATAGCAGAATGTACTGCATACGATTTCAAGGTGATGCTTGAAGAGAAGAAACCTAAGAGTTGGTTGAAGAGCGTAAGCGCCTTCGCCAATGGTTTGGGTGGTTCTCTTTTCTTTGGCATTGATAATGACGGCATCGTCAAAGGACTTGAAGATGTGCAGCATGTATGCGAGGCCATCAGTAGCAGGATTCGTGACTATATGGATCCCTTGCCAGAGGTGGAGATGATTCCCCATGATATAGATGGTTTACATATCTTACAACTAAAAGTCAATGCGGGGCATTATACCCCATATTACTATGTTGGAGATGGTCAGCGTATAGCATTTGTCCGAGTTGGTGATGAAAGTATGCCTGCGTCGGCAGAACAGATGTTACGTTTGGTGCTGAAAGGTTCCAACAAAACTTTTGATTCTCTTCACACAGACTATAAAGCAGAGGACTATTCCTTTACAATATTGGCGAACTCGTTCAAAGACCGCACCAAACAAGAATGGGACAAGAAA
>OCTW013367379.1_pt1 | contig 16786 bp, 15 predicted proteins | sample 1539671 | NCBI WGS metagenome assembly OCTW01 (sample SAMN02144230, study PRJEB22623) | gut metagenome | biome: sheep rumen | host: Ovis aries | place: New Zealand
CGCCGTCTCCTGCGCCGGCAACCACGACAACAGCATCTACAACCGCTGGTGGAGCGAGCAGCACCACGGCATCCAGGAGAAGGTCTCCAAAGGCGACACATCCTTCGTCTACAGCATCAAGACCAACCAGGAGCTCGCCTCCCGCCTCAAAGGCCACCTGATGCTTGTCACCGGCGACCAGGACAACAACGTGAACCCCGCCAACACCATCCGCGTGGTGGACGCCCTGATCAAGGCCAACAAACGCTTCGAACTGGTGGTCCTCCCGGGCCAGCGGCACGGGTTCGGCTCCATGAACGACTTCTTCTTCTGGAAAATGGCCGACCACTACTCCCGCTACCTGATCGGCGACCGGCGCGAACGTCCCACCGATATTGAAGAGCTGAATAATGACTGATATGAAAAAAATCCTTCCCCTTGCCGCCCTGGTGCTCCTTGCATCGGCCTGTACACACTTCAGAACCCAGGTCTTTGAAGACGACCTGGTGGTCCCCCTGGCCGATCCCCCCACCGATACCCTGTTCTACACGGCCTCCCTGGAATATGTAACCGGCGGGGCGACGATTCCCGTTCAGGAAAAGATCAACACCACCATTCTCTCCCAGGCCTTCGACCTGGAAGAAGGACTGGCCGGCACCCTGGAGGAAACCGCCGTCCGCTACCGGGAAAACCTCATCGACGAGTTTCTGAACGAGAATGAGAACCGGGATTTCGGCCCGGGCTCCTGGGAAGACCGCATTGACGGCAGCTTCACCGGCAATTACAAGAACTGGTGCAACTACCTCCTCACCTACTACAGCTACCGCGGCGGGGCGCACGGCATCCAGACCGTCAGCAACATTGTCTTTGACCGCAAAAGCGGCGAAACGCTCACGGAAAAGGACCTGTTCCAGGAAGGATACGCTCCGGCCATCGCCGCCCTGCTGCAGGAAAGCGTCACCGAATCTTTCCGGAAAGAGGCGCCGGAACTGCTGGAACTGGTAGACCTTCCCTCCGTCATCCCCAACGGCAACTTCAGCGTGGGCGGAGGCGGCGTGGAATGGACCTTCCAGCCTTACGAGGTGGGCCCCTATGCCCTTGGCATCATAACGGCCGGCGCCACCTGGGAACAACTGAAACCTTATTTGAAAAAATAGCTATGGAAACGCAATGGATTATCACTGAGATTGACGGGAAGGTGGCATCCATTGCCACCGATTACCGGCACTTCGCCCACATCGCCGCACAAGTGGCCGCCCTGCCCGCCGACGAAGTGGGCAGTGTGGGAACCCGGAAAATCTCTACCCAGCAGCTGCTGGAATTCGCCAACTACCTGAGCTGGGACGACCTGCGCCTCTTCGGCACACCCTTCCAGATCAAAGTCTGGAAAAAGCTCTTCGAACTGCCCCACAAGCTGTACAGCTACACGCAGCTGGCCGCCCTGGTGGGCAATCCGCAGGGCGTGCGGGCTGTCGCCCACGTCACCGCCATCAACCCGGTGGCGTATGTCATCCCCTGCCACCTCGTGATCCCGAAAGAGTCCCTAGACCGCGCCAGGCAGATCCGCACCCTGGCGGAAGGCACCACCCTCTTCAAAGGAGAGGACCTGTACCTGCTGGACAGCCTGGACGTCGGCGCTTATGCCTACGGGGCCGACCTGAAACGTGAACTCATCAAACTTCAACTCTCCGAAGCATGATCCTGGAAGTGTGCTGCGGCAATCTGGAAAGCGCAGATGCGGCCGTCCGGGGCGGTGCGCAGCGCATTGAGTTGTGCTCCCGCCTGGAGGTGGACGGACTCACCCCTTCGTGGGAAGACCTGCGTACAGTCCGGGCCCGGTATCCCGGCCTTTGCATCCACGTCCTCATCCGCCCCCGCCCCGGCGACTTCTGCTACTCCGGTGCGGAAATCGAGCAGATGGAAGCCGACATCGAAACCGCCCTCGACCTTGGGGCCGACGGCGTTGTCGTCGGCGCCCTCACTCCGCGCGGAGACGTCGACACCGGCGCCATGCTGGAACTGACCTGCACGGTGTCCAACTGGGCCGTCGCCCGCATGCTGGAGGGAGACCTGTGCCACGCCTCCAACGACAGCCATTTCTTCCGCCCCCTCCAGGCCGACCCGTCCATCACCTTCCACCGGGCCTTCGACGTATGCCGGAAGCCTTTCGACGCCTTGGAAGACATTATCCGGCTGGGCTGCGACCGCATTCTCACCTCCGGCCAGTCTCCCCGCGCCGTCGAAGGGACGGACCTCCTCCGGGAACTGCGCCTGCGGGCCCGGGGAGAAGTCATCATCCTGCCCGGCGGAGGCGTCACGCCCGGGAATATCCGCCGCATCGTGGAGGCGACCGGCTGCAGCGAAATCCATGCATCGGCCTCCGTCACCACCCCGGAAGGGGTGAAAATCACCCAAGAAGAAACCGTACGGGCCCTTTTGGAGGCCCTCCAATAACACTCTGCCATGAAGATCTTCCGCCTGCTCACCGGGGTGGCGGTGTCGGCCCTCATGATGGCCGGCTGCGCCCCGAAAGACTATTCGGTCAAAGGTAATACGGTCACGGTAAAAGTGACCTCACCCAATGGAGAAACCCCTTCCCAAGTGCGCCTGCAGGTGCTGGGGGAGAAAATCATCCGCGTGTCGGCCACGCCGGACGGCGCCTTCCATGACCGGCCGTCGCTGGTGGTGCTTCCCCAGAAAGGGAAAGTGCCCTTCAGCGTCAAGGCGGACAGCGGCACCGTCACGGTCTCCACGGCCGCCCTCACCGCCGCCGTCAGGATCAGCGACGGCAATCTCCGCTTCACCGGGGCCGACGGAAAAACCTTCACGGCCTCCGGCACCGCACCGGGGATGCACTTCACGCCCATCGAAGTGGAAGGCAAACGCGCCTACTCCACGCAGGTGGTCTTCGACTCCCCGGAAGACGAGGCCTTCTACGGCCTGGGACAGCAGCAGACGGGGGAATTCAACCACAAAGGTCTGAACGAGGAACTGTACCAGTACAACACCAAGATCAGCATCCCTTTCGTGGTCTCCTCGCGCGGCTACGGACTCCTATTTGACGCCTACTCCCTGAGCCGATGGGGCAATCCCCATCCCACGCAGCAGCTGGGCCGGGTGTTCCGCCTATGGGACATGGACGGCAAGGAAGGCGCCCTGACCGGCACATACCGGACTGCGGACGGAAAGGTGCTGGTGCAACGGGAAGACTCGCTGTACTATGAGAACGAGCGGGCGATCGGCCTGCTTCCCGCACTGAAATACAAGGGAGCCCGCGTCACCTACGAAGGCTATCTGGAGGCGACACAGGAGGCCGATTACTACTTCACCCAGTACTATGCCGGCTTCCAGGAAACGGAGCTGGACGGAGTCCCTGTGATGACCCGCCGCTGGCGTCCGGCCTGGAATCCCAACAGCTGCCGCTACACCGTGCATTTCCTGAAAGGAGAGAAGAAACACCTGAAACTGCAGTGGGAGCCCGACGGCGACGTGTCGTATCTGAGCCTGAAGGTGGCCGTGCCGCAGACCCCCGCCGAGCAGGACCGGCTCAGTTTCTGGAGCGAGTTCGAACCTCAGATTGACTTCTATTTCCTTGCCGGCGACAATTACGACGAGGTGATCCACGACTACCGCACGCTCACCGGCAAGGCCTCTCTGTTTCCCCGCTGGTCGCTGGGCTTCTGGCAAAGCCGCGAGCGCTATACCACCCAGGAAGAAATCGTAGGTACGCTGAAGGAACTCCGCGCACGGCACATTCCCGTGGACAATATTGTCCAGGACTGGCAGTACTGGGCGCCGGACCAATGGGGCAGCCACGAATTCGAAGCCTCCCGCTTCCCGGAACCGGAGGCCATGCTGGACAGCATCCATGCCCTCCACGCACGGTACATGATCAGCGTCTGGCCCAAGTTCTACACCAATACGGAACACTATCAGGAGCTGAAGGCCGCCGGTTACGCCTACACCCATGCCGAAGACACCGCCATCGTCGACTGGCTGGGTCACAGGCAGTCCTTCTATGACGCATACGCCCCAGGCGGACGGAAAATGTTCTGGGACCAGATTGACCGGAGCCTGTACAGCCGCTATGGCCGGAAAATCGACGCCTGGTGGATGGACGCCTCCGAGCCGAACCTCCGCGACTGCCTGCCCATGGACTACCTCAAATGGCTGCTGACCCCCACCGCCCTGGGGCCTTCCACCGAGTACCTGAACGCCTACTCCCTGGTCAATGCCGACGCCATCTACAACGGACAGCGCAGCGTCGACCCCGACAAACGGGTCTTCCTCCTGACCCGGAACGGATTCGCCGGTCTGCAGCGCTATTCCACGGCTTCGTGGAGCGGAGACATCGGCACATCCTGGACCGACATGCGCATGCAGATGGCGGCCGGACTCAATTACTCGATGGCCGGCCTGCCGATGTGGGGCATGGACATCGGCGGTTTCTCGGTCATGGACAAGTTCAGCGCCGCCATGGGCGAATACCTCCGCACGGGGAAGGAAACGCCGGACATGAAGGAATGGCGGGAACTGCAGACACGCTGGCACCAGATGGGAACCTTCGTGCCGCTGTTCCGCACGCATGGCCAGTGGCCCGCCCGCGAGCTTTGGAACATCGCGCCGGAAGGATCGCCGGCGTATGAAAGCATCCTTTGGTACATGCAGCTGCGGTATCGGCTGATGCCTTACCTATATTCCCTCGCCGGAGCGGTGCATTTTGACGACTATACCCTGCTCCGGGGCCTGCCGATGGATTTCCCGGCCGACGCGCAGGTGACCGACCTTTCCGACCAGTGGATGCTGGGACCGGCCTTCATGCCGTGCCCCGTGTACGAATACGGCGCCCGCAGCCGCAGCGTCTGGTTCCCGGAGGGCGGCTGGTACGACTTCTATACCGGCCGGCACATCGCCGGCGGACAGCGACTCAGCGTCGACGCCCCGTACAGCCGAATGCCGCTCTACGTGCGGGAGGGAAGCATCGTCCCCGTCGGCCCGGCCATGGAGTGGAGCGACGAAAAGCAGGCCGACGACATCCTCCTTGCCGTCTATGCCGGCCGAGACGCCCGCTTCGTCCTTTACGAGGATGAAAACGTGAACTACGGCTACGAGAAAGGCCGGTTCGCCCGCATCCCCCTGGAATGGGACGAGGAGGGCAGGACGCTCACCGTCGGCCCCAGGGAAGGCAGTTTCCCCGGAATGTTGGAAAGCCGGCGCTTCCGCGTCGTCGTCTGCGACCCCGGCCATCCCTTCGCGTATGACCCCGACGCGCCCGGAACCGCCATCCAGTATGACGGGACGGCGCAGCAGATCAGGCTGTAAAAAAAGACGCCAGGCCGTTATGGCTGGCGTCTTTTTTCATTCTGAGAAGACTTATTTCAGCGTACCTTCCTCGGCGGCCTTGATCATATCCTCGTTGGCGGAGATGTAGATCTCGACACGGCGGTTCTGGGCACGGCCTTCTTCCGTATCATTGCTGGCGACAGGGAAGTCGTAGGAGAGGCCTTCGGCAACCAGGCGGTCCTTGGCGATACCCTTTCCGTTCAGGTATTTGGCGACGGTGTTGGCGCGCTGTTCGGACACTTTCTTGTTGGCGGCGGCGCTGCCGACATTGTCGGTATGGCCGTAGACATTGATGTTGGTGTCGGTCATGTCGGCCATCTCAGCGGCGAACTTGTCCAGCTGGGTCTTGGCGGCTGTCTTGAGCGTGCTCTTGTTGAAGTCGAAGAGGATACCGCTGTCGAAGGTGACCTTGATGGCCTTGAGGCCGTTCACGTCGGTGACGGTTTCCACCTGGGCGTTCTCGAGGGCGGCCAGTTCTTCGGCTTTCTTATCCATCTTGTTGCCGATGAGGGCACCGGAGCCGGCACCGACGGCCGTACCGATAGCGGCGCCGATAGCGGCACCCTGGCCATTCTGGCCGATGAGATAGCCGATACCGGCACCCAGCAGGGCACCTGCACCGGAGCCGATCAGAGAGCCTTTACCCGTGTTGGAAACGCCACAACCGGCGATAAGGGCGCAGCACAGAAGAACAGAAGCAAATTTTTTCATGATATAAATGGTTTAAAGTTTTGTTGTTCGTTTTACAAAAATAGAAAAAAGTTTCGAAAAAAGTTTGCAGGTTCAGAAAAAAGATGTACCTTTGCAATCCCAACGCGGAAATAGCTCAGTTGGTAGAGCACGACCTTGCCAAGGTCGGGGTCGCGAGTTCGAGTCTCGTTTTCCGCTCTAAACGCCTCGCAGCAATGTGGGGCGTTTTTGTTTGTGGGCAGGTGACGGTGGGGCCGTGAAAATGGGCCATCTCCTCGAGCATATCGGGCATGGTCTGTAACCGTTTTGGGCAAGGTCTGCGCCTCGAAATCAAACCTTGCCCAAAAGTGCGGACCACCTTGCCCAAAAGCATCGCAGACCCTGCCCCAAACAGCCATGATGGACTCTGCCGGCGGAATGGACTGGCAGGCGAAGTGGCTCGAAGGAAAAGTCTTCACCGTGCGCTTCATAGACTCAGCCGGGCAGATACACCTGGAAGAAACCGGACTTGCATTGATTCCGGGTGTCGATGATTATGAGGTCGTTGGATGAACGCTATTGAGAGAAAGGATTGGGGACCAGTCCTTTTTCTTTTCGCCGGCCAGCATGGAAACGAACGGTGTATTTTTTGTAGTATTTCAACCACCAATCTATCAAGACATGAGACATCTCGCCCTGGTCATCACTTTTTCCTTGTTCCCTTTCTTGTTGATCTCTTGTGGACATAAGAAAGGAATCCCTCCCGAGCAAGTCGAAAGCATCACCTTCTACGCTATGCCCAAGGATATAGAGACGCCAAGTGCCATCGTCTCTTTCCAAACCGTGAAAAGTGGGTACCGGGATACCCTTATCGTGGACAGAGACTTCATCCGGGAATTCACGACGATGGTCAACGGCTTGACACCGGACCGGACGGTCAAAAGCATGGACATGCGATCGGCAGCCGTCTTGGCAACGAAAACCGGAGACTCGTTGTTCGTCGCGTTTGGGGAGAATTGGGGAACGGCTATTTTACGTGACCATGGGAAGTATAAATCACCCTTCGTTGTCAATGGCAAGTTCATGAAAGACAACCCCGACCTGTTCCGCTTTATCGACGAACACGTCTACGGTCCTCACCCCCATGACTATTGGTTTGATGACGAGTCCAAAGCGTTTCTTCGTATGGTCGAAAGATCAGAAAGGCTTGGCTATTCCTTTCAGCCCGAATTAACGAACGCGGTTTTTGAAACGATTGACTTTGATAAAGAACAAGGAGAATACTTCTTTCCGGATTCGCTGCTTGGTGCCGGTGTCTGGTTTGATTTCCGTGGAGATGTGGATTCCGTCTATGTTCTCGGCGGACCAATGCCATTGTATGATGAAGAGTTCGGGAATCCCGAGGTGAATTTCATCGGGTATTATGAGGGACGGAACTGTTTGATCAGCGTCGCGTCCCTTGGCGAGCAGGATGATCAAACCGTCGGAAGATTCGTTAATACCGCCGATTTGTCAAAAGACAAGGAGGCATACAAGATTGCTGTGGACAAATTCATGGCTCTACTGTCCGATAAGAACGTCTGTGCCTTCCTTCAATCTTCCTATACCATCGAACCGGACGGAAGGCTCTTGCTGAATAAACGCCGGCTTAGGCGATAACGCTGGAAAGTACAAGATGCCGTTGGAATTATGGAATTGATTGTATATCTTTGATTTTCGAAGAGGGTGTCACAATCAAGATAGAATTCACAATATGAAGAAGTTCCTTCTTGCCGCTTTTTGTCTCGCGGGTTTATTAGGTTGTATGAATGATGACTCTACCATCGATGAGAGTTCCATCGTCATTACCCGCGGGAATATCAGGGATGTCTATGTTGAGGCATATGTCGATGCAAACGCAAAAGGACTCGAAGGTGTTGACCTCATACTTCCCGACAAGTCAACGGGATACTATATCACCCACGATAGCGGCTATACTATGATCTATGAGGTCTACGACCCACAAGGGAAACTAGTTGAAAAACGAACCCAGGACCTTGGCAAATATGGCGACCCTTCTGCTTTTTCAAGACAAGAATTGACAATCGCACAACCACAATGGTGGAGCGAAGACAATCCCGTCTATTACAAGCTTATCCTTCGCCTGAGAATAGTCAATCATACCTTATCGACCGCCTCGAGAAAGTTTAGATTAGTAAAGGACAGTACAGATACGACACCATAGACGCTTTAACACAAACTGATCATGTGATACAATCGGCAACGGTGTATCACTTTTTTGTATGACGGCGGCATTACCCTAAGGAGCGGACGGCGGGGTTTGCTGTGTATAAGGATGGTAAGAGATTAAGCCCCCTTAACCCCAATCCATTCACGGGCGGAATCTATTCAATTTCCAATCTTTTGAGCCGTAAATCACCGTTATTTGGCCGAATTTGAGCCGATTCTCCAAGAAAATGACGGGTGTTTGAAGTCCATAAAAGTCGTCTTAATAGTTAAAGATGGCCGTTCAAGTCCCTTTCTCTATAGGTCCTGAAAAGCCACGAAAGTTTCACCTATGTTTCACCTAATGTCTTTTTGTGTTCTTATAAATCGCTTATTATCAATGTATTACAAGATATAGTTCGAGTCTCGTTTTCCGCTCTAAAACAGAAACGCCAGCCCTTGTGGTTGGCGTTTTGTTTTATCTATAATTCGGGTCGTCCAGGGGGAAGGTCATGATGAAGCGGCAGCCCTTGCGGTAATCCGGGTCCAGTTCAAGGCGTCCGCCCAGCAGGATGACATGGCGCTTGGTGAGAGGGAGTCCCACGCCCAGGCCCTCTGACAGGGAGTTCGGCTTGTAGAAAGGTGTGAAAATGTGCTTCTGATACTTTGGCGAAATTCCGGCTCCGGTATCTTCAAAGATGAAGCGGACAGAATGATTGTTTGCACTCACGCTGAGCGAAACGTTTTTGCCGTCTGAGTATTTTGCCGAATTGTACAGAATCTCGCGGAGGCTGCGCATGAGGTAGAGATGGTCGGTGACCATGGTAAACGAATCATCGAGTTCGGACTCGAACTTTACGGAAACTCCCGGGAAATAACGGTTGACATACCCGATACACTCTCTGGCGACTTCGTTGCAGGAAACGTTGTCAAAACTGAGGCTCACCATTTCGTCATGATATCCCCGGTCTGAACTGTCATACAGCATCAAGGACATCCTGCAGAGCGTCATTGTGTTGTAGTCCATCACATTAAGGAGAGACTGCTTTTCTTCTGGCGGAATTGTTGCGCCGCTTTCTCGAAGAAGCTGGGAGAAGCCCATGATGAGATTCAAGGGGGTCCGTATCTGGTGGGTCATGTTCGATACGAATTCACTCTGGCGGCGCATGGTATCCTCAAGGGTGGAATTTGCCGTTTGGAGTTCCTCGTTGCGCTTTGCCGACTCTTCTATAGCTGCATTGAGATCGCGGATATGGCTGTGCAGCGTTTCCTGCATGTGCGCAAAGCTGTTCTGCAGATTGCCAACGACGCTGTTTTCGCTGCTGCGGGCTATCACGGTGGAATAGTCGCCATCGGCAATCCGCTGCGTCTGCTCTTCCAGAAGTTTCACGGGAGCGAATGCCTTTACTACGGTACGCCGGCAAACGATAAAAATAATGAGAAGACCGGCCAAGATGATAAGGATTGCGCGTGTATTAAGACGTCTGTATCCCTGCAGGACGTCACGTTCGGGGCTGATGAGTGCGGCGCTCCAGTTTGTCCCGGGAACGGGCTGATAGCAAATCAGGGAGTGGACGCCGGCAACGTTTGCGTGCATCCTTCCGCTGTGCCCGGCGGTCATCTCGTACCCCAGCGTGAGCTTATCGGAATAGTACCGACCGTTTGTGAGGTCGAAAATGGTCTTATTGACGATTTTAGAGGTGTCCCTGTGTACGTAGTACCTGCCGTCATGTCCCAGAATCATGAGATATGAATTCGGATAAGGCCTTATGGAAGAAAGCGCCTTTGAGAACTCTGGCAGGGACATGTCCGCAGATATTACGCCGATAACCTGATTTTTCCTGTCGTACATAGGGCGGCAGTAGGAAACTGTCATCTGAGAGGCGGCATCACCGTCTGCAAAATGATCTTTCCATACGGCATGCTGCGGAAACAATTCGGGGCGGTCCGAAATGGAACAGCCGGAGACAAAACTGCTCATCTGGACAACTTTCGCTGAATAAGCTTCCAGCGAGTCCGGGCTGAAATTCTCTTCCGCCATGCGGGCGGTTACATTGGTTGCGTTTTCCACGGACCTGATATGGTGCTCTGCCCGGGCGATGACAGCGTTGAGGGCTTCCGAGGCGTTGTCCATGGCCGCGGCATGGAAATAACTCCTGGACAGCAGGAGGAAAACACCGTTTATCAGGGCAAATACTATAACCGAAACGGCGAACATGTTGAGGCTGATCTTTGTTGGAAGCGACCCCTTGATATGTCTTGTAAACTTACCCATGTCAGTCTCAGCCTTTCATGTTTAACATGTCGTTCAGTATCTCCGTCACCCTGTGGCCGTTTCGCTCGATGCTTTCAAGCGCTGCCCTGGTCTCCTCCTCACTCATGTCCGAGCCGGATTCATTGAGTCTGTCCACACTGTTTTGGATTTCTGCCGTAACATCGGCCATCTGGTGCGTCATGTTGCTGAAGAAAGCGGCCCTTTGCTTCTTGATTTCCTGCGTTCTCGCGTATGTCAGGGCAAGCGCATTCTGGGCAGCATCTTCTTTCTGCGACAAATCCTGCAACTGCTCCATGTGGCGGGAAACGGACTGCAGCATCTTGTTATACTGGGTTTGAAGCCGCCCGACCTCGTCTTGGCGTGACGTCTCAAAACCGGGCAGCCTGTAATTTCCGTTGGAGATGATTTTAGTTACGTACATCAGCCTTCTGAGCGGTCTGAGACTGATTCTTGAGATTACGTAGGCGCCGACGGTAAGAAGGAACAGGCCGATAATCGTCATGATAATAGCAAGACGGAAACCGGGGTCAAACTCATGATATAATTCTTTTTCCGGGTAGATTACGGCAATACTCCAACCCAGGTCTCCCAACTCACGTCCTGAATAGGTGGATTGCCTGAATGGCATATAAGCCACGAGGTACCGTGTGGAATCCATGGTTATTAACCGCCTCCCTGATTTTCCCTCAATCATTTCCTGAAGCCCCTCTATGGCAGAGGAATCCCAGGCATTCTTGAGCCGGGCAAGGCCGTCCATATGAAGGAACCGTGTACTGTCAGGATGAACGATGTAGGAACCGTCCCGGCCAATGATGGTAATATAAGAATGTGTAGACGTCCTGTAATTCTGGGCAATATCCGTGAGGACCCCGAGAGACATGTCTATCCCCAGTACGCCCAAGGCCGAGCTGTCCTTGATGATAGGGACATCATATGAAATCAGCGGCTCTTTTTCGGTTTCCTCGTTCCTGAGCGGCCCCACCCAGGAGGCAACTCCTTCCTGAAGTGGTTTCGTGTACCAGGTCTGTTCCGTAAAGGGCTTGTCTGTAAAGGTGTCGGATGCCAGCAATGCCCGGGAGCGCATGTTGGGACGGATGCTCCCGCCGTGCTCCCTGTAAATATAGGTCATGAATGGTTTCCCGAGATGCTTGTACTTGTCGGGGTTCAGGGCGACGGCGCACCCGCTGATGGATGGATTCGTCTCAAGCGCATTCCTGCACAGCCTGTCAAGTTCCCGGGGATTGTCAAGATGCTTTGTTATCTCCTCCAGAATAATTGCGGCGGTCTGTTCCACGTTCAGGAGCGTATTGTCAATCCTGTATGCAATGCCGTCGAGTGCCCTGTCTACCTGATGCCCCACCTCTTCCTTTATAATCATGCGAGTTCCGATGACCATTCCAATAATGATGGGAATCAAGAGCATGGCAATCGCAAGGACTGTCTGCGTTATGATTTTGGCAGACATTGTCCTGGGTATGAAGTCGCGCGGTTTGGGCATTAGAGTCCAAAGAGGTGGTAACGCATCAAAGATACAAAAAATCTTTTAATTATAAAGGATATACCCCCGCACTCCTGCCGATATATAGTCATAAAGCTCGGCGGATTCGTGGATGAAAGTAGGGTAGGGCTTGGAGCCCGGGGACCACGCAGACGAACAAAACCTGTTCGAGTCTCGTTTTCCGCTCCAAAACAAAACGCCAGCCTCAACGGTTGGCGTTTGTCGTTTGTATCCGGCCAAGATCATTGAACTACGTTGCAGTCCTCCATCTGGTGCTCGAGCGTCATTTCCCGCCGCCAGCCTTTTTCTTCCGAAAGGGCGTTCCAGGTGGAACCGGGGGAATGGGTCCAAGTCAGCCGGACAAAGTACCCTGTCGGAAAACCGGATTCATCCAGATTCACCGCCGTATACAGGACCTCTCCGGTGACGGGATCAGACAGGGTGAAACCGTTTTCAGTGAATCGGCAGTTCAGGTTCTCTATGTCTGTGTCGACAAATTGATTGTCTATATAACGGCAGAGTCCCGAACGGACAAGAGCCGGGGTTTTCTCGTCTTCGAAGATCCAGATCCACAGCTGAAATTCATTGCCGTCCTGACCTCCGGCGTACAGATAACGGACGGGAGAAGAAGTCGAGGTCGGACCCTGTACCACACAGGATCCCGCAAACAGAAGAAGGACGGTGGCAAGCATGCGGCAAGCTATCCGGACAAAGGCTATTTTCATATTATTTTATCTAAAACAATCTTGTATGATAAAGAACAGGGCCGGCCGAAGAAATCCTTTGGGCCGGCCTTGTTTTTTCAGGACGATGCTACAGTTCCCAGGCCAGGGCCGAGGCGCCCAGGATGGCAGCGTCGGATTCTTTGAGCTGGGAGTAAACCAGCTTCACCTTGCCACGCCACAGCGGGAGGACGTTCTCGTCCATGGCTTTCTGGATGGGTGCGGTGAGGAATTCCTTGGCGCGGGCCAGGCCGCCGAACAGGACAATGGCCTCGGGGGCGGAGAATTCAATGAAATCGGCAAACTTTTCGCCCAGGATGCGGCCGGTGAAGTCAAAGATCTTGAGGGCCAGTTTGTCACCGTCTTTTGCAGCGTCATATACATCCTTGGAGGTGATCTTGTCCAGGGAGCGGAGCTCAGAAGGCTCGTCGCTCATTTCCAGCCATTCGCGGGCCGTGCGGGCTACGCCGGTGGCGCTGGCATAAGTCTCCAGGCAGCCATGCTTGCCGCAGTTGCACGCGCGGCCATTGTGGCGCACGGCGCAGGTGTGGCCCAGTTCGCCGGCGAAGCCGTCGTGACCGTAGACCATTTCTCCGTTGATGACGATACCGGAGCCCACGCCGGTGCCCAGGGTAATCATGATGAAATTCTTCATACCGCGGGCGGCGCCGTAGGTCATCTCACCCATGGCGGCGGCATTGGCGTCGTTGGTGAGGCTCACGGGAATGCCGTTCATCTGCTCGCTCAGGAGCTTGGCGAAGGGGATTACGCGGGTGCCGCCCCAGACCAGGTTCACGGCGCTCTCAATGGTGCCGGTGTAATAGTTGCCGTTGGGGGCGCCTACGCCGATACCGCGGATGCGGCCTTCGGCATGGGCTTCGGACACGATGCGGTTCAGGGCTTCGGCCAGTTCGGAGACGTAGGGCTCTACCTCGGTGTGGTTGTCACTGCGGATGACGGTTTGGGCAAGGACACTGCCGCGCGCGTCGACAATGCCGCATTTGGTGGTCTGACCGCCGATATCAATGCCGATAACTAAATCCTGTGCCATAGCTTAAGCCTTTTTGATCTTGGAACCCGCAACGGAGAAGTAGAGGATGAACGCGAGCATGGCGATGACGAGCCAGTAGCTGTTGATGTCTCCCACCTTCTTGGCCAACATATCCTGGAACAGCGGCATCAGGCCACCGCCCACCACCATGGTCATGAACAGACCGGAAGCGCTGGCGGTATGTTTGCCCAACCCTTCGGTGGCAAGGTTGAAGATGACACCCCACATGATGGAAGTGCAGATACCGCAAAGAATGATCGGGAGCACCTTGGCGGGAACCTCGGCGCCGCGGAGCGTCATCTTTACGTCCTCAGGCATGAGGATGGCCACCAGCAGCAGCACAATTGCCAGTACGGTCATGGTAGTAAGCTGGGTACGGGGAGCAATCTTGCCGGAGAGCAGGGAGCTGGTAAAACGGCCCACCAGCATGAGCAGCCAGTAAAGGGCGGCGATGGTACCGGCGACAGCCATGTTGCCCAGCACACCGCCCGGGGTGCCCAGATAGGACAGGAGCTGTCCGGGGATACCCACCTCAATGCCCACATAGAAGAAGATGGCAATGATGCCAAGTACCAGGTGACGATAGCCGAGGGCGCCCTTGATACCGGCCACCACGTCGGTCTTTTCGGTCTCCGGCTCGTCAATCTTGGTGAACCATACGATGACGAAGGAAATGGCAAAGATGGCAAGGGCCACCAGCAGCAGCGGAGAAACGGCGCCCAGGGTGGTTTCGGCAGTGATAGTGCCGATCATGGCGCCGGCGAGCATCGGGGTCAGCGTTCCGGCCAGGGAATTGAGGGTTCCGCCGGTCTGGATGAGCTGGTTACCGCGGTTGCCGCCGCCACCGAGCAGGTTCAGCATCGGATTGACGACCGTATTCAGGATACAGACACAGAATCCGCAGATGAAAGCACCCAGCAAATAAACCACATAGGTACCGATGGCGTTCCCGTCCATCATGCTGGAAATAAGCTGTACGCCGATACCCACGAAGCCAAGGACCAGGGCGACGAGCGCCGTCTTTTTGTACCCGATCTTGGTAATCATGACACCGGCGGGGATACCCATGAACAGGTATGCTGCGAAGTTCATCATGTTACCCATCATGCGGGCCCAGCTGTAGTGCTGTTCCCAGATGCTCCCAAACGGAGCAGCCATGTTCGTAACAAAAGAAATCATCGCGAAGAGGAACATCATCGTGATGATAGCAATCAAGTTGCTGTTACCTTTTTTAGACATTGTGTTTAGTGTTTATTGTGAATAATTATTGGCTTTTTGTCCCTCAAATTTAATCATTTATTTGGATTTCCGTGCAATGAGGGCGTCGTATCGGTCCAAAACTTCGTCCACGACGTCTTCCCAGGGACGCACGATGCTGCGGGAGGCGGTGAGGCCTACGCGGCGCACGAGGTCCCGGTCGGCCATGAGGGAGCGGACTCTGGCGACGAAGGAATCCAGGTCCTGCGGGCTCAGGAAGCCGTTTTCACCGTCGCGGAGGATGGTGGCGGCCGTAGAGCCTTCCAGCATGATGGAGGGGGTATGGAGGGCGGCGGCTTCCCGGACAACCAGCGGGGCGTTGTCGTACAGGGAGGGGAAGAGGAAAAGGTCGGCCGCGGCGTAGTACGTGACGATTTCTTCCCGGCTGGTGAGCATGCCGGTGAAGGTGACTTTGCTGTCCAGGCCTTTTTCGTGCACGAGGGACTTCATCTCCCCTGCCGCGTAGCCGGTGCCCACAAAGAACATGCGGAACGGAAGGTCGTTCAGGCGTTCCAGCGCTTCGATGACAAGGCGGGTGTTCTTCTGCCAGATGTGCTGCCCCACAAACAGGAGCACGAACTCATCCGGGCCGATACCCAGCTTGGCGCGGGCGTCCGCGAAGTAGCTGTCGGGATAGTCGGCGGCCAGGTCGGAGCCGTTTTCCACAACTTCCAGCGGACCTTTGTAACCGTATTCGCGGATCACTTCCTTCACGGATTCCTGGGGGACCCAGACTTCGTCGGCCTTGTTGAAGAAGGACACGACGGCATTCAGCATGGGTTTGACGAGGAAGTCGAACTTGACTTCTTTTTTGAAGTCGTCCTTGAATTTGGAATGGAAGGTGGCGATCATGGGCACGCCCTGCTTCCGGGCCACCCTGACGGCCAGATTTCCGGCAGAGAAGGGAGAATGGGCGTGAATGATCTTGAACTGGTGCTGACGCAGCCTGTTCTGGAAACCCAGGTCCAGCCGGGGGACGCCGGTCACGTAAGGGGCACGGCCGGGGACCGGGATGGACATGTAGTCCAGAATCTGGTAATCGTAACTTTCGTAGTGGGCGTTACGGGCATGCGGGGTAACCATCGACACGGCGCCCATCTTTTTTTGCATCCAGTATGCATAGTTCTGCACACAGACAGCCACTCCGTCCATAATGGGGGGAAAGACTTCGCAGAACAGGCCGATTTCTTGATTCATTCCATTTAGGTATTAGTACACAAAATTAGAGAAAAAAAGTGAAAGCACAAAAAGGCCCGGCCAGGATTTGGTCGGGCACTTTTTCTTCTGTGATACCGGGATTTTCTTACTCGGCGGCGGGAACTTCGGCTGCGGGAGCGGCCTCGACGGTCTCGGCGGTCTCGGCGGGAGCCTCGGCCTTCTTGGCGCGGCTGCGGCGGGTGGTCTTCTTGGCCTGGGTCTTGCCGGCGGCAAGGGCGGCCTCGTTGAAGTCCACGAGCTCTACGAGTACCATTTCGGCAGCGTCACCGCCACGGAAACCGGTGTGCAGGATACGGAGGTATCCGCCGGGACGGTCGGCCACTTTGGGGGCCACGGTACGGAAGAGTTCGGCCGTTGCTTCCTTGTCCTTCAGGTAGCTGAAGACAATACGGCGGGAGTGGGTGGTATCTTCTTTGGACTTGGTGATAAGGGGCTCCACGTAAGGCTTGAGGGCCTTGGCCTTGGCCTCGGTGGTGGTGATCCTCTTCTTCAGGATGAGGGAGGATGCCATGTTGGCGAGCATAGCCTTGCGGTGACCGCTCTTACGACCAAGATGATTGACTGCTCTA
>OCTW011510617.1_pt1 | contig 16780 bp, 13 predicted proteins | sample 1539671 | NCBI WGS metagenome assembly OCTW01 (sample SAMN02144230, study PRJEB22623) | gut metagenome | biome: sheep rumen | host: Ovis aries | place: New Zealand
GTGTCGCGCTCAATCTTGCCGTTCACGACCTTGAGGGCGCCGACAGACCGCTTCTGGCAGTATTTGACGCACTGTTCGCAGCCGACACAGCGGTCGGGGTCGTACTGGGGCTCGGTCATTCCGATGATGCCGAAGTCATTCATGCGGACCTTGGCGCAGTCATTGGAGCAGCCGGTGAAGGCGACTTTCATGTGCAGGTTGTTGGGGTAGATGAGCTTGTCCATCTTACGGGCAAAGTCGGTGGTATCGTAGCACCCGAAGGGACAGAGGCGCTTGCCGGGGCAGGCGACGACGTTTCTGGTGCCGGCTGCGGGATAGCCGCCCTCGTACTCCTCCTGGTTGACGCCGGACGCATCGATAATGAGCTGGAGCTCCTTGTTGACGGCGTCCATGTCCTCCATTTTGATGCCGGGGATCTCAACGCCCTGGCGGTTGGTGATGAAAATGGTGCCGTTTCCGTATTTTTCGGCGATCTCCGTGACGCGGACCATGGCTTTCGCGTCGATCACGCCGCCGGGAATACGCACACGGGAAGCTGTCTCTCCGCGTACTTTGGAGTAGCGGAAGGCATTCTTCTTCAGTTTTTTAAGATTTATATCAAGTCCCATATGAAATCCTCCTTGACGGTTTACCGAAAGCAGCTGTGGCTCAGTCGATCATGTCCTTGCTGACGGTGTAGTTGAAGACAGGGCCGTCGAGGCAGATGTATTTTTCACCGACGCGGCAGTGTCCGCACTTGCCGAGGCCGCAGCACATCTTGCGCTCCTGGGAGACCCAGATGTTCTCTTCTTTGAAGCCTTTTTCAAGAAGGCCCATGACGGAAAACCGCATCATGGGCGGCGGGCCGACGACGACCGCCTGTGCCTTCGCGACGTCGCGGATGGGCACTTCGGGGATGAACTTGGTGACCAGGCCAATGTTTCCCTCATAGCCCTCGGGGGCGCCGTCGACAGTGAGGATGAGGTCGAGCTTTTCGTCCCAGCGCTTGAGGTCGGCGCGGAAGAGCATGTCGTCGGGGCTGCGGAAGCCGACGATGACGTGCTTGTCCCTGGGCTCCTTCGTGTCCGCGAGAGCATCGATGACGCCGCGGACAGGGGAGACGCCGGTGCCGCCGGCGATGACGATGACCTCACCGTCCTCGTAGAGGGAGGTGTCGAAGCCGTTGCCGTAGGGGCCGCGCATGAGCAGGCTCTGGCCTTCGTATTTTTCAAAGACCTCATTGGTGACGCGGCCGACGCGGCGGATGGTCAGGTCGACGAAGTTTTCGCCGATGCCGCTGACCGAGATGGGTGCCTCGCCGTACTTGGGCATGGAAACCTCAAAGAACTGGCCGGGCTTGACGTCGCCGGTGAACTCCATGCGGAAGGTATACTCTTTCTGTGTGTGCCGGATAACTTCCAGAATCCTGGAGGGAAACGGCACGTACGGGTTGTCCTGGATGTTCATGGACACCTTGGTGTTTGCCATATTTGCCATCATTTCACCTCCTTTTTCAATTCTGCGCAGCCTTTGCTGCTGTAGCTGCCGCCTCTTCCTGCACAGCCTGGTTCACCTTGTTGATGCAGGCGGAGAAGGAAATGTATTCGGGGCAGATCATGTCGCAGCGGCCGCAGCCGACGCACATCTGATAGCCGAAGCGTTTTTTGAAATCGTAGATCTTGTGCAGGACCTTGAAGCGCATACGCTCGCCCTTGCTGCGCCTGTACTGGCCGCCGCCGGCCACGTTGGTGTAGCCGTCGACCATACAGGAGGCGCCCACCCTGCGGCGCTCGCCGACCTTGCCGTTGTCGGTGTAATAGACATCCTGCATGGTGTAGCAGGTGCAGGTGGGACATGCGAAGTTGCAGCGGCCGCAGCCGATGCAGCGGGCGCTGTACTGGTCCCACACGGAATTTTTGTAGATACTGTTGGGGATCTCCTCCGGGATCGTGACACGGGTCGCGTTCTCCGTCACGTACTTCGGTTCGACATCCTGCTGCGCCCCGCTGTTGTCCGCAAAGAGCGCGTCCAGGGAAGTGTCGAGGACCTTGCAGGCGAAGCCGTCGTCAGCCCTGTCGAGGGAGAAAAGGAAGCCCTCTGTCGTGCGGTTGGTGCCCATGTCGACGCAGAAGCAGTCCGCGCCGGACCTGGGACATCCGAGCAGGACAAAGTGTACGCGGTCCCGGATCTCTTTATAAAAAGGATCCGCGAACTTGTTGTCCAGATAGATCTGGTCCAGGCGCTTCACAGCGTGCATGTCACAGCTCTTGAGGAAGACGATGACCTCGCGCGGATCCCGGTCCGCAGTCTTGACCTCGTTTTCCGTGAAGAAAAAGAGCGTCTCGGAGAGCGGTGTCAGGATCTCCTTGAATGCGTAGTCCGACTTCTGATCCAGCTCGATCTCATCGACAGAGCTGACGAAGTCGTAGCGCACGACATCCGTGTCGGTAAATCTCCCCTCGCCGACCTTGCGCACGGGGGCGTAGAGCCTGTACTTCTTACCAAGCTCCGCCAGGACCCGGTCAAAGCCCTCTTTTGATAAAATGTAACCCACTGTAGTACCTCCATTTCTGAAGTCCGGTCATGATGGTTTACGGTTTCTATTTTCACCCTCTCGGCTGCTTTTTGAGCAGCATGCGGGCGAACATAAGCACGACATAGCCCACCAGCATGGTCGTCAGGAAGATCTGCAGGCCGACCAGCTGGGTCACGGCATTTCCGAGGGCGGCATTGCCCGCCACATCATTGAGATATCCCGCCATTTTCTGCGAGGCCACGACACCGATCGCCATCGGGAAGGTCAGGCCCGCGAAGCCCGGATAAAACTGGAAGGAGAAGAAGTCCGGGAGCTTGATGATGATGAAGGCCAACGACGCCAGCACGCAGCAGTACATGAGGGTCAGGAGCGCCGGGTTCGGTGTGCCGTAGACGTTGATCAGGCTGACGACGCAGAGGCTGCAGGGCGCCAGCAGGACCGCCATGGTGTGGTAGGCGGCGTTTTTGATCTCGACCTTCATCAGGCGCCAGAGCATGAAGGGCACCAGCACCAGATAGATGATGCAGCCGTAGATCGTGATCACCTTCAGGATGGGGGCGGCGTTCATCTTGCCGCCGGTGACGCAGGCCACCATCCAGCCGTTGTAGGTCACGAACCAGCTGGGCATCATGTTGATAAAGTCTTTTTTCGAGAAGACCTTTCCAAAGGTGTGCTTCACGGTAAAGACAATGATGTGCACGCAATGGATGGCCACGGCGATGAACCAGACGATCCTGCCGAAGCCCCAGCCCATCTCCAGATAAAAGCTGCCCAGCACCATCAGGCACATGCTGAAGGCGCCGTAGAGGCTGGCGGGGATCGTCTGATCATACTCCTTCATGCAGGTATCGAAATACATGCCGATCTTGAGGATATAGCAGATGATGAAGATAGTCCCGCAGGCCATGATCAGCCAGCGCAGCCACACAAATCCGAGACCGCCGTAGACATTGCCCATCGTCAGCAGACTGAGAAAGGTCGCGATGACGGGAACAGGTATATTCTTGAATCTTTCCATACTCACCTCTCATATGTACCGCCAGGGTCAGTTCTCCCCGGTTCTTTTGTACCGCCCGGGTCTGACCCTTCCGGTTCAGCACCGTCCGGCGGAACCATCCGGGACGGTTCTCTCCGGTTCTTTTGTACCACTTAGATCCGTCCCTTCCGGTTTTCTTCCGGTTTTTTCGGTTCACTGCTTGTCAAAAAGAGCCGTCCCTTTTGGCACCATTTGACAGCTGTTAACACACTGTCATCCGTCAGTCGTAGTAGAACTCGTAGGTGTTGTCGCGGATGTGGAAGAAGTCGGAGTAGTCGATGTCAAAGAGGGGTTTCTTCACTTTCCGGACGTCGATCTGTCTGGCGATCATCTGCTGGAGGACGCCGCCGTAGGCAAGGTCTCCCTGGAGCAGGGCCCCGATGATCTTTCCGTCCTGATGGACGATCTTCTTGTAGACGTCGCCCTTGCGGTAGGTCTCGACCTTGATGGTCTCGTCCGCGGGGTCGGGATTGACGTTGCCCAAGGACATGGTCGAGATGTCGAGGAAGCGCATGGTGGACTTGCTGGCGAAGAAGTCCGTCATCTTCTCGTGGACGCCGGCCATGTTGGCGGCGGCGATCATGCCCTCCTTGACGGCCACGGGCCAGATGGGCGAAAGGCCGGAGACGTCGCCCGCGCCGTAAATGTCGGGGTCGCTGGTCTGACCGGAGGCGTCGTAGACGAGGCCTGTGCGGGAGAGCTCCAGTCCGGAATCCTGGAGAAATTCGACGTTGGAGCGGACGCCGGCCGTGACGACGAAGAAATCGCAGGGGATCACGGTCCCGTCGCTGAGGACGACCGCGGTGATCTCATGGTCGTCGTTGATCTGGACTTCGTTGACGCCGACGCCGTAGTGCTGGTCCACGCCGTGAGCGTTGAAAGCATCGATGTAGGCCTGCGCCGCCTCGGGATCGAGCTGCTTGTTGAGGAGCCAGCCCGCGAAATCACAGAGGGTGACCTTGACACCCAGCTCCAGGAAGCCGGTCGCGCAGTCGATGCCGACCAGGCCGGAGCCCAGGACGACGATGTTCTTTTTGGTCTTCGCGACTTCCTTCAGGACCTCGATGTCATCGATATTGCGGAAGCCGATCATGTTGGGCGAGCCCGCCATGTTTTTGATCGGCGGGAAAAAGGTGTGGGAGCCGGTGGCGATGAGGAGCTTGTCATAGGACTCGCGCATGACCTCGTCCGGCTTCTCCGGATCCTTGAGCAGGACCTCCTTCGCGGCCCGATCCAGGCCGACGGCCTCGATGCCCTTTTTCCAGGTGATGTTGTAGAGTGTCTCAAAATCCTTCTCGACAAAGCGCAGGCGCTCCAGACTCCGCTTGCCGGCCAGATATTCGTGCAGAATGCAGCGCGAGTAGATGTCCTTGTCTTTGGAGATCAGGACGATCTCCGCCTCCCTGTCGTATTTGCGAAGCTCCCGGATCCCGTTGACGCCGGCCGCCGAGGATCCGATGACCACATATTTTTTCATATACTCTGTACTCCTTTTCATGAAGTGTATGTGTATCTGTGGTTGTCGTCCAGGTGAACGATCTATTCGTTCACCTCCTCCAGCGTGATGGCGTGCATGGGACATTTTTCCACGCACATGGGATTGGCGGTCTTTCCGTCCGGGCTTCTGTGGACACACATGTTGCACTTCATGATCTCGCGGAAGTGGATGCTGTCCGGCTTGAGGATTCCGAAGGGGCAGGACATGACACACATATAACAACTGGCACATTGTTCTTTGTCATAGGTGACATACCCCGTCACGGGATCCTTCTTCATGGCGCCCGTCATGCAGGTGTAGGTGCACTCGGGGTGGTTGCAGTGCCGGCAGAAAATGGGTGCCGGCCTGGTCTCGCTGTCGATGACAACGCGGTTGCGCGCGTCGCCGCTCTCCGTCTCATGGCTGACCACACAGGCGGTCACGCAGGTGAGACATCCGATGCAGCGGCTGCGGTCAATCTTGATTCTGTACATAAATCGCAGGCCTCCTTATGCTTGCAGTCGTTACTGTTCACGCCCTATCGAGGGCGTGAACTTGTAACGATGCGCGCGGCGATTCCAATACGCTGTGCGTGCGCCGCGCGCCGTTCCACTCGGGTTTTTCGCGAAAATGCCGCGAAAAACACCTCGAGTTTCGAGGCAGTCTTAACTGTAACTTACAGTCTCTTTGAAAAGATCCTCGTCAAATCAGCCGGGGCTCGTTTCGAGCCCTGGTTCCGGTTATCCCCTGGCGATCTTTTCAAACCGGCAGATACCGCCCTTGTAGTTGGGCTCTTTGGAATACTTGTCGTAGTTCGACGGCGTCAGTTTGTTGCACTCGACATAGTGGATGGGCGCGTAGAGCTGGTCGTAGGGCACATTGTCCGTGACCTTGACAAAAAAGACCGCATCCTGTCCGTTGACCGAGTAGACCCGGACCTGGTCCATCTCATGGATGTCGTTCTCCGCCGCCATCTTCGTGTTCATGTAGAGATAGGCCTTCTTGAGGGAGACATCCTCCACGAATTTGACCTCCTTGGTCCGGCTCTGCGTGTGCCACTGGCCGACCGTGCCGCGGCCGGTGTTGAAGACCAGGGGGAACTCGTCGCACTGGACATAGGGATTGTCCAGCGGCTCCTCGAAGAGGAAATTGGCCCTTCCATTTGGTGTGTAGAAGACGCCGTCCTCGTAGAGCCTGCGCTGGTCGGCGGCAAATTCCGCCTCCCTTCCCTCGGGATAGGGCCACTGACGGCCGTGGGAGTTCTCCAGCTCATCCCATTTGATGCCGGAAAAATCACAGGGCTTGCCGCGGGAGATCTCGCGCAGCATGTCAAAGCACTGCTGAGGGGTCTCCCAGCGCTCGATGGCGCTGCCCATGCCCAGGGCTTTGGCGACGCCCAGAATGCACTCGTAGTCCGAGATCTCGTTCTCTCCGCGGGGCAGGACCGGGCGCATGGCGGACATGCGGCGCTCCAGATTGATGTACTGGCCCGCCTTCTTGATGCCGGGCACGACCGGGAAGAAGACCGTCGCGTCCTCCGCGCTCTCGATGTTGTCGTAGATATCCTGGACGACGAAGAGCTCCAGCTTCTTCGCCGCCGAGGCAAAGGTCTCGTTGTTAGTCCAGCTGTGTCTGGGGTTGGTACAGAGGATCCAGAGTCCCTTGATCCGGCCCTCATTGATGCCCTCGATGATCTGGTTGTAGGGAATGGTGGGCTTTTTGGCCATCAGATCCGGGTCGATACCGATGATGTCCGCCAGCCTCTTCCGCTCCGCCTCGTCCGTGAAATCGCCGCCGCCGAAGAGGCAGGTGGTGTTGGAGAAGAGACGGGAGCCCATGGCGTTGCACTGGCCGGTGATGGAGTTGCCGCCGGTGCCGGGCTTTCCGATGTTGCCGGTCATCAGGGCCAGGTTCATGATAGCCCTCGCCGTCGTGACGGCCTCGTAGCCCTGGTTGACGCCCATGGTCCACCAGAAGGAGACAGCCTTCCCCTCGTGGATCATCGTCGCCAGCTCCATGATGCGGTCCTCGCTGATCCCGGAGGCCTCCGCCCCGCGGGAGAGCGGGAAAGCCTTCACGAAATCCGCGAACTCGTCGAATTTGTTGGTGTGGGCATCGATGAAGGGGCGGTCGATCCAGCCCTTTTCGATCAGGACATTGGCCAGCGTGTAGAGCAGGACCAGGTCGGACCTGGGCCTGATCTCATAGTGGTAGTCCGCGTTCATGGCGGTCTCGGACCGGCGCGGATCGATCACGATGATCTTGTGGCCCGGCACCTGGTTGTTGCGGACCCGCCCCCAGACAATGGGATGGGCGACGACCGGATTGGCGCCGATGAAAATGATCGTGTCGGACAACTCCAGGTCCTGAAGGGTATAACCGGGCGCATCATAGCCGTAGGTTCCCTTGTGGGCCACCGCCGCCGACGCCATGCACAGCCTCGTATTGCCGTCCACATTGGTCTGCAGATAATTGCGCATCACGTGCCCGAAAATGGCGAACTCCTCCAGCGTGAGCTGACCGGTACTGATCCCGGCGACACTCTCACGGCCGTATTTTTCCTGGAGCTCCTGGATCTTTCCCGCCACATGGCCGAAGGCCTCGTCCCAGGGGACCTCCTTCATGGATCCGTCCGCCTGCCGGATCTTGGGCAGGGCATCCGGCTTTACCGTGGTCTGCTGCTTGCTCAGCGACAGTCCCTTGATGCAGCTGAAGCCGTCGTTGACGGGATACCCCTTCGTCGGCACTGTGCGAACGATCCTTCCGTCCTCCACATAGAAGTCCAGATTACAGTCGATCGCGCAGAAATTGCAGGTCGATTGTACTTTCCGCATACGCACCTTCCTCCTCTCGTGCGGAACCCGCTCCGGGTTCAACAGTTTGCACATACTAACCACCGTTATACTCATACTATCTGTACAATTTTACTATATTTCAAATAATCAATCTGTTGCGCACGCAACAATTGATATATAATAGTTTCTACCGTCAACATACGGACCGCCTGCACTGTTTACGCTCAATACATGGACGGAGCCTCGTATACATGGATGATCCTGTTCAGGCATTATTCCGTGTTTACGCCTGCCCGGCGCACCGCTATTCGCATTGTTCCTGCTGTCATTTCGCAGGGAGCCTGCCGTCCATAGCCTTCACAACAGGCCCGGACCAGTATTTTTTCATACAGGAGGTATTTCATGCCCACCGCCCATATCACCGACATTTCCACCCTGCCGCTCTTCGACAGGATCACCCCGGCTGACTGCACCCTGCTCTTTGACTGCCTGGGCTGCAGGATCCGGCGCTACGCCAAAGATGAACATATCCGGCTGGAGCGCGAGCTCGACGGGAATGTCGGCACCATTCTGGAAGGCACGGTCCATCTGTACAAGGAGGACGTCTGGGGCGGCCGCGCCCTGATTGCTTATTTAAAAGAAGGAGATCTCTTCGGGGAGACCTTTGTCTTCAACGGCCTGTCTCCAGACCGGGACGGCGTCTCCTACATCGCCGCCTCGAATGCCCTCATCCTCTTTCTGCCCGGCAGCCGCATTCTCCACCCCTGCAAGAACAGCTGCCCTTTCCACCACAGTCTGGCCCAGAACATGTTCTCCATGATCGCGGACAAAAACCGCCGGCTCATGCAGAAGATCGAGGCCACCTCCCGCGGAAGTGTCCGCGATAAGATCCTCACCTTCCTCTCCATGGAGGCCCGCCGCCAGGGGAGCGCCAGCTTCGTCCTCCCTCTGAACCGGACCGAGATGGCCGAATACCTCTGCATCAACCGCAGCGCCATGACCAGGGAGCTCTCCGCCCTCAAAAAAGAAGGCCTGATCGACATCGACCGGGACAGGTTCACACTCTACAGCGCCGATCTCGGGGCCGAGCTGATGTGATTCATTTCCGGCAGAGCATTTTCCGCACTGATTTTTTGCATTACATTTCCGGCATTGTATTCTGGATTGGATTTTGGGGCACTGCATTTCTGGCATTGCATAGGGATTCGATGTATAATGTCTGCGAAAGACACCCTGCATCAAAGGAGATCCATCTATGAAGGTCAAATGTTCCTACTGCGGCCAGTACTACGATGACAACATCGCCCAGTGCCCCAACTGCGGCTCCCCCAACGAGCACCTGCACCGCACCTCCGACGCGGTTCCCAAAACCATCGAGGAACTGAAACAGTACTGCGAGGCCAACGGCTTCACGCCTGAGCGCACCCGCTTCTTTATCGGAGAGGACTACAAAAAGCCCCGCGCCTTCGGCATCTACAAGGATGACGCGGGCGAGTTTGTCGTCTACAAAAACAAGGCCGACGGCTCGCGCGCCGTGCGCTACCGCGGCAAGGACGAGGCCTACGCGGTCAATGAGCTCTACGAGCGCCTGCAGAGCGAGATCCTCAACCAGAAGTCCCACCATGTCGAGCGCCAGAAGCAGAAGGCCGTGAAGACGGTCCGGAAACAGCAGAACAGCGGGATCTACCGCGCCGTCATCTACTGCGTCATCGCCGTGGTCGGTGTCAACCTCTTCATGCACGCAGTGGCCAATAAGTTCAAAAACGGCTACTACCACTACAACGACACCTACTATTACAGCCTGGATGACACCTGGTACTATTTTGACAATGATTACAATAACTGGTATCCGGCCTCCAGCACCCCCGAGGACCTGACCCAGAACGCGGACGAGTTCTATACGTCCGAATACTACGACTACGGCTCCGGCACGACCAATTTCTCCAACACCGACTTCTACTCCGACTGGGAGGAATCGCGCAGCAGCAGCGACAGCGACTCCGACAGCGACTGGGATTCCTCCGACTGGGATTCCGGCGACACAGACTGGGATTCCGACTGGTAAAGCCCTTCCGCTTTCATGCAAGGGGAAAAAAATCGGTTCTCCCGGTCATCCGGGATCCTGTCCAAGACTCCCTGCCTGATGCCGCAGGCTGAATGAACGAATGCAAAGCCCCGGTGAATACAGACCTGACAGATCTATGCTGATCAGACCTGTATCCACCGGGGCTTTTTAATGCAGGTTACAAATCTTAATGGAATCTTAATTTCATCCCATCGCTCTTTAATCCCGTTTTTACTTGTTTTCAATCATAATGAGAATATAAAAGACGTAAGATGACCATTCGTGGAGGGATCCCCTATGTTAAATGTAAAAATCTATATACAGGATCACCTCTCCTCCTTCCGGATGATCCTGATCAGCTTTGTACTCATGATCCTGACCGGCGCCTTTTTACTGTGCCTGCCCTGCGCTTCCACGGGGGCGGAGGAAGTAACCTTCCTGGACGCCCTGTTCACCTCGACCTCCGCCGCCTGCGTGACGGGACTGGTGGTCTTTGACACGGCGTCCCAGTGGACCCTGTTCGGCCGGACCGTCATCCTGATCCTGATCCAGATCGGCGGACTCGGTGTCGTCACCGCCGCGACAGCCCTGCTGTCCATGACCCGCGCCCAGATCGGACTCCTGCCGCGCCTGGCGGTCCAGGACGCAGTCTCGGCCCCGCAGATCGGCGGCGTCGTCCGCTTCATGCGCTTTCTCGTCGCCGGCACCTTCTGTATAGAAGGAATCGGCGCCCTCTGCCTGCTGCCCGTCTTTGCCGGACAATTCGGACTCTGGAAGGGCCTGGGCTATGCCATCTTCCACTCCGTATCCGCCTTCTGCAACGCCGGCTTCGACCTGATGGGAACGCAGCAGCAGTTTTCCTCCCTGACATCCTTCTCCGCCAACGCGGCAGTCAACGTCACCATCATGCTCCTGATCATCCTGGGCGGCCTGGGCTTTCTGACCTGGAGCGACCTGATCAGCTGCCGCTTCCGCCTCAGGAAACTGCGCCTGCAGTCCAAGATCATCCTGACCTCGACAGCAACCCTGATCCTGCTGCCCGCCCTCTATTTCTACTTTTGTGAATTCCGGGGAAACAGCGGATCCGAGCGCCTGCTGCTCTCCCTCTTCCAGGCGGTGACACCCAGGACAGCCGGCTTCAACACAGCGGACTACGCGCAGATGAGCGAGGGAAGCTGGCTGATTACCATCATCCTCATGATGATCGGCGGCGCCCCCGGTTCCACGGCCGGCGGCATGAAAGTCACCACGATGGCGGTACTGCTTCTGTCATCCGGAACCTTCCTGCACCGCCGGAATCAGGTCAACTGCTTTCACAGACGCATCGAAAACGACGCGATCCGCAACGCCATGGCCCTGCTCACCCTCTACATTTTTCTGCTGCTGGGTGGGACCCTCCTCATCTCTTCGCTGGAGGAGCTCCCCATCCTGCCGTCCATGTTTGAGTGCGCCTCGGCCCTGGGCACCGTCGGTCTCACGACCGGCATCACCACCGGTCTCTGCAGCCTGTCAAAGGCCCTGCTGATCTCCTTCATGTTTTTCGGCAGGATCGGCGGCCTCACACTTGGTTATGCCTTCGCATCCTCGGCCGTCACCAACATCGGCCGCATGCCGGTCGAAAAGGTCTCCGTCGGTTAACCGTCATTTGAACAGATACAACACGGGAATAAACTATACCGCACTGAAATACCGTTTTTCCGAATAAAAAGGAGCAAAAACATGTCCAGGGACTTCCTGATCATCGGGGCCGGCAGATACGGCCGCTACACCGCCATGAAACTCCACGACCTGGGTGAACAGGTCATGATCGTGGACAAGGACGAGGACCGGATCAACCAGATCCTGCCCTACGTCACGGATGCCAGGATCGGCGACAGCACCGACACCGCCTTCATGAGCTCACTCGGTGTCAAAAACTACGACATCTGCATCGTTGCGATCGGAGACGACTTCCTCAGCTCCCTCCAGACGACCTTTACCCTGGATGAGCTCGGGGCCCGGATCATCATTGCCCGGGCGACCAGCCACCGGCAGGAGAAATTCCTGCTCCGCAACGGCGCCTCCCAGGTCGTCTTTCCCGAGCGCGAGCTGGGCATCTGGACCGCGATCCGCTTCAGCTCCAACAGCATCTCCAACTACGTCGACGTCTCTGACGGCTACGGCGTCTACGAGATCGATGTCCCGGCCCGCTGGAGCGGCCACCGCATCGGAGAGCTCGACGTCCGGCGCAAATACCACATCAACATCCTCGGGGTCCGCGATCCCTTCACCCACAAGGTCCTGCCTCCCGGCTCCGACCACTCCAAGGAGTCCCCGCCCCCCGAGATGAACATGGATATCGGGTTTGAGACCATGCTCCACAGAGGCCAGACCATGCTGGTCCTGGGCAAGACAGAAGCCGTCCACAAGATCCTGTGACAGCAGACAGACCCTGTCCCTGCAACAGCCGCCATATTTCCGGACCGGAGAGTTTTCTCCGGACTCCCGGTAAAAGATACGAGGTGAATGATCATGATGAAACTGCTTACACTGATGACCGAAGACATTTTTGCCATCCTCGGCTTCGCATTATATGCCGGCCTGGTGTATTATATGATCAGGAAGGGCTTCCGGAAGTATTTCGGCAAAGACCGCCCCAAGACCGACTCCCGCAAAAACTTCTCCAGAGATTTCTCGGCGGCCCAGACCTTCCACGACAAGGAATGAGTCATCCGGGACGGTTCTCACCGACTCTTTTTGCGTCACCGGTGAGTCATCCGGGACGGCTCTCACCTGAGTCATCCGGGACGGTTCCCACTGACTCTTTTTAAAGACGGTCCATCCGGCCCGCCAAAACGGAGGGTGGCGCTGTTTACGCGCCGGCCGTTCCGTCAGGGCAGCAGCGCGTCTTTCAGAGCTGTGCCGCCTGCACTATAGAAGCAGGATGTGCAGGGGATACCGGGCATGAAACGTTCACAGTTTTACAGGTTTACAGATTATGCAGAATAAACAGCATCTGCAGGATCACAGCCATACAGAAAACACGGGCGGAAGGCACAGCGATGTGTCCCGCCCTCTTGTTATGGTCTGCCTCTCCCCCTCGCCCAGCTGCCGGCGCGTGATCCGCGCCGCCGCCAGATTTGCCGGGTCAGGAAACGTCCTCGACCCGGCGCCGCTCGCCCTCTATGTGGGCACCTCCGGCCGCGAGGCGGACGAGGACTCCCGCCTTCGCGAAAACATCCGCTATGCCCGCGAATGCGGCTTTGAAGTCCACACGATCCGCGGCAGCGACATCCCGCTGACCATCTCCGAATACGCCCGGCACGAGGGCGTGACGGACCTCTTTCTCGGATACAGCCCGCCGTCCTTTTTCCTGCAGACAAAGCCCGCGATCAACGAAAAGCTCCTGACCTATCTGCCGACGGTGGACATCCACATCATCCCCGACCCGGTCTCCTCCTCCTATGCGGGGACCATCCGCCGGAATACGCCCGGCGCCCCGATCTGGAATCCGCAGGACCTGGTCCTGGTCCTCGGCGTCATGACCGTCGCCACCCTCCTGGCCTCCTGGTTCTATGTATCGCGGTACAGCAACTCCAACATCATCACGATCTACATCCTGGGCGTCCTCATCGCCTCGGTCATGACCTCCAGCAGGATCTACGGCACCTTCGCGGCCGTCCTCTACGTCCTGCTCTTTAATTTCCTGTTTATCGAGCCGCGCTTCACCCTGCTGGTCTACGACTCCGCCTATGTCATGACCTACCTGGTCACCGTCGTGGCGGCCCTGATCACCGGCACGGTCGCCGTCCGGCTCAAAAACATCGCCCGTGTCTCCGCGGAAAACGCCTACCAGGCCAAGGTCCTCCTGGACACCTCCAACCGGCTGGAGAGCGCGGCGGACAGCGACGCGGTCATCAACACCACCTGCATGCAGCTGGTCCATCTCCTGAACCGGGCTGTCATCTTTTTTCCATATACGGACTCCGAAAAAAAAGCCCCGGTCACCGGGAAGACTGCTGAGACCACCGATACCCCCGGAAGAATAGCAGACACAGAATCTGTTGAACCGTCCGGCCTCCCGGATGTCCCTTCGGCAGCTCCTCCATACCTCCTTTTTCCCGCAGGTGAAAAAACGATCCCCCCGCAGGTCCCGGAGCGAGAACAGGAGGCCGTGCGCTGGTCCATGCTGAACAGCCACCAGTCCGGTGCCTTCACCTCCCATTTCGAGGACTGCACCTGCCGCTATCTGAGCGTCTTTTCCGGCGACAGCCAGTACGGCGTGATCGGCATCGACATGGAAGACCGGCCCTTTACGGAATTCGAGAACACCATCCTCCTGTCCATCGTGCACGAGGGCACCATGGCGCTTGAAAACAAGCGGATCATCCAGGAGCAGAAAAAAGCCGAGATCAACGCGGAGAACGAGCGCCTCCGGACCGTGCTCCTGCGCTCCATCTCCCACGACCTGCGCACCCCGCTGACCTCCATCTACGGAAATGCCGCCAACCTGCGCAGTCACGAGGCCGACCTGCCCCGCGAGGAGCGCGACAAGCTCTACGGGGACATCATGGAGGACGCGGGCTGGCTCAACGCCCAGTTTGAGAACATCCTGGCCATGACCCGCCTGGAGAGCGGTCCCGGCGTCCGCATGACCATCGAGAACATGGAGGACGTCATCGAGGAGAGCCTGCGCCACCTGCCCGCGCACCCCCTCCACGAGATCGTCTTCCTGCAGGACGCGCCGGATATTTCTCCGGACTCCGGGATCTGCCTGCCACTTGTACAGATGGATTCCCGCCTGATCATGCAGGTCCTCATCAACCTGCTGGGCAATGCCCTCAAATACACGCCCGACGGCACCAGGATCGAGATCCGGCTGGCCTGCACCCCGGACACCGTCACCGTCGACGTGGCGGACGAGGGCCCCGGCATTCCGGACGATGACAAGCCCCATGTTTTCGAACTCTTCTACACGGGACACCACACACTCTCCGACAGCAGCCGGTCCATGGGACTGGGCCTCAACCTATGCGCCCAGATCCTTCATGCCCACGGCGGCTCCATCGAAGTGCTGGACAACATACCTGCCGGCGCCGTCTTCCGCTTCCGGCTCCCCGCCGCGCGGATCCCGACGGGCGCTGTGCGCAGGTAAAAAACAACTGACCAAAAAGGACCAGACATCATGAAGGAAATGAAGATCCTGGTGGTGGAGGACGACCGCTCCGTCTCCAACCTGATCACCACCACTCTCAAGCTCAACCACTACAGCTACACAGCCGCATCCACCGGCAGGGAGGCCGTCTCCCTGTGCGCCTCCCACCAGCCGGACCTGATCCTGCTGGACCTGGGGCTCCCGGACATCGACGGCATCGAAGTCATCCGGACCGTGCGCGCCTGGTCCTCCGCCGTCATCATTATCATCAGCGCCCGCGGGGAGGATGCCGACAAGATCGAAGCCCTGGACAGCGGCGCCGACGACTACCTCACCAAGCCCTTCTCCATCGACGAGCTCCTGGCCCGCATCAGGGCCGCCGCCCGCCGCATGCAGTACATCGGCGACCGCCGGCAGACCCAGGACGCCGTCTTTGTCAACGGAGACCTGACCATCGACTATGCATCCCGCCGCGTCCTCTGCGCCGGCAGGGAGGTCCACCTGACCGCCATCGAATACAAGCTCCTGACCCTGCTGTCCGTCAACGCCGGCAGGGTCCTGACCCACTCCTACATCATCGACCGCATCTGGGGCGGCGGCGTGGAGACCGACATCGTCTCCCTCCGCGTCTACATGACATCGCTCCGCAAAAAGCTCCGCGCCGCGCAGCCGGACTTCAGCCTGATCGAGACCCACATCGGCATCGGCTACCAGATGCTCCGCCCGGAGCGCCCGTAACCTGCCCTCTTCCGCAGCCGGTCCCATGCAGGCTCTGCAGACGATGCAGCAGGGTTTTCTGCACATATCCGACAGGATTGTATACAGGAATGCCAGTCTGCTCTAACACTATGCACAAAAATCCATCCATAATTTTGTTGCATTTTTCAGCAGAAAAAACCCATGCAGGGCTTGCAATTTTTCAAATTAGTTAGTATGCTAATTATTAGAAAAACCAACCCGCCGGTTAACTGTGTATTCTCACAGAGCGCCGGCCAATGCACACATTTTATGAGGAGGCATTTTATGGTAAACTTTTCTCTGACTGAAGAGCAGAAGGACATGCAGAAGCTTTTCCGTGATTTCGCACAGAACGAGATCGCTCCCATCGCTGAGGAGATGGATGAGAAGGAAGAGATGAATATGGACCTCATCCACAAGATGATGGAGCTTGGCTTCTTCGGCGTTCCTTTCAGTGAGGAAGTCGGTGGCACAGGTATGGATTATCTGACCTACTGCCTTGAGATGGAAGAGATCTCCAAGGTCTGCGGTAGCTGCGGCGTTACCATCTCCGTTCACACTTCTCTTTGCGCTTCCATCGTTGAGCAGTACGCTACTCCCGAGCAGAAAGAGAAATGGCTTCGTCCCCTGGTTGACGGCAGCAAGATCGGCTGCTTCGGCCTGACCGAGCCCAACGCTGGTTCCGACGTTGCCGGTGCAAAGACCACCGCTGACAAGGATGGCGACTACTATGTCATCAACGGTTCCAAGATCTTCACCACCAACTCCGGTTTTGCTGATACCTTCCTGGTATTCGCTCTGACCGACAAGTCCCTGCCCGCTCACAAGGGTATGTCCGCATTCCTCGTTGACAAGAACACCGCAGGTGTTGAGGTTCAGCCTGACATCAAGCGCATGGGTATCCGCGCTGCTTCCAACGCAGAGGTTTACTACAACAACGTTCGCGTCCACAAAGACGATATGCTCGGCAAGGAAGGCCAGGGCTTCAAGATCGCTATGCAGGCTCTCGACGGCGGCCGT
>OCTW011618344.1_pt1 | contig 16777 bp, 15 predicted proteins | sample 1539671 | NCBI WGS metagenome assembly OCTW01 (sample SAMN02144230, study PRJEB22623) | gut metagenome | biome: sheep rumen | host: Ovis aries | place: New Zealand
GTCTCCGACGACCAGATGGGCAAGATCAACGCTATCGCTAAGGTTATGAAGGACAATGAGGATGTCAACTTCGAGATCATCGGCTACTGCGACTACAGCGGCAGCGACGCTTACAACCAGAAACTCTCTGAGAAGCGTGCCGAGAACGTGAAGAAACTCCTTGTGAAACGCGGTGTTGCTGAGGATCGCCTCACCACCAACGGCAAGGGCAAATCGATGAGCTTCGGCGACATCAAGAATGCCATCAACCGTCGCGTCTCCTTCTATCGCGTCAACAAATAAGAGTTAACTCTTAAACAAATAAAAAAGTCCGCAAGCAATTGCGGACTTTTTTGTTTTATGTCCATCGACGCGACGCACGCCACCCTGCCCACTATGTGTGCGACAACCTTTGTAGCACCTGCGAATATAGATAATCCTGCTCGCATCGTTCACGAGACCGTTTGGATTATTCCGTCTGTGACGGTTATGCATTTGCTAAAGAGCCACTACCCGGAACTCGACACGGCGATTGTGTGCACGGCCCTCTTCGGTCGTATTGGTGTCGATAGGCTTAGACTTGCCAAAGCCCTTATACTGTAGACGCTTGGGCTCAATGCCTTTCAGGATAAGAAAATCAACTACCGCCTTGGCGCGATTCTCGGACAAGCGCTGGTTGTAATCCACCGAACCGCGGCCGTCGGTATGGCCTGCAATTTCGATTTTCATAGTAGGATGCGACCGCAGGATGCCGAGCAGCTGCTGCAATTCATTATAGGACTGCTGCAAGAGTGTGGACTTATCGTAATCGAAGAAAATGTTCCGCAGGACAAACGTCGAACCCACCTGGAAAATGTTGGTGTCGGCAACTGCAGAAGTCGTGTCGGCATCCTGCTGCTGTGCAACAGGCTCGTCGGCACATCCAAGGCACACAACCGAAACGTCGTCGATATAATAGTACGCTCCCGGAAGCAAGTAAGTCAATGAATCCAAGTCGACTACATTGGACTGCGATGCAGGATAGAAATTACCGATTGTCATAAACCGCTCTCCACCACGCGCGGTAAATGTACCACCTACCTGCACCCAAGTCTTTGTATCGCCTAAAACGTAGTCGAAATCGTTCACAACCTGCGGCTCATAATAGGAAGCAATGGTCTGCGACACACCTTGCGCCAGTTGACGGATTTCCTTGTTCATCAACACGCTGCGAACAGTATCGCCAATCCTGTCTTCTGTAAATAGCGCTCCAATGGTGGCCACAGCCCCCGACGAATATTCCGACAGGCTTACATAGAACGAGACGCGGTATGTTTCGCCGGCGCGGAGAGGCTCTTTAAGCTGAGTCTGAAGGTATTCGCGATAGTCGGTTTTAGAACAGTAAATGCCACAAAAGCCTTTGCCCAAGTGGGCATCCTGATAGCCAAGTTTGTTTTTGGGCACACCGCAGTCGCGCGAGCCGCAAACATTGAAGTAGTCGGCAGAGCCTGCCGTGGGCTGATACCAGGCATCAACGATAGTCAACGTGCCTAAAGCGTCGATTTTGCGCGGACATTCACGGTATTCCTCGAAAGAAGGATTATACACCAAATTCGGCGACGGACGAGTTTGGGCTTGTCCTTTATTTACTGTCATCAAACACAGCGCAATCGCCAATGTCAGCCAATGCCTTTTCATTGTGTTTTTATGGTTTTCATAAGACTTTGCCACAATAGGTCGGCCGTTCGATCCCAATTGAAAACAGCTTTGCGACGCCGGCCTTTTTCAATCAGATCAAGCCGCAGTTTGTCATCATCGGCAACATCGCTCATCGCTTTGGCAATAGCTCCGACCGAAAGCGGATCGACAAGTAGAGCAGCGTCGCCAGCCACTTCGGGCATCGAGGTGACATTGGAGGTAATCACAGCCGTTTCAGCACAGAATGCCTCGATTATAGGGATGCCAAACCCTTCGAAAAGAGACGTGTAGACCAATGCAATGGCAGCACTCATCATACGAGCCAGTTCGTCGGAATCGACGTGCCCCACAAAGTGGACACATTGCTTATAGCCCATATTGTCATAAGCATCCGCCAATTCGTCCTGCCACCAGTAGCGGCTGCCCACCACCAGTAACTGCGCCTCGGAGAGGGGGTGGGTCCCCCTGTATCTGTCGAAGGCCGGAAGGATGTTGGTCAGGTTCTTGCGACGCGAAATGGTGCCAACAAAGATAAAAAAAGGCTTTCCATCGCAATAGCGGAGTCTCGTTTGCTGTTTCTGCTCTTCATCGCAAGGACGATAGAAATTGTGAGCCCCATCATATACAACATCAATCTTCTTGGAATCAATACCGTAGGTTTCAACAATATCCCGTTTTGAAAATTCAGACACCGTTGCTATACGAGTAGCCTTTCGTGCAAAACGGGGAAAGAAACTCTTCATATACCGCTGATGCGACGGACGAAGGAATTCGTTGGAATGCTCGAAGTTGAGGTCGTGTATCACAGTCAAAGTAGGTACGTCGGTACGCAACGACATCCATCCGTCGGGAGAAAGAAACAAATCGATTTTGTTGCGCCGCAATGCTCGTGTAACGCTGATTTCAAAGAAAATGCGCCATAGTAGAGGGTGTCGTGCCTGAGGGAACAGAACCACAGGCTTGACATTGGGACCAAAAATAAATTGCGGGTTGGGCTTGCGGTCGAAGAGAAAGAAGAATTCGTCGTTAGGGTGTGCGTTTACAATACGGCGCAGCGTCTCGGCTGCGAACCAGCCGATACCGTCAAGCCTGCCACTCAGCAAAAGTCGGGTATTGACAGCTATGCGCATACCTTTATTCCTGTTTAGGCATAGGTTTATTCAAGACAAAAGCATCAATCACCTTGGGAAACCAAGCCTTCTCCAACAAGTGGATTTTTGCGGCAACATCGTCGGCCGTATCGGTCGGAGCCACGCCGCAACGTGCTTGGAACAAGGTTGTTCCACGGTCATAATGCTGATCCACTATGTGTATAGTAATGCCTGTTTCGGTTTCGTGGTTGGCGACAACAGCCTCGTGAACATTATGTCCATACATTCCCTTGCCGCCATATTTTGGCAACAAAGCCGGGTGGATGTTAACAATCCTGTCGGGGAACGCCTTGAGCAGATTTTCGGGCACCAGCAACAGGAAACCCGCCAATATCAGATAATCAATCTGTCTCTCGCGCAAGAAAAGCAGCACATTATCCGTTTCAAAAAAGTCGCGACGGTTGAAATAGTGCGACTCAATACCCAGCGCCTCTGCACGACGTGCAACGTAGGCGTCTTTCTTATTATATATAATTACATTAATTTTAACATCAGTTCGATCTGCAAAGTATTCGGCAATCTGTTGCGCATTTGTGCCATTGCCAGAGGCCAGGATGGCAAGTTGAATTGTTTTAGGCATAGATAAAATACGTTTATATTGTAATTTTGCACTAAAAAATTATTGAAAGATTTTGCAAATTTAGGAAGAAATATTGGATTTTTGCAAAAAAAATGAAACAAAATTACAACAATCTTACTTTCAACATAATACAAAACACCTAATCTTATATTGAATTGATTTTCAATACAATTTTTCAAGCAGAAATAACAAAATTTGTCAAAAAAATTTACAACCCATATTATATTGTAGTCCAAATTGTTAATATATTTAACATTGTTAAAGTAAGAGAAAAGTTATTGCTATGTTGTTTTTTTTTCGTTTCTTTGCAAATTGTTTAATCCAAAAAAAGAAGAAAAATGTCTGAAATTGCAACTAAAGTAAAAGCTATCATCGTTGATAAGCTTGGTGTCGATGACAAAGATGTTACTCCGGAAGCTAGTTTCACCAATGACCTCGGAGCCGACTCGCTCGATACCGTAGAGTTAATTATGGACCTCGAGAAAGAGTTCGAAATCCAAATCCCCGAAACTGAGGCTGAAAAAATCGCCACCGTTGGCGACGCAATCGCTTTCATCGAGAATGCAAAAAAATAAAGATTCTTTATGAATCTGAAGAGAGTAGTTGTTACAGGTCTGGGATCACTTACCCCGATAGGTAACGATACCGCGACAATGTGGCGGGCGATGCTTAACGGAGTAAGTGGTGCCGGACCAATTACTCGCTTTGATGCAACCAAATTCAAATGCAAGATTGCTTGCGAAGTCAAGGATTTCAATCCAACTGATTATTTCGACCGTAAGGATATCAGGAAATTAGATCTTTTCTCCCAATACGGTCTTGTGGCTTCGGAAGAGGCCATCAACGACTCAGGTTTAACCGACGATAATGTAGACAAATCAAGAGTCGGTGTTATTTGGGGTAGCGGCAACGGCGGCGTTATAACCTTCCAAGAGGAGGTGCGTGAATACGAACGCAGCGAATGCGTGCCCCGATTCAGCCCATTCTTCTGTACACGAATGATTTCGAACATCTGTGCTGGACTTATATCCATAAAGCACGGATTCAGAGGTCCCAACTATTGCACCGTGGCAGCCTGCGCATCTTCAGCAGCTGCTATCAGCGACGCTTTCAACCTGTTAAGGCTTGGCAAAGCCGATGTTATCATCGCAGGAGGATCCGAGGCGGCGGTGGCAGAGTGCAGCATTGGAGGTTTCGGCTCAATGCAGGCTCTGTCCTTTCGCAATGATGATCCGGCAACAGCGTCACGACCTTTTGACAAAGACCGCGATGGTTTTGTTTTGGCAGAAGGTGCCGGAGCACTTGTTCTGGAAGAAATGGAACACGCGCTACAACGCGGAGCAAAAATATATGCCGAATTGACAGGATGCGGACTCTCGGCTGACGCTTTCCACATCACAGCCTCGCACCCGGATGGTCAAGGTGCTTACGAAGCTATGAAACAAGCGATTGAAGAGTCGGGAATGAGCCTAACTGATGTTGACCACATCAATACACACGGCACTTCAACACCTATAGGCGACATTTCGGAGCCCAAAGCCATTGCAAGATTGTTTGGCGACTACGCGAAACAAATAAACCTGAACTCCACAAAGTCAATGACTGGCCACCTGCTTGGTGCAGCCGGCAGCGTAGAAGCCATCGCTACAATTCTGGCCATTAAAAACGGCATCATACCGCCAACGATAAACCATTTCACCGACGATCCAAATATCGAGCCACTCAATTTCACCTTCAACAAAGCCGTGAAAAGGGATGTCCGATTTGCTTTAAGTAACGCTTTTGGATTCGGAGGCCACAATGTCTGTCTGGCATTCCGTAAATTTGAATGATATGGTATTGTTCCGCAGGCATAAAGGCAACGAAGAATTCTATAGTTTCTTTAAAAACATACTCGGGTTTACTCCTCACAAAACCGACATATACCAAGTAGCCTTCATTCATCGCTCCAAGTCTCTCGAGACTCTTAAAGGACGCAGAATCAACAACGAAAGGCTTGAGTATTTGGGCGATGCCGTTTTGAGTGCCATCGTGGCAGAATATTTGTACAAGAAATATCCTTATGAAGGTGAAGGGTTTCTTACTGTTACCCGCTCCAAGATCGTCAGTCGCGCAAACCTTAACAAACTGGCGCATAAGATAGGTCTCACCAAGCTGATTCAATACAACAAGGAGCAGCAAGGCATTTTCAAATCCATCGAAGGAGATGCTTTTGAAGCCTTGGTGGGTGCCATTTATCTTGAAAAAGGATACAAATTCACGCGCAAAGTCATCATCGATCGCGTTATCAAGATGCATCTCGACGTTGATGCACTTTCGCAACAAGACTGGAACTACAAGAGCAAGCTCATTGACTGGGGCCAGAAAGAGAAACACAAAGTCGCCTTTGAAGTGATTCGCACTATGTTCCAAGGCAAGAAAAACGCCAGCCGAAAAGAATACGAAGTGCAGGTAATGGTCGATGACGAACCGGCCGAAAAAGCCATTGAATTCTCAATCAAAGCTGCCGAACAGCTTGCCGCCGAAAAAACATACAAAAAACTGGTTGCCTCGGGAAAAATCACCAAAAACGAGAATAGTCAGGTCAAAAGCGCCAACGAAGTTGAAGTTTGACATCTTGCCGCCTATTACCTTCAATCTTGTCGTTCCCCGACCCCATTATCTCCAAATCAGGATAATACATAATTCCATACTTTAGCGATAAAACAACTCGCGGTGTGCATTCAAAACGGCAAACAGCATAACACCGCAGCCCCCGACCAATAAACATCGGAACGCCATATTCATACGCCAGATCCCTCTCGTATGAATAGATGCGCGCATCATAATCAGACACATCGAACATTGACATCCGAACACCTGCCGCCAGAGGATGGCTGCCCACCTTGCCATTCCAACTGATATCCTCAAAGAATAGAAATCCGCGTTCCGACTGATGGCCTTCGCAGTCAAACCAAGAATATACAATCCTCGAAAGAAACCGCCAAGTTTGCGATGGTGCATAATCCAGCGATATTTGCAGCTGACGTCGCGAAATAGCTTCAACGCTATACAACTGGCCATCGCTGTTCCGCTGCGAATCCCTGTGCCTGTACTGCAAGGCTAAGTTGACGTTATGTCCCAGGTATTTATCCAGGTTAAGCCGATAGTCTACACCCGACGAAGGACTATAAATATTGTATCGCATTACAGGAAAACGGAAATAATCAATTGACGACGACATATTTATATACAGCGGCAGTCTCGTTTTGAAATATAGCAAAACGCCTTCCTCATTGTTGGCAGACGAACTCTGCCCTATCATATTTGCGTGAAGATTGTGATAATTAGGCGACGCGTGATGCATTGCCATCGAGAAAAGATTGTCTGATCCAAGTTGCATTTGCATACCTGCTACAGCGGCCAATGGTAGCCACACAAGATGCCCGTCACCGTAACGACGCACGCCGCCTGTAGAGGCCGACACCTCGCCAAACAGCTCCAGACGACGCCAAACAAATCGTACATCTGCCCCATAGTTAATATTACCTTTCCCGTTGAACGCAAAGCGATTATATACCCTGTCCAAAGGAATTACCTCGCCCGACAACACCGTAGCAAACGACGTTACGCCAAGCAACAATCTTGTGCTTCGGAACTGTAAACGTCCACCAAGCAGCTGCTCATTCAATTGGCCTTTGCGTTCCAGTTCCGACTCTGTCCTGTGCAGCCCTGTCTGGCTCAAACTCTGAAAAACCGTTCCTGCATCATTCGCAGAATCCTTTGCCAATGTTGCATCGCGGTCCACATTGGAGTAGAACAGAGTCAATTCCAAAGATTCTTTTTTTGCCTGAGGCAGCAACGACAATGTCGTCGCTGCGCCACGCAGATAGCCATACTCGCAAAAGGCACTGGCCGGGCGAATGCCGGCACCATAACGCCGCAACGGCATAGCTCCAGACATAAACGGGGCTGAACCGCTCCACAATGTCAGGCCTTGACCGAATTGCAGCTGATACTTTCCCACAACAACACGCCTGAACCGGCCAAAATCGTTCAGCATCAAATGGTAACTATAATAATCAAATCCATAACGACGCACTCCGCCGACATTTCCAAAGGCAAAGGATTCGCCTGCATCTTTCTCGCCTGACAACTGAAAACTGATGCGGTCAGAACTCTTGTAATAGTACCTGAAATACATCCTCATCGGCGACCCTTCATATTTGCCATTTTGATAACCAACACTTTGCGGAAACGTCTCCTTCCCGCCTACCGCAACGTTACTATGCCCCTGCCTCAACAATTGTATCAAAGGCACTTTCCTTTCCTCCACAGGCTCCACCGTGGCGAAACACTGCAAAAGTCTCAATGTCGTATTGTCAAATCCGTTAAGCAGATACAGTTCATTCATTGACACCATCTCGCCGTTCTGCGCAATATAGGCGCGTATCGTCATCCTCTGGAAATCCGAGAGAAATACAAGCTCCGATACGGCATCCGAGTTTGTATCATTGAGATTAACCGGATTGTCCAAAATATCCTGCAGGCGCTCCACCAAATCCTCCGGGACAGTCTCACTGTCGCTCTGGTCGGCCCATTGCTCAAGCAATTCCATCCATAGTGGCTCCGCGTCGTTCTGTGCCACAAGGCACTGCATACCAGCAAACAGCAAGAGTATCAGAAAACAAATCCGTCGTTTCATAATCAAAACATATATTGCAACGACAATTGGGGGGTAAATCCAAGAGCACTATGAAACTGAGCAGCCAAATCCACTCCAAAATCCTTAAATTTTGCCCCTATTCCAAAAGTGTAAATCGCAGGTTGCGTATTCATACCGACTCTGAAAAAATACATTTCCTGTACCGAATACTCCAACCCAAAACGCAACGTGGCCCGCTGGTACAGATTCTTCTCGACTTCTCCGACTGCAAGCAAATCATCAAGAAGCCAGTATGATACACCAAAATTGAAAACCGCCGGTATTCGTGGCGAGCCGTTACCATCCGACTCTATCGCCACCGGATTGAATGCTTTGAATCCCACAACGAGAGTCTTGGACGGACTGTAGCGTAATGCCGTCGAGAACGTCAACCTGTTGAGCGGATCGTAGTAAGGGTCCGAAGTCCCGGAATGCAAATAATGAAACGCGACACCGAATGACACCGCGTGTCCCATCGGAATAGCATAAGCCAGCGACAAACGCTCCTCGTTGTAATCGCTGTTGCCGAAGTAATCCAGCGAGGCCGACAGCGCGCCAAATTCCACCGGCTTGACACCGCCGACCGTCGCGTAGCCCATACCGTCCACGCCGACGCTCTGCCTTACGCTCAATGCCAGCATCGCACGGTCCATTTCTCCCAATGCCGCTATGTTTCCCATAGCCGACATACCGTCATCCAAAGCAACCGACGCTCCACCCATAGCGGCAGAACGGCCGCCCGATGGCGGAAAATCAAACTGTGCAAAAAGTGGCGTCGCATACAGCAACGCCACCAATAAAATTATTCTATAGTGAGAGGCTTGATGCCGTCCCATCGTCCACAAAATCAAAATGGATTATTTTTCCCACAGACCGCGGTTATTGTAGGCTGCATTTATCAAGTCGTGGATGATTGCATAACGACGGCTGTTGAACTCGCCGTTAATAACGGCAGGCTCGAAATAGTCGCTGAGGTTCAACCCGTTTGCAGCAATACTTTCCCAATTGTCATTGAGACGCTCGATGTCGGAGATCGTGAAATAGTATGCGTTGACGTTGTTGAACGTTCCCTTCATATTGCGGCCATAGCCAGGATATTGGGTGATGGTGATCGAACCGCCGTCAGAGATATACCAGGCCGTGTCGCTAATGGCTATCAGCATCACATTGCATCCGGAAGGATTGAAGAAGATGTCGGCAATAGAGTCGAACTTGAAGTTACGCAGACGCTCTGCCGTGAGTACTTGCGAAAGGGTGTAGGTTCCCGTAGTGGTATCCGTAACCTGGAATCCCATAAACGGGAATGCAAGTTCCTGCTTCTGGAAGTCGATATTGGCACAGATGTCAATGGTCGCGCACATTGCAGTGTCGGGATCGTTAAACACGGTATCAATCTTGTCGGCGATAGTGGACGAGAAATTGATGGTCGTGTCGTTACTGTAGAAGCCGTTCTGGCCGGTAATTGTTATTTCGGCGCTGCCCAAAAGGCCTTCCTGAGTCGCCTGGATAATAAACTCCTCGTCGCAGGATGAAAGCGACAGAACAAGGGCGGCAGCAGCACCCCAAAGTAATGATTTTTTCATAATTGAAATTTTTTGATGAATAAATATGATTGTTTTTAAATGTTGATTTTCTTTTAATAACGCAGTATTATAGATTTTGTTTCATCTGAACCAAAAAATTTTTTATTTCCTTCAATGTATCCACCACCTGCATATTTTTGTCCGGCGCTTTGTCATTCTTGAGCTGCTGTCGCACACCCTCCAATGTCAGGCCGCACTCCTTGGTCAGATAGTGGATGCGACGCAGCAGGTCGATGTCCTGCTGGGTATAGCTGCGCGTACCTCGTTTGTTTTTCGACGGTCTGATCTCTTTGAACTCGCTTTCCCAGAAGCGCAGCATCGAGGTGTTGACCCCCAACATTTCGGCCACCTCGCCGATGCTGTAATACAATTTCGTTTCCATTTTGATTTATGTTTTCCTCCTTGGACTAATACACATAGTAGCCCTGGTTCGATTGATAATTCTCCCGTTTTTCGTATTTGACATCGTGCAGCGAACTGGCCTTGATATTGATGACAAAATTCCAGCTCTTGTAGTATCCGAACGGCACCCAGTTGAAACGCATCTCCCAGCAGTGAAGGTCGCGGTAGATGTCTATGCTTGTATACGACATTCCCTTGTTTGTGAAATCATAGCCCGTCGAAATGTTGAATTTCCAGTTCTCGGTCAATGAGAAATTGCCCGAAATCGAAACCGAGTGGGTCAAGTTCCTGTTGATGTTGAACCGCGCCGCATCGTATGCGCTGACGTAGCTCATCGTATAGTGCAGCGACACATTCCACGGCACCGAAAAGTCGGCGTATGTACCCATCATCAGTGCCGGACTGTAGTCGTATGGGGTCTGCATTATCGGTGCCACCATCCTCCCCTCCCCTTTGGGAGCCTCTTTCTTGAAGGTGTTGTTGTTCAAGCTCCACGACAGCTGTGTGCTCCACGTCGACTGGTTCAGTTTGAACAGTTTCTTCTGTGTGTCCCACAAAAACCGGTTGTGCTTGTTGCCCAGCGAGTCTATCTCATATGGAGAAAACGACCCCGAATAGTTCAGCACCAGCATTTTGAACAGCGTCGTGCGACCCGACACGTTAAGGTTCGACCAGTTCAGCGAATCGCGCGCCAAGTCATAGTTCATCGACAGCGACAGGTTCTCTATCAGCATCACTTTCTTCAGCTCGTCGCTGGTATCGCGAAGGGGTTTTATCTTCGCTTCCAGGTTGTTGCTCACCGACAAGCCGATCTGGCCCGAGCGCCCGTCGGCCGGACCGCCATACAGGCTCTGCTCAAAGATGGAATAGCGATGCACATAGCCCGTCGTGTCGGTATACGACTTCCAGTAGCCGAAACGTTCACTGCCAAAATCGGGCCTGAAATTGAACGACAGACTCGGATTGACAACGTGTCGCAGGGCCTTCAGCGGACCGTACTTGAAGTTGAACATACCGTAGATGCGCGTCGACAGCGAAGAGTTGAACGACGCATCCCTGTTGGCCCTGAACCCGCGCACTGTGTCAATCCGCAACGCTCCCGTCGAGTCGATCGACTTGTCTATTGTCGACCAGTGCCAGCGCTCGTTATACGTCAACGAATTGGTCCAGTTGAAATACCTCAGCACCTTCAGCGTGCTCTGTATCGGCAAACGGTGGCTGATGCCGTATTGCATCTGGTTCAGAATACTCTTCTTCAATATATTGGTATCCTGCGCATTCAGGTTGTTCGAGCCCTCAAGCACATACGACATCGATATGTTCTCATACCAGCGATAGGCACCCGAAGGAACCCTGCGGCGGAACGGATAGAACGTGTTGCTGCTCAACGACAGCGAAGGCAGCTGTATGTTCATCAGACCCGTTTGGATATTGTACGACTCGCGTGCAGACAGCGCCAGGTTGAACCACGACCCTATGCTCGTGGTGTAGCTCACACTCGATGTCGTGGTGCTGTTGAAATAGTCCGACGAATTGGTAGTGTTGCGGTTATAGTTGCGGCTGATGAGGTTCACATTGGCCGAAAACCTGCTGTTGGGATTGGCCTTGGCGTCCTGGTCGTGTCGCCACGTCACCTTAAAGTCGCCATACTTGTTGTACGTGGTGGTGTCGCCCCTGATGCCGGTCTTGGTAACGCCGTAACGGATATCGAAATTGCCCTTGTACTTGTATCGGCGGTAGTAGTTCGACCGGGCCTCCGCAGCCCAGCTCAAATTGGTGTATATCTCCCCTATCAGTGCAAGGTCGATATAGTCGTTGATCGCAAAATACCATCCGCCGTCTTTCAGGTAGTATCCACGGCCATTCATCCATCCATACGACGGCAGCAGCAAACCCGACGCCCGGTCGTGGGCCAGCGGGAAGAATGCAAACGGCAGCGCCAGCGGCGTCGGCACGTCCTCAATGCTCACATAGGCAGGACCGGTAAGAATCTTGTCGTTGGTAATCAGTTTGGACTCAGTGAAATTGATGGCAAAATGCGGATGGGCATAGTTGCACGTCGTGTACTGGCCGCTGCTCAGGTACATCACCGAGTCGTTGACCTTCTTGATTTTGTCGCCGTGCAGGTATCCGTCGCCCTCTTGCGTTATAACGCCGTGTATCAAGCCCTTGCCGGTCTTGTAGTTATACGTCATCGTGTCGGCGTTGTATTCCATATCGCCCTGCTTGAACAGGGGACGGCCCGTATATTTCCCCGCGCTGTCCACAGTGCCGCTGGCGTGCAGCAGCTGACGGTTGAAGTCAATCTCCACAGCGTCAGCCTTCAGGTTCATATCCTCGAAGTTCAACTCCCCTTCGCGATACAGGAAAGCCTGCTTCGTGTCCAGGTCGATAGCCACCGAGTCCACCGCTTTGTAAGCCACAATTTCCTTGACGGCGTCCTTCGACAGCGGCATCAAATACCCACCGCTCGACGAGTCCTTCTTAATAGCAATGGAATCAGTCTTTTGTCCCTCTGCAACCGCAGGATTTTGGGCGTATGCCGACCCAACTCCCACAGCGACAAAAAACAGCAGCAGAAGCCATTGTTGAAAATTATATGATTTTCTGATACTCAATATCTAAAAAATTAGTATCTTTGCATTTTCAAAGTGCAAAGATAACACAATTTGTGCAATCCATAAAAACAAAAAATATATACTTGTAAATGAAACGTTTATTTGTATTTTTCATCGCGTTGTTCCTCGTTTCGGGAGTTGCTTTTTCCCAAAAAAGAGAGCCCGGAAAAGTCAAAACTCTCGTCATTGACCCCGGTCACGGCGGCGACAAACCCGGCGCCTTGGGCAAACACTGCCAGGAAAAAGAGCTCACTCTCTCCATCGCCAAAAAATTCGGCAAACTGGTCGAGGACAACTACCCCGATGTCAAAGTCATCTATACCCGCACCACCGACGTCGATGTCACGCTTGCCGAGCGCGCCAACATCGCCAACCGCGCAAAAGCCGACCTCTTCGTCTCCATCCACATCAACTCGCACCCCACCTCGGTGCCTGTAGGTATGGAAACCTACGTGATGGGACTTTCGCGCAGCCGCGCAAATATGGAGGTGGCCAAAAAGGAAAATGCCGACATTCTCCTCGAAGAGGGATACAAGGACAACAGCGCCTACAAAGGCTTCGACCCCAATTCGCCCGAAAGCTACGTGATGTTCGCTATGTACCAGAACGCCTACATCGACAAAAGCCTCAACTTCGCACAATTCACTCAGGACCAGTATAAAAGCGCCATCAAGACAACCAACCGCGGCGTCAAGCAGGCCGAGTTCTTCGTCCTCTACAAAACCGCTATGCCTGCCGTCCTGACCGAAGTGGGATTCATCAGCAACCCCACCGAAGAGGCCTATATGATGTCCGACGAAGGTCAGGCCACCATCGCCGTCTGCCTCCTCAACGCCTTCGCCAACTACAAAGCCCACGAAGAGTCCTCCGTAAAACCCAAAAAGATGGAAATAGACCTGCCCGGCTACGGCAAGAACAAGGGCAAAAAACCTGTGCCGCAAGGCGATGCCGCTGCCGACAGCACCCTGCAGGCCCAGATACAGCAGGACGACGCCCTCGCCACCACCATCCTCCAGTCGCAGGGCGAAGAGGCTCCGAAAGCCAATGTCGAGATGCCCGAAAAGAACACTCCCCCGTCCATCGAGCCCTACCGCCAAGATAAACCTGAAATCCAGACCGTTGTCCGCAAAGACGAAATATCCGTCGAGGGCGTGACCTACCGAGTGCAGTTCCTCACCAGCGAGAAAGAACTCAAGGAAGGCGCCAAGGAATTCAAGGACGTCACCGGATACAATGTCTACCAGCAGGACGGCATCTACCGCTACACGATGGGCAACGAAACAACCATCGCACGCGCCAAGAGCATACAGAGCGAAATACGCAAGAAAGGCTTCAAGGACGCCTTCATCATCGCCTTCTACAACGGCAAACGCATCAGCCTGCAGGAAGCGCGCGAACTGCAGGAAGAATAATCAGAAACAAACCTCAGACCCCAACGTGTTAGAAGTAAACAATATAACCAAACTCTACGGTCCGCAGCGGGCCCTCGACGGCGTAAGCTTCAAAGTCGAACCCGGCGAAATCGTCGGACTCCTCGGCCCTAACGGCGCAGGCAAGTCCACACTGATGAAAATCATCACCTGCTTCATCCCCCCTTCGGAAGGCGAAGTCAAAGTCTGCGGCTACAGCATCTTCGACCAGCCGCAGCAGGTATGCGCCTGCATAGGCTACCTGCCCGAGCACAACCCGCTCTACACCGAGATGTATATCCCTGAGTTCCTGCGCTTCATCGCCGACATTCACAAGGTCAAAAACAGCCGTCAGCGCGTCGACGAAATAATCCAGCTCACAGGCCTCAGCCCCGAATTGGGCAAAAAAATCAGCGCCCTCTCCAAAGGCTACCGCCAACGCGTGGGACTGGCGCAGGCCCTCATCCACGACCCGCAAGTGCTCATCCTCGACGAGCCCACCACAGGCCTCGACCCCAACCAGTTGGAAGAGATACGCAAAGTGATACGCAACGCCGGCAAAAGCAAAATAGTGCTCCTCTCAACCCACATAATGCAGGAAGTCGAAGCAATGTGCAGCCGCGCCGTCATCATCAACCACGGACGCATCGTCGCCGACAGCAGCATCGAGCAGCTCAAGGCTCTGGGCCACGACAGCCTCGAACAGACATTCCACAAACTCACAAAAGACTGATTCCAAATACCAAATACAATCCACTATTCACCAATCACAATTAACGATTCACTAATCACAATTCACCGATCACAATTCACAACAATATGACACGTCAAGAACTTATCGAAACCATACGTCGCAAACAGTCATTCCTCTGCGTAGGACTTGATACCGACATCCGCAAAATGCCCCAGCACCTTCAGAACGAAGAAGATGGCATATTCCTCTTCAACAAGGCCATCATCGACGCCACACTGCCCTACGCCGTGGCCTACAAACCCAACCTGGCCTTCTACGAAGCCGCCGGCATCAAAGGTCTCATCCAGCTCAAAAAGACTATGGACTACCTCCACAGCCTTGACAATAAAGCATTTACCATCGCCGACGCCAAACGCGGCGACATCGGCAACACCTCGCAGCAGTATGCCAAAGCATTCCTCGACCCCGAAGGCGATTTCAACTTCGACTCGATGACTATCGCTCCCTATATGGGCGAGGATTCCGTAACGCCGTTCACCGTCTACGACGGCAAATGGGTTATCCTTCTGGTACTTACCTCCAACAAGGGTGCCTTCGACTTCCAATACATCAAAGCCGAAGGCGAGGACCGCCACCTCTTCGAGAAAGTGCTGCTCGCCTCGCAGCAATGGGGCACACCAGACAATATGATGTACGTCGTCGGAGCCACCAAAGCCGATATGCTCAGCACCATAAGAAACATAGTCCCAGACAGTTTCCTGCTCGTCCCCGGCATCGGAGCCCAGGGCGGCAGCCTCAGCGAAGTGTGCCGCTACGGCCTCAACAGCGACTGTGGCCTGCTCGTCAACTCATCACGCGGCATCATCTACGCTTCCAACGGCACCGACTTTGCGCAGCGTGCCGCCGAAGAGGCCGCCAAACTGCAGCAGCAGATGGCCAACGAATTGCAGCGCATATTCTAACTACTCTTGGAAACAGCAACTTAACCACATTCTCCCTGCCGTGGACAACAACCTTGAACAACAGTTTTTCGAAGCACGCCGGCGCAACCTGCGCATAATACTCGTTCTCAGTATCATTGGCTCAGGATTCAGCCTCTTTGGCTACCTGATGACCGGCCTGACGCTGCCCACCCTCAAGGCGGCATATCAGTCTGGTTCTATGCCTTTTCCGTCCGAAATGACCGTACTGGTCGAACAGTTCCTCGAAACGCCGCGCTCCTTCTTCCTCTGCACGGCCTTGCTCTATGCGATGTCGCTGACGGGCGTGATACTGATGTGGAACCTGCGCAAAAGCGGCTTCCACCTCTACACCCTGGCGCAACTGCTCATCCTGCTCGTCACGCTGCTCTTCCTGGGGCGCGAACGCGTGCCGCTGGGCGACATAATGTTCACCCTGCTCTTCGTAATATACTATTATTTAGCGCTCCGCAACCTCGGTGTCTTTTCGCGAGGCGGCGAAACGCCGACGTCCGACGACAATACGGGCGACAACAGCAATTACGAGAATCCGGCCGGCGAAGATTCAGCCGAATAATCGTCTGAAAAACAGGCCAAACCTCTCTTGCCGACAACATCGGAACCGGCAACGCTTCCAGCCAAACCAGACTGCCGTCCACGGACTGTGGACGGCAGTTCTGCTGTCGGCATATCCGCTTGCAAATCCAGCTGCTCATCAGGCTGCATATCAGCCGTTTCCCACTGGCTCGCGTCCAAAATGCCGCCGCCCAGATACTGGCTCTGCGAGGCCCTTCCATTGCCGTCGACGACGAAGCCCCACAGGTGCACCTCGCGACCGACCCAGTAGGGGTTGAGGCTCATTGTCAGGCGGTTGCTGCGACGGTAGACCGGCGCGGAGATGTCGAAATCGCCCAGCTCTGGGCAGTAGGCGACAAGGTAGACCAAGTCCTCCCATTTCACGGCGCGATGCAGCGGATTCTTCTCGAAATCAACGCTCAGCGTCGTCTCGTCCACCATCTGCGGCTCGTAGAAGGCCACGGG
>OCTW011262262.1_pt1 | contig 16768 bp, 13 predicted proteins | sample 1539671 | NCBI WGS metagenome assembly OCTW01 (sample SAMN02144230, study PRJEB22623) | gut metagenome | biome: sheep rumen | host: Ovis aries | place: New Zealand
ATTTTGATTACTTTTTGTATATACATACTATTTTATTTCATAAATAAAAAACATGTTGATAGTACTATAAAAACAACAGAAAAAATCAATGATATTATTAAATCAATTGAAATCGAAGAACCTGAAAAACCTAAAGAAGAAAAGAAAGAAGAAATCAAAGAAGATATTAAAACAGAAAAACCTAAAGAAAAAAGTGCTTACTTTAAAAATTACTCTAAAGCTATAAATGAATTAAAGAAAATAAATGGTGATACTGTTGGGTGGTTGACTCTTAATAATACTGGTATTGATTATCCAGTGGTTAAAGCAAATAACAATGATAAATATTTAGATTATAGTTTTGATGGAAAAAGAAATCCAAATGGATGGATATTTATGGATTATAGAAATAATCCAAATGATTTAGATAAAAATACCGTTATATATGGTCATTCCGGAAACTATTATGTAATGTTTGGTTCTTTATCTAAAGTATTAAATCAAAATTGGTATACAAATTCAAATAATCAAACAATTACATTTAATACCGAAAATAATAATAAGAAATGGCAAATATTTTCTATATATACAATTGATGTTACAAGTGATTATCTAGTTTCAAGTTTTGAAGATGATGATCAATATTTAAAATTTTTAACAAAATTAAAAGAAAGAAGTATTTATGATTTTGGTCAACAATTAGATGCATCTGATAAAATACTTACATTATCTACTTGTTATAAAGATTCTGATCACAGATTAGTTGTACATGCGAAATTAATAAAATAAAAAATTATAGAAATTAATCTATAATTTTTTTTAATACATTTCTTCTTGATAACTCATTAACCCTTGCATTAAAGATTTAAATGCTTCATTGTTATATAATTTTTCCATTATTGAATTATAATCATCTTCACTTAATTCATCATAACTTATACTATTTGATGTATCTGGTAACTTAATTTCATCTGTATATTCAATTTTTAAATGGTCAGATACTTCTAAGTTGATTATTCCCATCATACTAGCAGTAACTGTCACTTTTACCTCACCAGAACCATCTTTATTATCTTTAATTGTATCTAATATTACTTTTCCACTAAGTTTAGCTCCAGCAATATTAATATCATAATCATATGTTATTTTATTTTTTTCTTCTTTTTTAGTTACATTCAATACTAATTCTTGTCCTTGCGCATTAAATCTAATTGTAGCTTTGTTATCTATTATAGTAGCACTTACAAATGTTTCTTTTCCTTGCATTAATTTTAATTCTTTTTCTTTTCCATTAATGTAATATGCTATTTTATAACTTTCACCTTCTGATACTACTTCAAAATCTAAACCAGCTGATTTATTATTTAAACCTTTTGTATAAACACTAATATTTATTTTAGTATCATCATCTACTTCTGATTTTGATTCTTTAACATTTTTTATTGCGTTTGTTAATTCTTCTTTAATTTCTTTTTCATCTAAACCAGTTGATTTTGCTAGTATCTTAATATATTTAGAATCACCTTTAATATCTTCTAACGCTTTTACTGCTAACTCATTAAATGATTTATTTGTTAATGTATATGTTATTTTATTTGCTTTAATTTCTTTTTTATTAACTGTTATTTTTGCACTTGATTTCTTAAATTTTTTTGAATCTAAATTATTAATTACTGCATCTTTTGTTTTAGATAGTAAATATTTTAAATCATCTTTACTTAATGAAGTAGAATTACCCATTTCAAATAATTCATTGAAACCATCAACAGGAATTTCAATATATTTATCATATAATCCCTTTAATTCAAAATATGCTTTTTCATTTACAACATATGCACCAATATTTAATAAATCATCTTTTCCATATAATGTATTTAAAGTAAAAAGCATTTTTTTGTTTTTTAAATCCATTCCAATTTCATCTTTAATCGATAATTTATTGATTTCTTCAATCATTTTATTTGTTTCGTCATTAAGTAAACTTTTATCAATGTCAAGTTTAAAATTCATTTCATCTGATACAATAAATGATTTTAAATCTTTTTTTTCAACTAAAAAACTATCAAGTTTCTTTTCAAATTTAGCATATTCTTTATTTATTGATTTAATAAATATGCTCTTTGGATTAGATATTTTTGTATATACAAAAAATACTGAAACAAGTAATGCAATTGCTGCACCAATTACTAAGAACAATCCTTTCTTGCTACTTTTTTGTGATGTTAGCTCATCATTTACCATTTTTTGTTCCTCCATAACAATCACTCCTCTATTTAAAACTATATCATTATATGCTTTTTAAGTCAATAAATTATTATTCTCCTTTGTAAAAAAAATATATAATCTTAGAAAATTTGTAAAGTATTATATTAGATTTATTTATAGCATGTGCCTTACATATTGCTTTAGCTCCTATTGTTATAGCGGCAATTAATGCAGTTATAAATAATGATACATATAATTTATCAATATGTAAAAGACTAGATAAAGATACGGCTATTATAACTCCTACTGAACCAGATATAACTCCACAAATATCACCTATTACATCATTACAAAATGATGATACTTTGTCGGCATTTTTTTTAAGTTTAACGGCTATTTTAGCACACTTTACTTTACGAGAAGCCATCGAATAAAATGGTACTGGATCAGATGCTGTTACAGCAACTCCTATCATATCAAATATTACACCTAAAATAATAAAGACAATTAATAATATTATACCTATTATTATATTTACATTAGGTATTATTGTTTCTGATACTATTGAAAAAATTAAACCTAAAATAAAAGAAATCAATATTATTTTGATTATCCAGTATTTATCAGCATGTTCTTTATGTTTTAATTCTTTTCTTCTTGTTTGTACTTTTAAATTTTTTAATTCTGATATTTTTTTCATATTTTCACCTATATTAGATTAATGGCATAAATATGGTAAACTTTACGTCTTAGGTCAAGTAGAGTTTCTCTAGTTTTTACATTTCGTTACCAAAATGCGGTTCCCCTTCAAAAAAACCAATATATTGTCACCAAATATATGACTTGATTGCCACTTAGTACGTACCGCAATCCCATATTTAATACACTCTAGGAGATTTCCTCACCATTTTATTCATTATTAATTCTCTTTTGCAAGTATTATTTCATGAAGCAATAATTGTCTTTATCTGGCCAGATAAATTCAATCTGTCAACAATCCCGAAATACTCACTCAAGACAAGCTACACTACTCGTAGGTGTCCCCACATAGTAGGTTTAATCCTAAATCGTCACAAGTCCGTCAACGATGTTTGTGTATAGGCTTATAACAAGAATAGGTCTCCATGAATGTTGGGTCAGAATCGTATGCCATTACGGTTGCCCAACATTCTACCTTTCAGCACCCACCCAAATCTGGGCGAAATAAGCAAGCACCAAAAGTTTCACAGATATGCTCTTTAGTGGATTTTTAGCCCCACCTTCATAATAAATGTAATGACTAGAATAATGTGCCATCTTATAAATTATATCAAATTGTAATTTTTTTATCAATATATATTTGCTAACAAAAAATGGACTAAATTAGTCCATTAATTGATTTTCTAATAAATCTAAAGGTTCTTCACTTTGAACAGTTGCAAGATCATAATCTGTATTTTGATATCTTTTTGCTCCTGTACCTGCTGGTATTAATTTACCAATAATTACATTTTCTTTCAATCCATTTAAGTGATCAACTCTACCATGTATTGCAGCATCTGTAAGAATTCTTGTTGTTTCTTGGAATGATGCAGCTGATAAGAATGAGTCAGTTTCAAGTGATGCTTTAGTAATACCAAGCAATACTGGTCTACCAGTAGCTGGTATTTTTCCTTCAAGAATTAACTCAGTATTTTTATTTGTAAATTCATTAATATTAACCATTGTTCCAGGTAAGAAATATGAATCACCTGAATTTATTATTTTAATTTTTGAAATCATACGTTTTGCCATTACTTCAATGTGCTTATCAGAAATATCAACACCTTGAGAACGATAAACTTTTTGAATTTCTCTTACAATATATTGTTGAACTGTTATTGGATCAGTAACAACTAATAATTCTTTAGGTGATATAGCACCATGAGTTAAACGTTGTCCTGCTTTTACTTCCTCACCTTTTTCTACGGCAAGTTTTGCTCCATAGTTAGATGTATGTTCTTTTTTGTCAGCATCATTTTTAACAGTAATAATATATTTTCCATTTGATTCTTCTATTTCAGTAACAACTCCATTTATTTCGGAAATTGTTGCTTTTCCTTTTGGATTACGTGCTTCAAATAATTCTTGTACACGTGGAAGACCTTGTGTAATATCATCTCCGGCAACACCACCTGAGTTAATAGTACGCATTGTAAGTTGTGTACCTGGTTCTCCAATTGATTGAGCAGCCATTATACCTACAGCTTCACCTATTTCAACAATATGACCAGTAGCTAGATTACGTCCATAGCAATGCTTACAAACACCATTTACACATTTACATGTAAGTAATGTTCTAATTGATACTTTTTCTACTCCAGCTTTAATTATTTTATCCGCTAATTGTTCTGTAATATAAGTATTTTTATCAACAATTGTTTCCTTTGTTTCTGGATGAAGTACTTTTTTATTTGTATATCTTCCAACAATTCTTTCACGTAATGGTTCAATAATTGTACCATCTGTATTAATTAATGTTTCAACAACTACACCTGCATCTGTTCCACAATCTTCTTCTTTAACGATAATATCTTGTGCAACATCAACAAGTCTTCTTGTTAAGTAACCAGCATCAGCTGTTTTTAGGGCTGTATCAACAAATCCTTTTCTTATACCATGTGTTGCTAAGAAGAACTCTGATACGCTTGCACCTTCAATGAATGAAGATGTAATAGGAATTTCAACTGCTTCACCATTTGGTTTAGCCATTAAACCACGCATTCCAGCCATTTGGTTATAGTTACCCATATTACCACGAGCACCTGAATCTATCATAATAGATATAGGATTATCTTTATTAGATTTAACTACTGTTGTAAGTTCATCAGCAATTTTATCTTTGGCTTCATTCCATGTAGTAACTACTTTAGTATAACGTTCACGATCAGTAATTAAACCACGTTTAAATTGTTTATTGATTTGAGCAACTTTATCTGCTGCCTCTTTTAATACTTCTTCCTTAGTAGTAGATGGTATTATATCACCTATACCAATAGATATACCTGATAAAGTAGATTCTTTAAATCCTAAGTCTTTCATTTTATCAAGCATTATTGAAGTTTCAGTAGTTTGATATCTTTTATATACTTGAGCAATTAATTTTGTTAAAACTTTTTTACCAAATGGTTTAACAAGTTCCATTTTTTCAATTGCTTCTTTAATATTTGTTCCCTTTTTTAAGAAATATTTATTAGGTGTAATTCCTTCAATATTCTCATCTGTACCTTCATTAATATATTGGAAAGTATCTGGAAAAATCTCATTAAATTTAATTTTACCTGGTGTAGTTACCAAATATTTATCTTTTTGTGAATCAGCAAATAAAGTATGTTTAAATCCATTAACTGGTATAGCAATTCTTGTATGAAGTGATATTTCTCTTCTTTCATATGCCATTAAAGCTTCATCTGGATTTCTAAATACTCTACCTTCTCCAACTTCACCAGCTTTTTCAATAGTTATATAATAGTTACCTAAAATCATATCTTGTCCTGGTGTAACAATTGGATTACCATCTGATGGTTTTAGAATGTTATTAGCACCTAACATCAATACTCTAGCTTCTGTTTGTGCCTCCACACTAATTGGAACGTGTACCGCCATTTGATCACCATCGAAATCGGCATTAAATGCTGTACAAACAAGTGGATGTAATCTTATTGATCTACCTTCAATTAATTTTGGCTCAAATGCTTGAATACCAAGTCTATGAAGTGTTGGAGCACGGTTTAACATAACTGGATGTTCTTTGATTTTTTCTTCAACAATATCCCATACTCTTTCATCTTGATTTTCAATCATACGTTTTGCTGCTTTAATATTTGAAGCAATTCCTTTAGTTACTAAACCATTTATAACATGTGGTTTAAATAATTCTAGAGCCATTTCTTTTGGAATACCACACTCATACATTTTAAGTGATGGTCCAACAACGATAACTGAACGACCAGAATAGTCAACACGTTTACCAAGTAAGTTTTGACGGAAACGTCCTTGTTTTCCTTTTAACATACTTGCTAATGATTTTAAAGGTCTATTTCCAGCACCTGTTACATTTCTTCCTCTTCTACCGTTATCAAATAAGGCATCTACAGCTTCTTGTAACATACGCTTTTCATTTTGAATAATGATGCTTGGAGCACCAAGTTCCATTAATTTTTTTAAACGATTATTTCTATTTATTATTCTTCTATATAAATCATTTAAATCTGATGTAGCGAATCTACCACCATCAAGTTGAATCATTGGTCTTAAATCAGGTGGAATTACTGGAAGAACATCCATAATCATCCATTCTGGTCTATTTCCAGATTCTAGGAAAGCATCTAAAACATCTAATCGTTTAATTAAACGAATACGTTTTTGGCTTTGTGAATCTTTGATTTCATCTATTTCTTTTTTTATTTCATCTACTTCTTTTTGTAGATCTACTTCTTTTAATAATTCTTTTATTGCTTCTGCACCCATACCTACTCTGAAAGTATTTCCATATTTTTCATAGTAAGCTCTATATTCTTTATCAGAAATTGTTTGTTTCTTTTCTAGAGGTGCAGCTCCTGGATCTAGTACAACATATGATACAAAGTATAATACTTCTTCTAGATCTCTAGGTGACATGTCTAGAACTAATCCCATACGTGATGGAACACCTTTAAAAAACCAAATATGAGATACAGGAGTTGCAAGTTCAATATGTCCCATACGTTCACGACGAACTTTCGAACGAGTTACTTCAACTCCACATCTATCACATATAACATTTTTATATCTTAATCTTTTATATTTACCACAAGCACATTCATAGTCTTTTGTTGGCCCAAAGATTTTTTCACAATATAAACCGTCACGTTCTGGTCTTAAAGTACGATAATTTATTGTTTCTGCTTTTTTTACTTCACCATACGACCAATCTCTTATTTTTTCAGGAGAGGCAATAGCAATTCTTAAACCTTCAAAGTTATTTGCATCCATTCCTATTCAACTCCTTTCATAACTGATTCTAGATCTTCTTCTGTTGGTTCCATATCATCTAAATCTTCTTCAAGTTCATCTGAAGATTCTTTATATTCATCATCTGTTTCAGGATTATCATCTAATGGTAATTCATCTAATGTTTGATAATTATTGCTTTCTAAGAAATTATTTTCTTCTTCTGTTTCTAATTCTTTTAGATCAACAAAGTTACCTTCTTTATTAAGTACTGTTATATCAAGTCCAAGTGCTTGGAATTCTTTTATTAAAACTCTAAAGCTTTCTGGAACTCCTGATGTTGGAAGTGGTGTTCCTTTTACTAATGCTTCATATACTTTAACACGACCAACTACATCATCTGATTTAATTGTCATCATCTCTTGAAGTACATGTGAAGCACCATATGCATATAATGCCCAAACTTCCATTTCACCAAATCTTTGTCCACCAAATTGTGCTTTACCACCTAGTGGTTGTTGTGTAACAAGTGAATAAGGTCCAGTTGATCTTGCATGTAGTTTATCATCAACCATGTGATTAAGTTTAATAAAGTACATTATACCTACACTGACTTTATTATCAAATGGTTCTCCAGTACGTCCATCATATAATTGGAATTTACCATCCTCAGGTAATTTTGCTTCTTTTAACGCGTCAATTACTTCTTCACGAGTTGCTCCATCAAATACTGGAGTCGCTACATAAACACCAAGTTCTTTTGCAGCCATACCTAAGTGCATTTCTAGGATTTGTCCAATGTTCATACGTGATGGAACTCCAAGTGGATTAAGTAGAATATCTACTGGTGTACCATCTGGTAAGTATGGCATATCTTCTTCTGGTAATACTAATGAAACAACACCTTTATTACCATGACGTCCTGCCATTTTATCTCCAACACTTATTTTACGTTTTTGAGCTATATAAACTCTTATTATTTTAAATACACCTGCAGGTAGTTCATCTGAATCTTCTTTAGTAAAGATTTTTACATCATGAACTATACCTCCACCTCCATGTGGAACACGAAGTGATGTATCTCTTACTTCTCTTGTTTTTTCACCAAAGATAGCATGTAATAATTTTTCTTCTGAAGTAAGTTCAGCCATTCCTTTTGGTGTTACTTTACCAACTAAAATGTCATCATCTTTTACTTCTGTACCGATTCTAACTATACCATTTTCATCTAAGTTTTTACGAGCTTCTTCACCAACATTTGGAATATCTCTAGTAAATTCTTCTGGTCCTAGTTTAGTATCACGACATTCAATTTCATAATCTTCTATATGAATTGATGTAAATACATCATCTTTTACTAATCTTTCATTTAAAACAACCGCATCTTCATAGTTATAACCATTAAAGTTCATAAATGCTACTGTAACATTTCTACCTAAAGACATTTCACCTTTATTAGTAGATGGTCCATCAGCAATTACTTCATCTTTTTTTACTTTATCACCTAATCTAACAATTGGTACTTGGTGATAACATGTTCCCGCATTACTTCTTTCAAATCCATTTAAGTAATATGTATCCATGCCTTTAACTGTTTTAACTATTATTTTATTTGCATCTACATAATCTACAACTCCATCTGCTTTTGAAATTACTACTGCACCTGAATCTTTTGCAGCAATAGCTTCAATTCCTGTTCCAACAATTGGAGCTTCTGTTTTTATTAAAGGTATTGCTTGACGTTGCATGTTAGCACCCATTAGAGCACGTTTACCATCGTCATGATCCAAGAATGGAATACCTTGTGTAGCGATAGATACTACTTGTTGTGGTGAGACATCAGCATAATCTACTTTTTCAGATTCAATCATGATATTATCTCCACGATATCTTACTGGTACTCTTTCCGCAACAATCTTATTATTTTTATCTACGGTAACTGCAGCTTGTGAAATATAATAATCTAATTCTTCATCTGCAGTCATATATCTAACTTCATCAGTTAATACACCATTTTCTACTTTACGATATGGTGTCATTATAAATCCATAATCATCTACTCTTGCATAAGAAGCAAGTGATGTTATAAGTCCTATATTAGGTCCTTCTGGTGATTCAACAGGACATAATCTACCATAATGAGATGGATTAACGTCACGTACATCCATACCTGCTCTATCACGAGAAAGTCCACCAGGTCCTAATGAAGACAATCTTCTTTTGTTTGTAAGTTCAGCAACTGGGTTAATTTGATCCATGAATTGTGATAATTGTGATGAACCAAAGAATTCTTTTATAGCTGCTGTAAGTGGTCTTATATTTATTAAAGATTTAGGAGTTACTTCTGTTATTTCTTGAGTACTCATACGATCTCTAATAACTCTATCTATTCTACTAATACCTATTTTAAATTGATTTTGTAATAGTTCTCCTACTTGTCTTACACGTCTATTTGATAAATGGTCTATTTCATCATAGTTACCAATTCCATCAAGTAAGTTTAAATAATATGAAGTTGCCCCATATATATCTGAAATTGTAAGTCTTTTAATATCTATTGTTTGATCATTTCCAATAACGTTTACAACTTTTTCTGGATCATTTTTAGAATATACTTTAACAACTTGCACTTTATTGTAAGTATCAAGTTCATTATTTATTAATACTTCTTTTACCCCATAACCTTTTTCTAAAATAGGTTTTAATTCTTTTAATACTTCCTTTGTTATTTCTGTTCCTGCTTCAAATACAGTTTTACCATCCTTAATTGTTTCAGCTAATGTACATCCAAGTAATCTATCTGTAATGTTTAATTTCTTATTAAATTTATAACGTCCTACTTTAGCTAAATCATATCTAAATGAATCAAAAAATCTAGTAATTAATTGATTCTTAGCACTATCTAATGTAGATGGTTCACCAGGTCTTAATTTAGCATGAATATCTATTAATGCTTCATCTGTATTTTTATTTGAATCTTTCGAAATTGTTAATTCTAAGAATTCATTTTTTCCAAATAAATCAATAATATCATCATCAGAAGAAAGTCCAACAGCACGTAAAAGTGTTGTTAAAGGTACCTTTCTTGTTCTATCAATTCTAACATAGATAATATTTCTTGCATCTATTTCATATTCAAGCCAAGTTCCTCTATTAGGTATAATTTGTGATGTTATAACAAGTCTTCCATTTTTATCTATTTCTTTTCCAAAATAAATAGATGGAGATCTAACTAATTGTGATACAATTACTCTTTCTGCACCATTAATAATGAAAGTTCCACTTTCAGTCATAACAGGCATATCTCCAAGATAGATTTCTTGTTCTTTTACCTCTCCTGTTTCATGATTAAAAAGTCTAGCTTGTACTTTTAAAGGAGCTGCATATGTAGAATATCTCTCTTTGCATCCTTTAATTGAATATCTAGGTTGTTCAAAAGAATAATCACCAAATTCTAATGATAATTTTCCTTGAAAATCTTCGATTGGAAATATTTCTTCAAATACTTCTTTAATTCCATCTGTAATAAACCAATCATATGATTTTTTTTGAATTTCTAATAAGTTAGAAAGTTCAATAGCGTTCTTTGTTTTTCCATAATTTCTTCTCTCACGATGATCACCAAATTTTTTTACTGTATATGCCACTTTCTCACCCCTATACACTAATTTAACAAAGATTGTACTTATAAAATAAGTACATGCAACCAATATATAATTTTAACAAAACTATGTCAATTTGTCAATTGATTTTTGCTTTTATTACATAAAATCCCTTATTTTTTGTAACTAATTCTACAATATATTCTTTTTCTAAATTTTTCATGATAGTTTTTGCACCTTGATTTTTATTAATAACTATCCATAACTGTCCATTGTCTTTTAAATATTTTTTTGCATCAAATAGTATTTTATATAATATATCATTACCAACTCTTATTGGTGGATTTGATATTATAAAATCATATTTTTTATCAATATTTTCATAAATATTACTATAAAAAATATTTGTCTTTACTTTATTTATTTCACTATTTTTTTTAGATAAATCAATACTTCTTAAGTTAATATCAATCATATCTACTAAAATATTTTTAGTTTTGGATATAAATATTCCTATCGGACCGTAACCGCATCCAAAATCCAAAACATCTCCACCTATACTATCTAAATCTAAATTTTCTAGTAATGTTCTTGTTCCAAAATCTAATCCATTTTTGGAAAAAACACCGTTATCAGTTATGAATGTGAAATTTATATTTTTAATAATACAGTGAATTATTTTTTCATCACTTTCTAAATTTTCATTTGTAAAATAATGGGCCATAATAACTCCTTTTAAAAAACGCTGAAAGCCCATACATTCGTATAGGCTACTTCAAACATTTTAATTATTGTAATTCTACAGTTGCTCCGGCTTCTTCGAATTTAGCTTTTAATTCATTAGCTTCATCCATATTTGCTTTTTCTTTAACAACTCCACCGTTATCAGCAATATCTTTAGCTTCTTTAAGTCCAAGACCAGTAATATCTCTAACTAGTTTAATAACAGCTATTTTATTAGCTCCAGCACTAGTTAATACTACGTTAGCTGAGCTTGGTCCTTCTTCAACAGCAGCTCCAGCAGCTGGTGCAGCAGCTACAGCTACAGCACTTGGATCAACACCAAATTCCTCTTTCATTAAATCTACTACTTCTTTAATTTCTAATAATGTCATTTCTTTTAAAGAATCTATAATTTCTTTTGCGCTTAATTTTGCCATATTAACATTCCTCCTTCTTTCTATATAATTATTTTTCTTCTAAATTTTTACTATGTAAATCTAAGCAAATTGCAAAATCTCTTGGGATAGCCATAAGTCCACTTGCGAACATTGTAAGCAATCCTTCTCTTGATGGTATTGAAGCTAATTGTTTTAAAACATTAATATCAGCTACTTCTCCATCAACATATCCTATTTTAAGTTCTAAAGCTTTATGATCTTTAGCAAAATCACTTAATACTTTAATTGGTGCTACTGCATCTTTACCAAATGCGATAGCTTTAGGTCCATTTAATTCATCTCCTAAATCAATTTTCAAATTATCAAGTGCTCTTTTTGTTAAAGTATTTTTATATACTTTATAATCAGAATCTGTTTCTCTTAATTTTCTTCTTAGTTCATTTGTTTCAGCAACTGTTAATCCTCTATATTCAAATAATACTACAGATGCTGAATCTTTAACTTTAGATTCAATTTCAGAAACAACATTAGCTTTTGCTTCTATTATTTTTTGATTTGCCACTGTGCACCTCCTTCTTAGGTACCATATAAAAGCCTTACGTACAGTAAGGCCAAAGAATCTATAAAAGTTCCTCGGTAGGATATTAAGATTTCTCCCCTACTGTCTACGGTACAAATTATTAATTTTCTCAAATGAGCAAATTAATTATAACACAATTATTTTTAAATGTCAAAACTATTTGAATCTATTTTAACACCAGGTCCCATTGTAGTTGATAAAGAAATATTTAAAATGTATTTTCCTTTTACTACAGCAGGTTTTGCTTTTCTAATAACATTTACAAATGCATCTAAGTTTTCAAGTAATTTAGCATCTTCAAATGATACTTTTCCGATGATTGCATGTATATTACCATAACTATCTGTACGATATTCTACACGTCCTTTTTTAACATCTTCTACTGCTTTTTTAGTATCCATTGTAACTGTTCCTGTTTTAGGGTTTGGCATTAAACCTTTAGGCCCTAAAATTTTACCTATTTTACCAAGTTGTGGCATCATGTCTGGAGTAGCAATCATTGTATCAAATTCAAACCAATTTTCTTTTTCGATTTTTTCGATATAATTCATATCTCCAACATAATCTGCACCAGCTTCTGTTGCAGCTTTAGCAGCATCACCTTTAGCAAGTACTAATACTCTTTTAGTTTTTCCAGTTCCATTTGGAAGTACTATAGCTCCTCTTAATTGTTGATCAGCTTTTTTAGTATCAAGATTAAGTCTCATTGCTATTTCAACTGAACTATCAAAACTTGTTACTGATGTTTCTTTGATTAGTTTTATTGCTTCTTCTTTAGTATATAACTTATTTTTTTCTACTTTTTTAGAAGCTTCTACATATTTTTTGCTTTTTTTCATTTATTTAACCTCCTTATGTGGTTCAAGCGGATTATCCTTCCACATAGGTATAACCTATGATTATTCTTCTACTTCTATGCCCATGTTTTTAGCAGTTCCAGCAACAGTTTTCATTGCTGCTTCTACTGTATAAGCATTTAAATCTGGCATTTTTGTTTCTGCTATTTGTTTTAATTGTTCTTTACTAAGTTTACCAACTGTTTCATTAGCTCCCTTAGTTGATCCTTTTTTAACTCCTGTAACTTTCTTTATTAAGAATGGAGTTGGTGGAGTTTTAATTACGAAGTCGAAACTTCTATCTTCATATACAGTTATTTCAACTGGTAATACATCTCCCATTTTATCTCTAGTTGCGTCATTATATTTTGTACAAAATTCTTGTAAATTAACACCTGCAGGTCCTAAAACTGTTCCAACTGGTGGTGCTGGTGTTGCTTTTCCAGCTTCAATTTGAATTTTAATTACTTTTGTTATTTCTTTTGCCACGAAAAACACCTCCTATATTATTTTTTCGCGAGTGGTTCTAATGCCTTAAGATCACTCTTAAGTGGTTTTTATTATCCGCGCTCCCACTTTTTTAGACTATAAAATACATAGCCGTAATTAATATTAACACAAATTATTAAGTTTGTAAACATTTTTTTATGATTTTTCAAAGAAAAACTCGATATATTATATTCGAGTTTTAAAATATTATTATCTTGACTTTCCTCTTTCTTCCATTTCATAGGTTTCTTCTTTTATATTTATTATTTTCATTTTTAATTCATGTTCTATTATATCTATTTTTTTTAAAAGTAAATTAATATATTTTTGTTCTAAATACTTACGATATTTATATTCTACAATTGATTTATATCTTTCTAAATCATTTAAAGCTTCTTTTAAATCTGTACCATCATCATCTTCATCATCCATTAAAGAAATAATATAATTTAGATAAAAATCTAGTTTTCTTTTTACTTTTTTCTTTAATAACTTTTCAATAAATGACTGTTTAACTATTAATAATGAATTAACTTTTATACCTTTATACTTAATTCTAGGTGTAAATCTAAAACCAGTTAGTTTTGTATAATCTATATATATTTTATCTCCATTATAAGCTTCTTTTACAATTGTATAACTATTTTCCATATTAATCATCCTTTTTTAATAAATCTGGTCTTCTATTTTTTGTCCTTTTTATGCTTTCTTCTAATCTCCATTTATTTATATTTTCATGATGTCCAGAGAGTAAAACTTCTGGAACTTCTAATCCCCTATAAACTCTTGGTTTGGTATACACTGGATAATCTAACAAATTGTTATTAAATGATTCATTAATATATGATTCTTTTTCAATTACCCCATCAATTAATCTTGTGACGCTATCTGTTATGGCCATAGCAGGAATTTCTCCTCCTGTTAATATGTAGTCTCCTATACTTATTTCCATATCAACGAAATTTCTAATTCTTTCATCAAATCCTTCATAATGACCACATACTAATATTATATGTTTTAAGTTTTTTAATTCATAAGCTATATTTTCATTATATGTTTTTCCTTGTGGACACATTAGGATTACTGTAGAATCTTTTGTTTTATATTTTTCTATTGCATCTACTACTGGTTGGCACATTAGTACCATTCCTTCTCCTCCGCCATAAGGATAATCATCTACTCTATTATGAACATCTTCAGTAAAATCCCTAATATTATGTAATTCTATATTTATTAATTTTCTCTCTCTTGCTCGTTTAATGATTGAGGTATTTAAAAATCCGTCAAACATTTCTGGAAATAAAGTTAATATATCAATTTTCATTTAATAATCCTTCTATTTCTTTTATATATATTTTTTTATTATTTAAATCTATCTTATCAATGAATTCTTTAATATATGGTACCAAGTATTTTTTATCTTCTTTTTTAATTACTAAAATATCATGGGCTTTTGATTTTAAAATTTCTGTAACTATTCCAATTTCTTTCTTTTTAGAAATCGCCTTCATATTTATAATATCCTCATCCAATATTCCATCTATTTTAAGTTCTTCTCTAGCTATGTATACATTAAGTCCTTTGTAATCAATAACATCGTTTATATCATTTATATCTAAAAAAGTAACCATATCATAATTTTTATGTACACGATAAGTATTGATTGTTTTCTTTTCTTTATCATTTCCTATATATAGATTAAATCCTTTTTTAAATACATCTTTTTTATATTTAAAATCTGAAATAATTCTTACTTCTCCTTTTATACCATGAGTACTTGTTATTTCTCCTACATATATAAAATCCATATTACACCTACTTATCTAGTTCATAAAGTATTATACTAGTAGCAACCCCTACATTTAATGACTCACATGCTTCATTCATATCTATATAAATAAATTCATCTGATAATTCATTTATTTCTTCCTTAACCCCTGATCCTTCATTGCCCATTATTATAGCAAATTTAGAATTTTTTTCAATACTTTTTAAACTTTTTCCATGATTTACATTTGTACTTATTATCTTATATCCTTCTTGCTTTAATTCTGGAATAAAAAGTGATAGATTTTTTTTAATTATATTTATATGAAATAACAATCCTTGAGTAGCTCTTACAACTTTTGAATTATATAAATCAACCGAATCATCACTAAGAACTATTGTATCAATATTAAAAGCAACTGCACTTCTAATGATAGTTCCTAAATTACCTGGATCACTAACATTATCAAGAATTAATAATCTATTTCCTAAATCGTTTTGTTCATCTAATTTATAACATATTCCCATAATATTTTGTGGAGTATTTAATTCACTTATATAATTTATAATATCATTTGTAACATACATTGTTTCTACATCAAGAGGAAGTACTTCATCTTGTTCTAATATTAATTCTTTTAGTTTGCCTGTTTTATATGCTTCTAATACTAAATGTTCACCTTCAACTAAAAATAAATTGTCCCTATCACGATATTTTTTTTGATTCAATTTTTTAATATTTTTAATTTTTTCATTATTTTTATTTGTATATAGCATTTTACCACCAAATTTATTTTATCATTTTTTATAAAAAAGAAAAATAGATTTTATCTATTTTATCTAAAATTTAAATACAACATAAATATTGTAAATATAAGTGTTATTATAATTCCGTTTATTCTTTCAGAATCCGTTGATTTATATTTAACACCCAAAGCCATTGAGATTATATATCCACCAATTAATCCCCCTATATGTGCAGAAACATCAATACCACTTAAAATAAATCCTAAAGCAAAATTAAATAATAATAAAGGAACTATTTGTGAATTTATTGTATTTCCTAAATAGGCTCTATAATGATGTCCGAAATATAAAAGTGATCCAAAAAGTCCAAAGATTGCTCCACTTGCACCTGCTGATATAGCGTTTGTAAATAAGCAGGAAAATAAACTTCCCATAAGAGCACTAAAGAAATAAATGATTACAAATTTTATTTTTCCATAAAAACTTTCTAGT
>OCTW011606625.1_pt1 | contig 16765 bp, 17 predicted proteins | sample 1539671 | NCBI WGS metagenome assembly OCTW01 (sample SAMN02144230, study PRJEB22623) | gut metagenome | biome: sheep rumen | host: Ovis aries | place: New Zealand
TAGGGAAGTCATTTTCATAATCCGTATCCTCATTGAGCCATAGACTTTCATACATCGATGAAAGATCGCTTAATGGCTTGCCAGAGACGTAATTGGAATAATGCTGCCCTAGGATGTGGTCGTTGATATTTTCGTAATAAGCAATTGATCCGTCGCCATTTTTGAGGCCAATTTGAAGAGAATGGCTCTCATTAATGGCAAAATCCAGGAAGGAAACTGCCCCTGCCGTTGAAACATTGTACCATGCATATGTGCTCGTTATGCTCGCTGCGAGCGTGAGCGCGAATGACAAAAGCCCAACCAGTAATAATTTATGGTTGGACATGCTTCTATTGGTTTTTTTATAGAATTTAAAATGCTTCATCGTAATTTTAATGGGCAGTGAAATTCATCGAAAACGTAAATGATGAACCCTCTGGTGCGTCGCCGAAACAGTCACGGTCATTCCCTTCCATCCAGGCGACTACGGTGTAGCGTAATTTTTGCTTAGGCTGCAATGAGATCTCGTGGTTATCGAAAATCGTGTATGAATCTTCGAATGGCGTACAATACCCATCGCCTCCCGCATATTTGTATTTTGGCGTTTTTACATCATCGACTAACGTATTGGTGCTGATGCATTCTCGGTAATCGCCAGCGGCATTTAGCGTTTGGCTTTGCAAAGCATAAATGGTGCAATCATGAGTTCCAGTTCCATCAGCAACATACAGATTCTGATATAACGCCACGCGTAAATACGCATACGGTTGTACGGATGCGTTGGTAGGGGACTTATAGTCATCGATCGTCATGGTGCAATCAAATATTGCCTCATCGGTCGGTGAGATATTTTCTGCGTAAAACGTGTAAATAAGAGCGGTTCCAATGGTCGACTCTTCTCCATCGATAGTTGTGTTTTTCGAAATATTATGCGACCCCGAAAGCTCGTTATCAGCCTTTAGAGTGTCAACATAATCAAGCACGCTGCTCGCTGTTGTCAAATGCGCATCGTTGAGGCCGTCTGCAGTCAAATGCTCACTGACTGTCCCATCGACTTGCTCCATGAGTTTCAAATGAGCGGGGGCTACCCTGGGGTCCATCTTAATGGTGAACTGTCCAGAAACTTGTCCTAAAAACGCGATGATGCCAAGCATCAACGTGCCAACAGCCCCTATGCCCGTCACAATCAAAGCAATATTTCTTTGCTTTTTTCTTCTAGCGTATTTCGCCGAGCTTGGGTACAACAAAGAATCGTTCTTCTTTGGAGAGCCCGTCGGTTTTTGCTCAGAAGGTTGTGTCGGTGGTTCAGGCTTTGTTTCGTTAGGATTTTTAATTTCCTGTTCTGCCAAAGCGAAAAGCCTCCATATCTTTTGGAGAGCGAATCATAAAAACGCTCAGTTTCCCTTGTTTTCCTCGATAGAATCAAGCTTTCGCTTACCATTAGAATCAATTCGGTTCTAGCGAGTTATTGAAGGAGTCTAAGCCCTTAGGAACAAAAAACGATGCCAGCTCAGTTGCCCACAAAGTCGAATCGTTTCGATTTTGTTCCGCGGTAACTGGCTGCCATCTTACGAAGGCCCTCTAGCTTTGCGCCGCCAGATTTCTCTGACTTTGCGTTTCTCGTGATTAAATTATCATCATTGGAGAAAAGTTTGTCAATAGGAATTTAAAAAGCGGCCAATCTCGACCGCCTCTATCTTTTTTGTTGCCTAATAATTCCTAATTTTCAGGCAATTTTCACTTCTATTTTAGATCTTCTTTATCTTTGGTTTCGGCTTCACGTTCCGCCATCATTTCTCTAAGAATTTCTTCGCGGGCTTCTTTCTTGGCTTGTTCTTCGATCGCCGCTTGTTCTGCATCAGAAAGATTAGATTGTCTCTTTGCTGCCACGATTACCAAATAAATGATATCTAGGGCGAGGATCAAGAAGATTGGAATCAAGATAATAAGCAAGAATTGCGTCGGATTATTCTGTAACCATCCGATAAATGGTCCATTTTGTTCTAAATTTTTTGTCTGAAAATCAGGAACTTTGTCTGGATCGTTGAACGTTACCATGACTAGGATAGAAACAACTAAAACAAAAACGACAATAGAAGCCTCGATTGCACCTGCGATAATAAGTCCAATTTTCTTTTTCTTATCCATATGAATCAGTCTAAAATCTTTGCTAATCGTTATTCTAGCACAGCATTTGACAAATGAAAAAACAATTTTCTTTATCGCGCGCATTATGCGCGACGCATATCCTATGGTTTTTATGCGCGTAATCAACCGATCGATGATGATTTTTTTCTATTTTTTATTGCACCGTTGAATTTGGGCGTTATAATAAACTCGCGTTTTGAGTGAAACCTGCCCGGTTAGTAATCGCTCAGAAAGCATTGCCCAAAAATCCGTCGTAAATTCGACATTAAACAAAAGCCATTAGAATCCATTAAATGAGTGGTAATGTTTCATCCACTCGGAAAAGGATTCATTTTTTATGAAAAACAAGACAAAATTAATGTTGGGGCTCTCCCTTCTCACTGCTGGCACCTTAGCCGCTGGCGCAACCGGAACCTTCGCATGGTTCACCACCAATAAGACTGCATCCGCAACTTATTCCAACATCATTGCCAAATCCACCACCGGTTCCCTTGGCATTTCGATGCACGGCATCACCGAACCTTCTTTAAGCAACGGTTCTGAAGCCAAGGACAATGAAGCTTCCTTAACCGGAACCACCTCTTACGTCACCGACGTTTCCTCTGGTGATGGTGTCACCTTCGCCCAACCAAAATGGAAAACCAACGCTGGCAACGACAAACCATATTACGAAGTCACCGATGTCACTTCCAAGACTGGTTATTTCACCCAATTCTACATCACCCTTCAAAACAACGGTGGTGCGGCCGTTACCGTCTATCTTGACACCGGCACCAAAGTCTCTGCTGCTACCCCAGGCAAATCTCAAGATGATGCCTTAGCTTCCTGGACCCGTGTTGCCGTCAACAACCTTGGCGATGGCACCGCTATTGTCGCAAGCGGAACCAAGATCTTCGGTGGCACCGCAATGGGCACTAAATATGTCGCCCCAACCGAATCTGCTGGTGAAAAGTTGGCCTTACAAGACCTCAGCGCAACCGTTCTCACCACCTTCAACGATATCTCCGCTGGTGCTGTCGAAAATCAAAAACTCTTTGCCCTTGAACCAGGCGCCCACCAAAACGTTGGCGTCTCCGTCTGGATGGAAGGCACTGCTGCAACCTCTCAAGACAACGCCAAAGGCGGCATCGTCAACGTTGATCTCAAATTCTACGCTGTCGAAGCTTAATCCGCTTGATTAAAACAATTAAAGGATCTCTTCGGAGGTCCTTTTCTTTTTGCCTTAAATCAAATAAACCGCCTCTTGGCGAGAGGCAGTTTTGCTTTTTATGAAATTATTTTACGATCTTTCCCTCTGGCACAATGGCGTCTTCTAAGACAACGTTAGGGCCAATCACACATTCTGAGCCGATCACGGTGTTTCCCATAATGTAGCACCCTGGCTTGATAATCGTATCAGCATCGATTTTTACGCTTGGACCGATGTAGGTATTATCAGGATCTTCGATCGTCACACCAGAAAGCATCAGTTTTTTATTGATTCGTTGTTGAATTAATTTTGCAGCCACAGCCAATTGGGCTCTATCATTCACGCCAAGTGTCTCATTTCGATCCGAAACAACGTAGGAGCCTGCTTTAAGACCCCATTTCACGAAAATGCCAAGGGCGTCGGTTAGATAATATTCCCCAGCCGCGTTGTTGGTTCCCACATGATGAAGAGCTTCAAACAAAGCTTTGTTATTAAAGATATAAAGCCCAGCGTTGATTTCTTTGATTTCTTTTTCTTCTGGCGTTGCGTCTTTTTGCTCGACGATGCGGACGACCTTGCCGTTTTCTTTTACGATACGGCCATATCCAGTCGGGTTATCTAAAATCGAGGTCATAACGGTGAGATCATTCCCCTCTTTTTCATGATAACGGTACATTTCGGCAAGAGTTTCTTCCGAAAGTAATGGAGTGTCGCCGCAACAGACGATGGTGCTGCCTTCTTTCCCTTCTAGGATTGGGGCTGCCATCATGACGGCGTGGCCAGACCCTTTTTGTTCGTTTTGCCAAACAACATCGCATTCGTCTTTGACGATTTTTTCTGAGGTTTTGCCACCGAATCCCACTACGGCGATGATCTTGTCGAAACCGATTGGTTTTAAGACGTTAATGACATATTTCACCAACGGCTGGCCTAAAATAGGAAAAGACACTTTAGAGATATCGTCTCTCTTGCTTTTCATGCGGCTTCCTTTTCCAGCCGCTAAAATAATGGCGTATTTGTTCATTTGTTTGCTCCTTTACTTTAAGGTAGAGCATAAACGCACTTTCCAATCAGTAGATTCCAATTGGCGATAGGCGTCCTTTGCTTTTTTATGGTCTGTGGTTAATGCAAAGCAGCAAGAACCAGAACCAGACATGCTGACTAAACTAAACCCCAAAAGGCGTAATTTTTCAATAACATTTTGAATTTCTGGCGTTAAAGAGATCGATGGCTTTTGCAAATCATTGCCCATATTTGCGGCGATTAAATCATCGTTTCCTTCGGCAAGACCTTCAATCACTTTGTCAGTGTTGATATTTGCTTTTGGGAAGTTGTCGCAGATCTCATAGCATTCTTTCGTAGAAACACCTTGCTTTGGCTTTACCAACAAACAGAAATAACGTTGTTTTACAGGGATGAGTTCAATCTTTTCCCCAATGCCTGTCAATTTCGCTGGCTTATTGACAAAAAAATATGGGATGTCTGCTCCTAATGGTGCTCCGATTTTAGCTAGTTGTTCCGGGGTGGCCTTTAAATTTAAAAGCTCATTGACGGCAGACATTACGACTGCAGCATTGCTAGATCCTCCGCCTAAGCCTGCGGCAAAGGGGATTTCTTTATGGATTTCGATCAAGAAATTTTCTTTGAACCCGAATTCCTTCCTCATCGCATCGACCGCTTGATGGCAAAGATTGTGCTTAATGCCGTTCAGCCTTGGATCGTCGGCGGTGATATAGGTATCGTTTGCTTCTTCGGGAAGAATCCTAATCTCAATGACATCATGCAACTCAAGAGGGAGATTAACCATCTCTAGGTCATGGTAACCATCTTCGCGTTTTCCCATAACTTTCAACGAAAGGTTGATTTTTGCATAAGATTTTTTTGCGATGGAGTGTCTTCGAAATAACATTGCAAGGTGATTTTACTACTTATTGTTTCTAAAACAATCAAGAGCGAAGTCTTTGTTTTGCGTTCACCGATTGTCATCGATTACAATTGAGGCGATATGTATCCGACGATTTTAGGATTTATTGATAGTTATACCTTGATGTTGGTACTAGGCGTAGTCGCCTGTGTTGTTTTTCTAGAGATCTACAATCACCACACCTCTGTCCCAAAGATTTTGACTAGTGCATATGAGATCAATGGGTTGGTGGCCATACTGATCGGTCTTGTTTTCGCCTGTCTTTTCCAAAATCTTTATGACTTCATTGAGGATCCGACCAATTATAAATGGACTTGGGCCATTACCTTCTATGGAGGATTGATCGGGGGCGTTGCATCGTTTTTGCTCGGTTATTTTTTGATCATCCGGAAAAAATTCGGGCCTCATATGAAAGAATTGTTGGTCATTGCGCCTGCCTGCATCACGGTTGCTCACGGATTCGGTCGCATCGGTTGCTTCTTAGAGGGATGTTGTTACGGCCAACAAACCGATGCCTGGTACGGAGTTTTATTTCCCGGGATGGAACATAAAGTGATTCCAACTAATCTATTTGAAGCCATCTTTCTATTGCTTTTGGCAGTAGGGTTGTTCTTGTTGGCTTACTACAAACAATTTAAATACACGTTCCCCGTTTATATGTGTTCTTATGGGATTTGGAGATTTGTGATTGAGTTCTTCCGGGGAGATCATCGTGGGGCGTTTATTGGAAATCTTTCTCCTTCCCAATTTTGGTCGATTCTCCTTTTTGTTGGTGGGGTCGTTTATTTCTTGGTTTATTTCTTTGGCATCGAAAGAAAGAAAAAGCCTCAAAACGAGGCTTCGAACTCAGATTCTGGCAAGTAGCTTCAAATATTCGGCCAAATCAATATCTTCCGGGCGACGATTCGGAGCAATGCCACAAGATTCTAATAACGAAGCTGCCTTAGCAGGGTCTTTTAAATAACTTCCTAGATTGTTTTGAATTGTCTTTCTTCGATGGAGGAAAACTCCGTTTAACAAATGATAAAGTCGTTGGGCAATATCCGTAGTTGCGTTATCTTTAAAGGTCAGAGAAAAAACGACCGAATCAATGTGTGGTGCCGGGGCAAAAGAGTTTCTAGGGACGGAAAGAAGACGTTTGGTTTCTGCGCGGTATTGAATCAGAATCGGCAAAGGACCGTAATCTTTACTAGATTTCCCTGCCGTTAGCCTAAGATACGCTTCTTTCTGAACCATGAAGATGGCTTTTTCGCAAGAAGAGGCGTTTAATAACACCCGTTCTAAAATCCCAGAAGTGATGTAATAAGGCAGATTGCCAATGATTTTATGATAAGAGGAGAGATCCCATCTCATCGCATTGCCGAGTTGGGGTTTTACATGGTCGATGGTTTCAAAATCGTGCTCTAATTTGGTAACAAGACCTTCATCAATATCGATCAAATCCGCCTCGGCTTTGCTTTGAGCGATGAAATAGGAAAGTGATCCCGCCCCAGAGCCGATTTCAAGCACACGCTCTCCCTCTTTTAATTCAGCAAACGAAACGATGTTTTCAGCAACCTCGTCGTCGATGAGAAAATTTTGGCCGACTTCGTGCTTGGCTAAAAGCTTATATTCGGCGATATTTTTGAAATATTCTTCGCGTTCAATCATATCCATTCTCCTTCAAATCGTCTTTGGTCAGGCCTAACGCCCGCAAACGGGATAACATTGTTTTCGCGTTGGTATGACCTAAATGATATTTTTCTTCGTATTTCTTGCGCTGAATCGAGGCGTTTTGATTGCCAATGAGCCCCAAATCATAAAGATCACCCATGGTAAGATCGCTAGCAGGGGAAGGGGTGGATGGAATAAGGTTTTCCAAGGCTTCCATGATTACTTCCTTGCTGGATTCGGCAACGCCTACTTTATGACGCTTGATTGATTTCTCTTTCGGAACAAAGGCGTTTAATACTTCAGGTACCGCTTGATTGATCATGTCACGGATTCGCTTCCCTGGAGTGTCGGGGTTGGTTAATACAATAACCGTTCTCTTTTTGGCAATTTCCTTAATGTAGTTAATAGTTTCACGTGAAACTTCAGAGCCATTGGTGGTAACCACATCGGCATCCAAAAAAGATTGTATTAAATCCTTATCTGTCTTGCCTTCTACGACGATTACTGATGATATTTTTAATTTCTTCATTGTTTCACGTGGAACAGTTTTTCAAAATTATTGAGTACCTGTTTTTCAACCACATCCTCCGGCATTCCTTTTAAGAAAGCGATTTGTTTTTGGATTTCAACAATATGGGCTGGTTCGTTTGTTTTGCCTCGATAGGGCGTGGGCGAAAGATAAGGGGAGTCAGTCTCAGTTAGCAAACGATCCAATGGACAGCGAATGACGCTCTCCTTAGGCGTGATGGCGTTTTTGTAAGTAATCGGTCCGTCAAAGCCAAAATAAAGGCCGAGTTGAGCAAAACGTTCTAACATTTCTGGCGAACCGGAATAACAATGGAGCACGGCGCCGAATTTCGGCGTTGTCTCAGAAAGGATTTTCAGCAAATCCTCCGAAGCGTCCCTTCCATGGATGGTTAAAGGCAAGTTAAGTTTATTGGCCAAGTCGATTTGTTTTTTGAACCAAGTTTTTTGATTTTCGTGTTCTTTAGGATCATGAAACCAGTGATAATCTAAGCCAACTTCACCGATGGCAATCACTTTAGGGTCATGTGCTAAAGCTTCAATCTCTTTCAATGAATCCTCATTGACGCCCTCAAGGTTTTCTGGGTGAATCCCAACCGCGGCATACGTGTGGGGAAATTCATGGGCAATTTCAACCGCTTTTTTCGAAGAAGCGACATCCCATCCCACGACTAAAAACAAATTTACGCCACATTGAAAAGCTCGTTCCATCACTTCCTGTCGGATAGGGTATAACGTATCGTCATTTAAATGAAAATGAGAATCAAGCATCTTATTTTCCTACGCAGAACCGAGAGAAAATTTCATCGGTTAAATCCATCGTCACGCCCTCGCCAAGCAATTCTCGGGCCAAATTATAGGCCGCTTGAAGATTCACGGAAATCAAATCAATAGGAAGATCATTATTGGCGTCCTTTTTTGCTTTGAGAAGAACTTCGTCAATTCGTTTTAGAAGGCCAAGTTGACGGGCGCTATTCAAAGATGGGGTGGTAAAGGACTCTTCTCCCGAAATGCCAAGAGAATCAAACATTCGTTCCAACAAAGGCTGAATATTTTGTTTTAAGGCGGAAATATAAAGCACGCCCTCGTTCTTTTCGGTAATCAAGTCAGCTTTGTTATAAACGGTGATGAGAATTTGGTTTTCGACGGACGAAATAATTTTTTGATCGAATTCGCTAAGTCCTTTCGAGCCGTCAACCACCAAAATGATCATATCGGCTTGAGCCATCATTTTTTCACTACGCTCAATGCCCTGGGATTCGATAAAATCGGTAGATTCATGAATTCCTGCGGTATCTAGCAAATGAAATTCAACCCCTCTTAAATTAATATCGCCTTCAACGACATCGCGGGTGGTGCCAGGAATCGGGGAGACAATCGCTTTTTCTTCCTTAAGCAAGGCATTTAACAAAGAAGACTTGCCGACATTAGGCTCACCGACAATGGCAACTTTAACACCATCTTTGATGATCTTTCCCTCTCGGCCCGATTTGATTAATGTTGCCAACATCTTATGAATTTCATCCACCGCACAAGAAATGGTCTCTTTGTTCACCTCTTCGATGTCGGTATATTCTGGATAGTCGATATTCACCTCAACCAAAGAAAGGAGATCAGCGATTTTTTTCTTTAAAGGAGCAACCAATTTTGACGTTTTGCCCTCCAAAGACATCAAAGAGACATTCTTCGCTTCCTTGGTGCGGGCGTTGATCATATCGTTTACGGATTCCGCTTCAATCAGGTCCATTTTCCCATTAAAGAACGCACGCGAGGAAAATTCGCCGCGTGTTGCATAAGTGGCTCCTCGCTTCAGATACGCTTCAACGATTTGATTCACAATCACCATCGAGCCATGGCAAGAGATTTCCACAACATCCTCTCCTGTCATCGTATTAGGACCTTTATAGGCATAAAGACAAACTTGGTCGATGTCTTCCCCCTCATCGCGAATGGTCCCAAAATAGATGGTACGTTGCTTTGTTTCTGAAACTTTTTTGCTAAATAAGGTATCCGTCATTTCGAAAACACCTTCGCCAGATAAACGAATCATAGCGAGTGCTGACTTTAATGGCGGAGTGGCTAAGGCGATAATGACGTTACTCATATAAACGATTATAACCTACTTGTTTCTTCATTTAGAAGAAAGAGACATAAAAAGGGATGTTGCAGGAAGCAACACCCCTCAATTTCTCCAATTAATCAACGTATTTGATGACGACGGCTCTTTCCCGACCTTCGCCGGCAGATTCAGTCTTAATGTGTTCCCAACCGTTTAAGGTGTTGTGAACGACTCTTCTTTCATCTGGCGTCATTGGAGTCAATTGAACATCGACTTTAGAACGAAGCACCTCGTGTGCCGTTTTTTTGGCGATATAAGTGATATGAGAATATTTGTCTTCCTTATAGCCACCAACATCGAGAAGAAGTCTGTATCTATGTCTGAATTTGTTAGAGACGGCAAGGCGGTCTAATTCATTCAAAGCCTGCAGGGTTCTTCCCCCTTTGCCAATTAAGATTGGATTTCTTTCAGAATTGATGGTGACGTGAATGATATCCTCTTCAATCGTAGCGGAGGTTGTGATCTCAATCCCCATCCCACCAAGAGCAGTGCGGAGATATTCTTGGGCGAATTCGGCAGCATCTTCAACGGTCGACACTTCGATCGTCGCGGATTTGTGGAAAAGGCCTTTCTTTTCTTCTACTACTTTATAGAGGAGTTTTTCAGCATCAATGCCCAAGTCTTTGCTTGCGGCGGAAACGGCTTCTTCAACCGTTTTTGCAGTGAATTGTTTCATCGTGTTTATCTCCTAGTTTGTTTTTTCAGCAAACGTTTTTTGACGATAAGTTGCATGACTAAGGTCTGTGCCATGCTCAAAATCGCACCGATAGCCCAATAGACGCCCATAGCGGCTGGAAGGGCAAAGCCCATGATAATGGTGAAGATCAACATACCATAAGTAATCCACTTCATACGGCGGCTATTATCGTCTTGCGCTGGATTGGCGGTGAGTTTTGCTTGTTTTTTGAGCTGCGCCTTATTGATCCATTGAGGAAGTTTCACAGCGCAGAATTGCAAACCCGACATCAAAAGGAAGAGCACAGCAGCCGTCCACCATCCCGTAGCGTTGGTGTACCAAGCGCCAGAGAAATTGGTAAGAACGGAAGAAATGGAGTCCGAAAGTCTGAGGTTCAAGATTTCGCCTGTCGAAAGGACGGCGCTGCCTTGTAAGGCACCCCAAACCGAGATGAATACCGGGAATTGAATCAACAAAACGATAAAGGTAGACGCCATGCTGATTTTATTTCTCTTATAAAGAGCCATAGTCTCTTGCTGCATTCTTGCGGCTTGAGCCTTGTTTTCTTTGGAATTTGGATATTTCGCTTGAATTTTCGCTATCTGTGGCTGCAGCGCTTGAGTCTTTTGCTGATCCATGGTGCCTTTAAAAGTTAAAGCCATAAGAATCAAACGGACGATGATGGTGGTGATGATCAAAGCGCCAATCTGACCGACACCAGACAAATTTGGATCCAGGCTGAACGACAAGGCGTCAACTAGGCAGGCAACCGGGTAAACGATTAATCCCTCGAATAAGCCTTTGCTCCACGCTCTGCCCCAATCGGTAGTCTGAATCTGGACGGACCAGTTGCTGGAATTGCCATAATGGCCATAGCCTTCCGCTCTAGAACGAGTTGCGATACAAGTGCGGACGGCGCTGTATTTGTTGGTGATATATTGTTTATAGAAAGTCGTAAAATCGCGGTTTGGGATCAAGGCGCTTCCGTCATATCCCGCGGCATCGAATTCTTTTTTGATTTGTTCGTTCATGGCGCTCCAGTTGCCATAAAGGACGTGGCCACCGTTTTCGTTTTGGCCATCAAATTTCCAATAACCGTAGTTTCTCAAAACGGAATCGTAGTTCGGTTTAACGCCTTCCTCGTTTCCGATGCAATCCGGTTGATCAAAAGGATTGACTTCAGCAGAGGTGATGCTCGCCTTCATTGTCTTAGCTTTGGCATTGATTTGCTCCGTGGTTGGCAAAGAGTCAGGGTTTTCTTCGAGCAAAGACGCCTTAGCTGATAATGTGATGGCGTTTTCTAAAACGATTTCATCCACTCTCTTCCAATAGGCATAGCTTGGAGCTTTGATAAGATTAGTTTTGGCACTGGTAAGGATGGTATTAGACAAATAATCAGCTTTTTTAGCCGTAAATAAACCAGCCGTATTAACGGGAATATATGCCCAAAGAGCCGTATTGCCTTCGCTGGCGTACGGTTGCCAGCTAAGTGGATAATCAGCGTTTCCGTTGTCCACTTTGTATTCTTCAGGGATCTCCTCTTCTTTGCAATAGACGGTAACGCCTTGCTCATAAGGATAAGCGATATGCGCTTGATCGACTTCAGAGCAGAAATTACCGATACAGCTTGAAAGTAGCGCAGCGCCAAAGATGGCCACTAAGCCCCCGAAGATTTTTGCTTTCGTTGATTTTTTCAAGGTTGTACTCCAATTTTCGCTAAGCTTGCGATAAGCTCAGATTTTTCTTCGGAGAACAATTCAGTTTCATAATTCGTCCTGACGATGATGATCAAATCAAAAGATTTGCTTAAATCATAATCAGATGCGATCATCGCTCTAATCTGGCGATGGATTTTGTTTCGCTTAACGGCATGACCATTGCGTTTGGAAACACTGATGCCGATGCGACTAAAACCAAATTGATTCTTTCGGAAATGGATGACGAAGTGTTTTGATTTGATAACCGGGGTGTTGTTAATAATCTCACTGAATTCTCGATATTTTAATACACGATTAATTCGTTTCATCGGTTACCTACAAACACGAAAAACCCCCTAAGCTTGGGATTAGTCGGCAATTTTCTTTCTGCCCTTTGCTCTACGACGAGCGAGGACGTTGCGGCCGTTTGGGGTGGCCATTCTGGCACGGAACCCAGCTTTGTGGGCGTGCTTGATTTTGGATGGTTGATAAGTCTTAACTTCCATGTTTCATTCCTCCGAGGTTCACTTGCGTGCGAAAAGATTATAAGTATTTAAGGGACTTAAAACAATAAGAAACAACTTGTTGTTTTGGCGTTTCCAAGCCTTCATTGAATAAAAAAGGGTCGTCAACCCAACTTTATCGAGGTTTTAAAGGCGAAAAGACAAAAACATTCGAAATTATCGTTTTTTCCACAAAAATGTGTTCAAAAAAAGATTTTCAACATGTCAAGACGTTTGCAAAAAATATTAACACCCTATGTAAAAAGCTGATGTGGAAATGGTGGAATGATGGATGAAAGCAAGACTGGGCCGTCATTTTAGAATTTAATAATTTGTGAATTCTTTGTCCAAAAAAGCATTTTTTCCACAACGATAAATTCTTTAAAAGTTTTCCACAAGTTTTCCACATTTTTGATTTTGTTGATAACGGGAAAAATCGTCAAAATCGACCGATTTTTGATTTTCGATTGTGGAAAAAACAATTTTGCCTTTATTTTCAGTGATATTTATTCACAAAAAGCCTAAAATTACGTCGGTAAAAAATTATGAACGAAAGCATATCAGAAATCGTCCAATTATGGGCTAGAATTCTTCCGAAAATCAAAAACGAGATGGATGACAATATGGTCTTTGACACCTTCCTTAGCGATTCTTATATCGATTCGATCGAAGGTGGCGAGATGATCATCGTGGTCAATTCCCCCGTCGCTGTCACCGTCTTATCGTCGAAGTACAAAGATTTGATCGATCGAGTTGTCGTTGGAGCCACAGAATCTAATTTCACCACTAGATTCGTCACGAAAGACGAAATCAAATCTCAAAAAACATCCCCTAAAGAGGTGCAAAAGCCGCAATATTTCTCGGACTCGATTCTCAATCCGAGTTACACTTTCAAAAATTTCGTTGTCGGACCTTCCAATCGCGAAGCTTATCAAGCTTCTCTGATGGCCTCTCAAAATCCAGGGAAACTCTATAATCCTATTCTTATATATGGGGATTCCGGCTTGGGGAAAACTCACCTTTTGCACGCCATCGGCAATGCGGCAAAAGAAAGGTTCCCGAAATTGAGAGTCTTATATGTCCACGCCCAAGAATTCTTGGATGAATACATCAAATATGTCAAAGGGGATAGAGAAGGGGCGTCTATCGTGGATTGGTTTAAATCCTCCGTCGATATGTTGTTGGTCGACGATGTCCAATTTCTCTCCAATAAAAAGAATACCGAAGAGACCTTTTTCTCGATTTATAACAATTTTTATTCCGCCGGAAAGCAAATCGTTCTAACCTCTGATCAACATCCGTCGAAATTAAATGGGCTAGACGATCGTTTGAAATCGCGTTTCATTCAGGGTTTGCCGCTTTCTATCAACGTCCCAGAGAAAGAAACTTGCGAAAACATCTTGCGGATGAGAATCGAAGCCAATGGCTTGGATGTCAACGATTTTGACGAAGACGCCTTATCTTTCTTGGCAGGAAGATTCGGCAAAAATGTTCGTGAATTAGAGGGGGCCTTCGATCGCCTTCTCTTCTATACCATCAACATTCAGCCAACAAAACACATCGATTTAAAGACAGCGATGAGATCTGTGTCCGGTTTGGTAAACATCAAAGAGGACGAAGAAAGGCTTTCTGAGCAAAAAATCATCGATACTGTGGCGGATTACTATAATCTGGCCCCTTATCAAATCGTTGGAAATATCCGTACCAGTCAAATCGCCATGGCCAGGCACATTTCAATGTATCTTATCCGGGTCTTACTAGACATCCCGTTTACCAAAATCGGAAAGACGTTTGGGGGCAAAGACCACGCGACGGTGATGAATGGTGTAAACAAAGTGGAGAAATCGTTGAAAACTGACGAGTCTTTGAAAAAGGCGGTCGAGGAACTCCGCGGAAGACTAAAAGCGTAATAAACACGAAGAAAATAAATGTCTCCAAACGACTTCAATGGTACAATTGTGATGTTCAACAAATGGAGTTTTCCACAATTTCCACACCACCTTATTATTAATACAAAAATTTAATTAAAAACAAAGGGAGAAATATATAATATATGCGTTTCACCATTAATAAAAACGAATTCCTAAAAGGCTTGTTGATTGCTTCTCATGCCGTCGGTAGCAAAAATGCCAATCCAATGCTTCTAGGCTTTAAACTCGAAATGTCTTCTCTTGGCCTTGAAATCACAGCCAACAATGACGACATCGCCATCTGGACTGTCATTCCATTAGCAAACGAAGAGAAAGAGATTATTAGAAACTACACCTTAGGTGTCACCCTCATCAACGCCCATCTTTTGACCGAAGTGGTGAGGAAGATGGAAGGTGAAGAAATCTCTTTGGAAGTCATCGACGATAGAGTTGCTAAAGTGGATGATGGGAATACCAATTATCAGCTTAATTGCCAATCCGCGGAAGAATATCCGGACATCGATTTGGAAAAAGGCGGAAATATCTTTAACGTCTCATGCGCCGATCTGGCGAAACTTGTCGAAATGACCGCCTTTGCGGCGTTAGATAAAAACACCCGTCCAATCTTAACCGCCATCAATTTACGCGGAGAAGGTGGCAAACTCACCGCCACGGCAACGGATTCTGCGAGACTTTCGAGGAAATCCGTGGAAATCGATCCATCGATTCGCTTTTCCGCCAACATTCCGGCCAGAACCCTCTCCGAGGTCGTTCGTTTATTCGAAAACAATATCGAAGTGGAGATTGCTGCGAGTGAAACCAAGGTTATTTTCAGCTTTGGCAACACTGTTGTGAAAAGCCGTTTGATCGGTGGAGACTATCCGGTTTCCAACGCGATCATCCCGACCAATTTCAATTACCGCTTAAGCGTTTCTGCGTCCGCGCTTTTAAACGCCATTGACCGTGTTTCTGTCTTAGCAACCGATCGCGCCGCTGTGGTGAAACTCGAAATGACCTCCGATGGAATCGAGGTGTCTTCTTCTTCCGATCAGACCGGCAGTGGGGCTGAGACGCTCACCGCCGTTCAATACCAGGGAGAGAGATTGGAAGTCGCTTTTAACGCACTCTTTGTCACACAAGCCGTTAAAGCATTGGTCTCGGATGACGTGGAATTGAAATTCATCGGTGAAATGAAACCGTTTGTCATCGTAAATCCAAACGACGATTCCGTGGTGGAATTGATCACCCCGATGAGAACCCGCTAAATAAAGCAACGCAAGGCACGGCTGTAAGACCGTGCTTTTCTTTTCCTTTAAAGTTGTTTAAAGGGGCCTTAGACGAAAAAACGCCGTTTTAGACGATAAACATACGTATCGAACCGAAAGTTTTCAAATTAGGGCACTTTTTACCTCTTTTCTCTTTCATTTATTATTACTAAGTAATAAAATAAATGACAGGGTAAGAGCACAATGTCTAACCAAATCAAAGAAATCGCCATCCACACGGATTACATCACCTTGGGTCAACTTCTCAAACTCGCTGACGTCATTTTCGAAGGAGGAGAAGCGAAGATCTATCTCGCTACAACGAAGGTGCTCGTCAATGGCGAAGAAGAAAACCGCAGGGGAAGAAAACTCCGAGTGGGCGACAAAATCGAGATTCCTGGTTTGACCATTGTCATTGTAAATCAATGATCGTTACCCATCTGGAGCTACGAAATTTCCGTAATTATCCTTCGATTGATTTGGACTTCGACGAAAAGGCCAACATCGTCACGGGGAAAAACGGAAGTGGAAAAACGAATATCGTTGAAGCCGTCTATTTCTTGTCGTTGTGCAAGTCATGGAGGACGAATGAGACCCGGGCGCTGATCCGCCAGGGTTCTAATTTTGCTCTAATACGCGCGGACGTACGCGAGGGAGAGCTTCATCGAAGAATCGAGATTCAGATTACTTCACAAGGCAAGAAAATCAGTTTGAATGGAAAACCGATTCGTCGCCTCAGCGAATTATCGAAAATCGTGAATGTAGCCCTCTTCTCACCGGAGGATGTGAATATCTTCAAAGATTCCCCTTCCTCCAGAAGAAACTTCTTGGACATTTCTCTCTCAAAGCAATCCCCTGATTATTTCTCTCTTATCGGGAAATACAACAAATTGCTTCAAGAAAGAAACGCGGCCATGAAGAATGTTAACCCTGACAGGACTTATCTCGAAGTTCTGACGGACCAAATGATCGACGTTTCGGAGCCTATTGCGCATTATCGCAGCGTTTATGTTGAGGGGTTGAATAAAATCCTCTCGAAACTTGCCAGCGCGCTCTATGGCCAATCTAGGACGGTTCTCCTCGTTTATAAGCCGTTCATTCGAAGCGCCGAATTCAAACCCGCAGCCAAAAAGGCGTACGAAAGATCGTTGGAGAGTGACCTCTTCCATAAAACGAC
>OCTW011479232.1_pt1 | contig 16758 bp, 12 predicted proteins | sample 1539671 | NCBI WGS metagenome assembly OCTW01 (sample SAMN02144230, study PRJEB22623) | gut metagenome | biome: sheep rumen | host: Ovis aries | place: New Zealand
CCGTTCTGGCCGCCGTTGCCGCCGTAGCTGAACACGCCGTTGGCCCCGCTGGCATCGGAGTTGATGGTACCCCCGGTGATGGTGGTCGTGGAGCCGTCCATGACCAGCACCGCGGCGTTCAGGCCGTAGAAGTTACAGTTGTCCCCGCCGTCGGAGTCTCCGCTTTTCGTAACGGAAGGGTTTTCGATGGTCACGTCGTCAGAGGTATTGACGATCAGCGCGCTCTCATCTACGGTTGCGGAGGCGTACGTCTGATCCGCCTGTTCCTCCCCCGCTGTGATTTCAGTCGCGGCGGCGTATTCAAAGGAAGCTGTCCGTCCTCCTGGCGGGGTGCCGCCGCCAAAGCCGCCGGGTGCTCCGTCAGGCGGAGCGCCCATACCGCCGTCAGGCGGGGCGCCCATACCGCCGGAAGGCATGGCGGGCGGATCGCCGGCCGGCTTTTCGGGCGGGGTCCCTTCCGCGAAGGCAAAGACAGAGGTAAGCAGCAGCAGAGCCGCCGTCAGCAAAGCAAGAAACCGTTTCATACGTACAAGCTCCTTTCCGAATGCAGGGGATGCTCCTTTCCAGGACCATGTCCCCGATTGCCATCTTTCAAACGATCTGGGTCAGGGGCTCCTTTTCCGTCCGGAGCCGCTGACAGGGATCATTATACGGGCGAACCTTAAATATACTTAAAATGAAAAATCTTTCTCCGATCAGCAGAATTCGCCATCGGGCCCTGTATCAGAAAACCCCTGAACCGCTTGTGGGGCGGTTCAGGGGCCGGTTTCTTTGTTCCACGGGTACTGCCCAAATCAGCGGGCAGGAGGGATTCTGTTTTGCCTTTACTTTTTCAGCAGGTCGGTCAGGGCTTTCAGGTTCTCTTCGCTCATGCCGGCCTTGGACAGCAGGTTCCGGGCGGCGGCCGCGTAATTTTCGGGCGTCACGCCGGCCAGGTCATAGGTACCGTCTCCCTTGGCTTCCAGGGAGGAATCAAAGGTCAGCAGGTAGTTGATCATATCGTTGAACTTGAGCTCCACGATATAATCATAGGCCGTTTTGTCCGACGCTTCCGTCAGGTTGTAATAGTTATCGTAGGTCACCATGTAGTCGTAAACCATTTCCTCATAGGTAGCGCCGCAGAGGCCTTCCAGGAGGACGCCCACGAAACCGGTTCTGTCCTTTCCTTCGGTGCAGTGGAACAGGATCTTCGTCGCATGGTGCTCCAGCGCGCTGTTCAGCCCTTTGACCAGAGCAGTCTGATAGGCCGCGCCTTCATAGGCCGCGGACATGGCCATCAGGCAGACCTGATCGTTATCCAGCAGCTTCTGGGAGTAGTCCAGTGTCTCCCATACGTCAGCCTTCTGATACTGATCGATCTTCTTCTGGGAGTCCGCCAGGTTCAGCACGTAATCGATCCCGTTCGCCTTCGCCAAATCGTTTACATAGGTGGCGCGGTTGTTGGCGTTGTCAAAGAGGGAAGCCGACCGGAACAGGACGTTTTCCTTCATCGCCTCGGACCGGACCGCCCGGAAGTTGGCGAAGACCTCTTCCTTGGTCGCGCCGTTTTTCGCCTCGTAGTCCTCAAAATTTTTGCTGTAGGTAAGGCCGCCCACGAGCTGCTGTTCATAGGCGTACCCGCCCTGCTCCACCAGGGTGATGGTGCACTTCATGTCGGTCGTCAGATGCAGCAGGTTCCACATTTCCCGGTTGTTGTAGCAGAAACGGAGATACGGATAATCGGTCCTGGTGTACTGGTAATCCTCTCCCCGCTTTTCCTTGATGGCATAGCCGTAGCCGCAGAGCAGCGGATCGCCGGTCTTGGTATAATAGCCGTTATAGAAGGGAACAGATTTGAATTCGTAGCGGTACAGATCGTTTTCCAGCACCACGTTGCAGGCGTCGCCCAGCTCAAAGCCCAGGGAGATAAAGTCCTTGATGGAGATGTTCACATCGCACCCATAGAAGGCGTCCGCCCCTCTGTTCAGAATGTCCAGCGTCACGGAAAGAGGTTCCGCCGGGCTTTCCACCGCCTCGGCCTGCGCGCCGAATGCGCTCAGCATCAGACACAGCGCCGCCAGGATCGCAAAGAACTTTTTCATGCTGTCTCTCCTTTCATGGTCCCATATATTCCGGCTGCATCCCGCCGGATAGGTTTATTATAGCCCATATCCGCCAAATTATCAACCGGAAGAAAGCAATTTGGGGAAGATGTCAAAAGGGCCGCTCCCGGCGCTGAAGCGCGGGAGCGGCCCTCAGTGTATTCCGTTTTCTTTACGCCGCCGGGAGCTGTTCCGACTCAGGTTCTTCTTCCGCGGAGGCTTCCAGGAAGACCTCTTCGCCGTAGATGGTTTCAAACTCGTCCTTCATGGAGACGGTCTGGATGCCCAGATCTTCGCAGTTCTTTTGAAACTTTTCCGCTTCGGCTATGTCTCCGTAGTCCCGCTGGGTGTCGTCGCAGAGCAGCATAAAGGCTTTTCCTCCGTTCTGCTGGGCGTATATCCCCATGGCCAGGTCGCCGGAGCTGTTGCCGAATACCAGCAGGGGTGCCTGTCCGATTTCCTCCACGATCGCATTTACCTTGTTCATTTTTTCGGTTTTCAAAAGCAGGTTGCCAGTCAGGATCACCCGGTCCTCCATGGTGTAGGTATATTTTCTCCCATCCGTATCTCCCTGCCCCTTCGCGGCCAGGGAAAAGCGGCTCCCGATCACCCGGTCCGCCGGGATCCATTGGTCCAGCGTGCCGCGGATCAGTTCCCGGACGCAATGCCGCTCCGCGGCGCTCAGGATATACACCCGGAAGCCGTGCTCCGCCAGTGTCCGGACCAGGGAGACCATCGGCTGAAAGAACCCTTCCCCGTAGGTCATACCGCTGAAGCCCAGGACGGGAACCGACATGAAGTCGCGGACATAGGCCCGGTACTCCTCCACCGTCATTCCTGCAAACACCTCAGCGGTATACTGAGCATTGGATTTTGCTCCTTTGGGGGCTTCCTTCCGGTGGAGCTCGGCTCCCTCCAGCGCTTCCACATAGGCGCGCGTCTCTGCCGGCGCTTCATAGCTGCCGTCATGCAGGGCCCGGCGCATCAGCAGCAGGTGGTCAAAATAGGTCGGGAACCGTTCCCCAAAGAGCGTTCCGTCAAAATCAAATACGGCGATCCGGTCCTCCTGCGGCACATAGGACGGAGTGCCTTCCCGGTCAATCTCTTCCAGGATGCGCGTGATCTCCGCCGCGCAGGGAGAACCTTCCCGCCACCCGGGGATCGCCGTTTCCGCCTGTGCGTTCAAAAGCATCAGCCCCATTAGCAGGAGCGTCACCCACATAATCTTCCCCTTCATTCGTTCCTTCCCCCTCTTTGTCAGGATCTCTCTACTTCCATTCATACTTTTCATGGTTGTGTCAAAATATTCGTGTCATGGATACGAACATCATTTTATCAGGCAGGGATTCCGTTGTAAAGACATAATTCGTATGTGCCGGAGCCTAACCACTCCCCCATCAAATCCGCTATGCAGAATATGCCCAATCTTTCCGATGGGACAGAGACGATGGGTTTGTCTGTATAACCCGGATCATCCACAGATCAGGCGAAGAGCGGCGAAGTCGATAAAGGCGCAGGGCTTCCCAACCTTTTTTTCCTCATTTGGTAGGAAAAATCACGATTCTGATCTTGCCATTCTCTTTTTCTTCATGTAAAATATTTGGTCAGGGGACCAGGTCCCTACCACATACATTGTACTATATTCCTTCCTGAACAGAAACCATATGATCATCGACCGTCGGGATCGTCATTTCAAAGACTGAGGAGGAACATTCATGGAGACTAAGAGACTGCTGTGCGCCCTGCTCTGTGTGCTGCTGACGCTGGGAAGCGTCACAGGCGCGGCCTTCGCCGGGGAAATCCCTACGGCCGAACCAGCGCAGGAGGAATACTTCACCCAGTGGAACGCCGAAGCCCCTGCCTTGAACGCCCTGGTGGACTACGTGGAGGCGGTGACGGACCCGGAATCCCCGGATTACATCCCGGAGATGGACCGCATTGCCGTATTCGATATGGACGGCACCCTGATGGGCGAACTGTACCCCACGTATCTGGAATACTATATGCTGGCTTGGCGCATCCTCAAGGACCCGGACTGCCATCCGGACGCGGAAATGCTGGAGGTGGGCAGGCTGCTGCGGGACTGCGCGCTGGACAACTCCTTCCCCTCGGATATGGCGATGCGCCATGCCGTGCAGGCGGCCCGGGCTTACGCGGGCATGACCCTCAACGAGTTTTCCGATTTCGTCACCCGGATCCTCGTGCGGGAAGTGGACGGCTTTGAGGGCATGACCTACAGCCGCTCTTTCTACCTGCCGATGGTAGAGGTCGTGGAGTACCTGCAGGACAACGGCTTCACCTGCTATGTATGCTCCGGCTCTGACCGCTTCATCTGCCGCGTGTTCATCGAGGGCATGGTGGACATTCCCTACAACAACATCATCGGCATGGACGTGCAGTTGGAGACGACGGGCCAGGGCGGCGAAGCGGGGCTGGACCATACCTTCTCCGTGGGCGAAAACATCGTCCGCACCGATAAGCTCCTGATCAAGAACCTCAAGACCAACAAAGTCCTGCAGATCGCCCAGGAAATCGGCCAGCAGCCGGTGCTGAGCTTCGGCAATTCCAGCGGCGACACCAGCATGCACAACTACGTGATCGGCAACAACGTCTATAAAAGCGCTGCCTTCATGCTGGTAGCGGACGACAACGTGCGGGATTACGGCAATCCCGAAAAAGCGAAAGGCCTGAAGGACCGCTGGACGGCCGCCGGCTATCATGTGATTTCCATGGCCGACGACTGGAAAACCATCTACGGCGAGGACGTGATCAAGACCGGCGAGTTCCGCTGGATGGAGGAGCTGGCTGAAAACCGCGTCCCGGTGGAGCAGATCGTCAGCTATCTCGGGCCTGCGGGCACCTACACCGAGGAAGCGGCCCAGCTTTTCTTTCAGAACGGCGAAGCCCTGACCCCGAAGGAAACGGTGAATGACGCCATCGGGGACCTGGTCAAAGGCTTTTCCGGCTACGCGGTGATTCCCCAGGAGAACACCATCGGCGGCCCGGTGGTCAATTACGTGGATGCTCTGATCGGCACGGAGGACGTGTACGTGGTGGGCGAAGTGGTGCTGCCCATCTGCCAGACGCTCATGGGCGTGCCCGGAGCGACGCTCGCGGACATCACCACCGTCTGCTCCCATGCCCAGGGCCTGGTTCAGAGCGCTCAGTGGCGGTCTGAACACCTGCCGGACGCCAAAACGGAAGAGATGGCCAGCACCGCCGCGGCCGCCGGCTACGTGCAGGAAAAGGGCGATCCCTCCATCGCCGCCGTCGCTGCCCCCGGAGCCGCCGCCCTGTACGGCTTGGAGGTGCTGGCGGAAAACGTCCAGCTGACCGACGCTAACAAGACCCGCTTTTATGTGCTGTCCAAAAACCCCCTGGAGGGCGAAGGCAAAACCCGCGCCGTCCTCGTAGCCACCTGCGAAGCCAATCAGATCGACGACATCATCATCCGCCTGCATGACGCGGGCCTGGAGCTGGTGACCCTCCACGACCGCCCCGAAGGCAGCGCCCTGGGCTCCTACCACTACGTGATCGAGGTAGAGAACCAGGCGGGCATCACCCAGGCCCAGCTCGACGCCGTGCGCGCCATGGACCAGGCGCGGTTCGCCGGCTGCTTTGACGCGGTGGAAAAAGACAGCGCCAAGTAAAGCCCTTTAAACACGAATGGAACACGCCCGTCCAACGGCGGGCATGGCACATTATTGCTCCACCAATGAATTCTTGAAGCCAGATACGGTGACAGAAGGGGTAAGAGGCAAGGAATGGAAGCGCAGGCGTACCCGTAGGTACGGCAAGCTTTCATGACGCAGCATATTGCCCCTTATGGCACCGCAGATGTTTCAAGAATTTGTTGGGGGAGCAATTAACAAAATTTGAAGGAGGAAATCAAATGTCAACGTTTACCTCGGTCGTCATTCTGGGCGTCCTGATGATCCTGGGAGGGATCTCCCTGATGGCCACTCCCCTGATCACCTTTATGAGCTCGGGTGTGTTCATCATCGTCCTGTTTTTTATCTGGGGTCTCTTCGGCATCATCAGAGGCATCAGCGAAAAGCGCTATGACAAGGAATTCTTCTTTGCGATTCTCAGCCTGATCCTGGGCATTGCCGGCCTCGCCGTGCCCGGTGCCCTGGCGATGACCAACTCCGTGCTGCTGTATCTGGCGGCGGCCTGGTTTATCCTCCACGGCGTGCTAACCATCATTGCCTCCGTTGAAAACAAGCGGGACGCCGGCGCCGCCTTTGTGATCCTGGGCGTCATTCTGGGCATCCTGGAAGTGATCACGGGTATTTTCTCCATCATTCATCCCGGCTCCCTGGCGGTCTACCTGGGCCTCCTGATCGGCTTCTACTATGTGGAAACCGGTCTGAGCACGATCATCGTCGGCAAGGCTGTCTGCAAGGGCGGCAACAGCATGACGATCTTCCTGACGGTCATGGGCATCCTCACGCTGATCAGCGGCTTTGCCATGCTGGCCACCCCCGTGCAGAACTTCATGAGCACCGGCTACTTCATCATCATGCTCTTCTTCATCCACGGTATTGTCGGCCTGGTCCGCGGCTTCCTGGAAAAGCGCTTTGACAAGAGCTTCTTCTTTGCGATTCTCAGCCTGATCCTGGGCATCGTCGGCCTGTGCGTGCCCAACGCCGTCGCGATGACCAATTCCGTGCTTCTGTATCTGGCGGCGGCCTTTTTCATCCTGCACGGCGTGCTGGGCATCCTCAACGCCATCCAAAGCAAGGAAGAGGCCGGAACCAGCTTTATGATCCTCGGCATCATTCTGGGCGTGCTGGAGCTGATCCTGGCCATTTACTCCATCGCCCATCCCGCGGTGCTCGTCATCCAGCTGGGCCTCCTGGTCGCCTTCTACTTTATCGAGTCCGGCCTCCACATGATCTTTGTCGGCTCCGCCTACGCCAAGGCCGTCGCCCTTGGCCGCCGCGCGCTGTAAACCTGAGTTTGCTTCCCCGGTTCTCTTCGTGATCCCGCCCAGGCGCAGGGCAGCGCCTGACGGATCACGAAGAGATCGAAAAAATGAAGAAAAGGAGACGAACAAAATGAAAAAACTGCTTTCCTGCCTGCTGGCTGCCTCGATGCTCTTCACGATGGCAAGCGCCATCGCCGCCGAGCCCTTCGAGCCCATCGAGAGGAACAACGCGCTCGTCAAGTTCCTGAATGAAACGGATACGAAGACCAAGGACATCGCCCTACAGCTTCAGTTTGGCGACGATGTTGCCGACCTCGTGCTCCGCGCGGAAGGAGATCACTTTCACGTGGTGGCCCGGGATAACGGGACCCAGAAAGGCCATCTTCAGCTGACCCCCGAAGCGCTGTTTGTAACTTCCAACGGCAGCGTCAAGCAGCTGAAATATGCCACCGTGGTAGCTTTCATGCAGGATATCGTCAAGACCGCGGACGCTCTGGTCAACGAAGCCATTGACAGCATTCCCCAGCAGGAAGTTCCCTCCGAAGCGGAACTGGCTGCCGCTGCCGCGAAGGCTGAAGTGATCGCATCCATGGCTGCCGCCCAGCAGCAGGCCGATGCCGCTACCCTGTTCTCCGCCGGCGCTTCTTTCGCCAGCAAGTTCAAGGCGGAAAACATCCTGGACGTCAAAGAGAACGACGACAGCGTGGAAATCAGCCTGCGCAGCGAAGCCTACGCTTCCGCCCTGGCCGACGCCATTGACGACCTGATGCTGGATCCCGCCCTGGCGGAGCTGGTGGACCGCAAGGCTGCCGCGACCGGCGGCAAGACCTTCGCTTCCATCCAAAAGGATTGGATCGTGAACCGCGAAGCCACCCTGGAAGCGATCCGCACCATCCAGAGCACCGACCTGATCGAAGACGGTCACTGGAAGTCCCACTTCCAGATCGGCGAAAAGACCGAAGAAGAAAAGGACAATGAAGTCCTGGTCTGCGATGTGGACACCTGGATCAACGATGACGCCGATGCCGCCGAGATGGTACTCAACCTGGGCTTCCAGGATGCGGATCCCATCATGGTGTACGAAATGGCCGTGAATCCTTCCCGCTTCTGGGAAAAGGTGACCGCCCAGAACTCCGAGGCGGAAATCCGCTATGATATCGAGGACGGCAGGCTCAGCGGCGGCTTCGTCAAGGCCGTGGTCGAAGGCAATGAAGAACTGTACGCTGAATTCAACCCGGATTACATGTATATGAAGGGCGCCAACGGCGGCTTCTTCTCCTCTGTGCGCGAAACCTGGACAGGCAAGATCCGCTACGAGCTGGTGGCCGAAACCGCCCAGGGCGCGGAAGCTTCCATGACTGTCGATTTCTATGAGGACGGCGACAGTCTGGTCTGCGAGCTGAGAACCGGTGAATCCGATCAGTCCCTGATGTTCAAGCTCAGCCGGATCGACAGGATCGACATCGAAGACCTGAGCGCCGCTGAGAACGTGGAGCTCACCGAAGAAACGCTCAAAGCCGAATTTGAGAACATCCTGAAGACGGTGCTGCCCGCTCAGACCGCCAATCCCTGAATCATCATCAAAACCTTATAACTGCCCGGGCTCCTCGCATCGAACGAGGGGCCCGGCTTTTCCATCTTTCAGCACGAATATTTCCTGTTCCGGACAGAACGTCGCATATCTTGACCGGCTGAAAAGACCACAGTATAATTGTGGGCGGCAGATACCTTACCGGCAACCGACAGACGAGGAAAAAGTGTCGATGATAGATCATCGCCGCAAACACCCCCGCGAAGCTCAAAGCGCCGCGGGCAGAAGGAGGAACAGAAATGGAATTCAAAGCAGTCGTTCAAAATCGTTATTCCTGCAAAAAGTACAGCGACCGTCCGGTGGAAGCAGAAAAGCTGAACGCCATTTTGGAAGCGGGTCGTCTGGCCCCCACCGCCAAGAACCTGCAGGAGCAGCATGTGTATGTGCTGCAGTCCGCCGAAGCCCTCGCCAAGGTCGACGCCATTACCCCCTGCCGCTACGGCGCGCCGACCGTGCTGGTGGTGGCCTTTGACAAAAACAACGTCTTTACCTATCCCGGCGGAAAGCGGGATTCCGGCGTGGAGGACGCGACCATCGTCGCAACCCACATGATCCTGGCGGCGGCCGACGAAGGCGTCGACAGCTGCTGGGTCAATTTCCTGGACCCCGAAAAGCTGGCGCAGGCCCTCAATCTGCCTGAAAATGAAGAGGTCCCCATGGTGATGGACCTCGGCTATGCCGCGGAAGGCGCAGGCCCTCTGGCCAATCACAGCAGCCGAAAGCCCTTGAGCGAGACGGTCTCGTATCTTTAATCCCACAGGCGATCAGACGGACCGCGGCCTTTTAGCTGCCGCGGTCCGAATGTACTTCCACGAATCAGAATGGAGAAAGACCGATGAAAACGATTCTCCTGAACGGCAGTCCCAGAAAGAACTGGAATACCGCCCTGCTGCTGAAGGAAGCGCAAAAGGGCGCGGAGTCCGTCGGGGCTGAAACCGAGTATATCGATTTGTTTGACCTTTCCTACACCGGCTGCCGCTCCTGCCTTGCGTGCAAAAGGAAGGGGGCCGAGCGGTGCAGGTGCTTCTGGAAGGACGACCTTTTCCCCGTCCTTGACCGCATCTTCGCGGCCGACGCCCTCCTGATCGGTTCCCCGATCTACCTGGGCGACGTCACCAGCCAGGTGCACGGGCTGATTGAGCGGCTTCATTTCTGCGCCCTGTCCTATGACGACTATTCCAACTACTTTACCGGGAAAGTCAACGTCGGCATCTTCCTGACCATGAACGCGTCCAAGACCTTTTATAACCTCGCGTACAGGAAAAAGGCCAAGGAAATCGCGGACAGCTTCCAGGCGCTGAACGGGACCGTCGAAGTGTACGCCTGCTGCGATACCCTCCAGGTGAATGATTACAGCAAATACGACATGGCCAGCTTCAGCGAGGAGCACAAACGATCTTCCCGGGAAAAGCAGTTCCCGCTGGATCTGGAGAAAGCCTTCCAGATGGGGGCACGGCTCAGCGGCGGAAAATGAGCGATCATTTGGGGAATAGCATTTTCTTTGATCACGCTTTGATTGTCTCTAAGCCCTGATATCCAAGCCTCGTCAGGCGGCGGCAGTAATCGTCGCTGCGTTTCTGAATATCGTCCTGGTAGACCTCCAGCTCCGGCATGGAAACGGCGAAGAAATCATAGTCCACCTGGTCAAAGATGTGTCTTTCGCCAAAGATGATCAGCTGGTGGAAGCTCTTTTTCGCCTTCTCCAGGTCGCCGAGGGCGACATAGGCCAGGCCCTGGTAATAGATGTAATCCGAAGGCTGGTCGTTGTAATACCGGACCGGTTCAGGCATCTGGGAGCCGGCGGTGGCCTTTTCAAAGCAGGCTTTCGCCCGGGCTTCGTCCTTCATCATCCGGTACGCGCAGCCCATCACATAAAAGGCCCGGTTGTCCGGCACGTTTTCCAGCTTGCCTTCCCCCAGGTTTTCGGGATAGGTGAGGGTGCGCTCCGCGTACGCAACGGCCTCCTCCGGCTTTCCGCCCTGCAATGCCCTGTCCGCCAGGGCAAACAGGGCGTTTTTGTATTCGTCCGCCACCTTGCCTTCACCGCCTTCCCATACGTGGAAGGTATAGCGCGTCAGCAGATCCAGGGCCTTTTCGTATTGTCCGTCCTGGTTCAGCAGGGCCACATAGGCAAGCATCAGGGCGCTGCGGTCGGGAATCAGTTCCTTACTCGCTTCCAGGATGGCCAGGCGTTCCCGCACCGGGCTTTCCAGGCGTTTGAGGAGCTGCTCCTGCTCCAACAGGAAACGGCTGTTTTCCGGCTCCAGCCTGCACGCCTCTGCGATTTCCCGGGCAGCCAGATTTCTGTCCCCATGATTATAATAGGCAATGGAGAGATTCCGGTGCGCGGGCGCAAGGATGGGCAGCTGCGCAACCGCCGCCTGCCAGTGCTTCACGGCATCCTCATATTGCTTTTTATCGTAGAGCAGTTCACCCAGGAAATAGTGAGCCTTGGGGGCGGCGGGCAGCAGGGAGATCCCATATTCCAGGATCAGCTTTTCTTCCACCCTGCTGGGGAAGCACAGGTCGGTGGACATGGTTTCGGCCCTTTCCGCGTCCGCCCTGGCGGCCTCAATCCGGCCCAGTTGCCCTTTCGCGTATGCCCTGGCGTAATACTTCATGGGGCTTTCCGCCGGACAGGCGGACAGGAGGTCCGCCGCGTCCTCAAAGAAGCCAAAGCCGATCAGCTCGTAGGCCGCGTTCAGATATTCCTCGATTCGCCCGCCCGTGGCTTTGTTAAAGGCAGCCTGGTCAGCGCCGCGCCACAAGAGAGACAGGTACAGCGGATCAATAGCCAGGCTCTCTTGAAGGAAACGCCGATACTCGGCACTCTCCTTCTCCATGTGCGCCAGGATGGACGTCTTCAGGCTGCGGGCCTTCATGTTATGCCAGCCCCGCAGCAGGCTTTCATCGGCGAATGAAAGCGCCTGCTTGAAATCGCCCTGCTTTACACAGATGCAGGCCAGATGAAAATAGGCCGCTCCCGCCGTTTCAGCGCTCCAGGTCGCCTTAAAGAAGACGTCGTAGGCTTCCGGCAGTTGGTTCAGCAGTTCCAGGGCCATCCCCAGGTTGTAGTACGCCTCCCCCGCGTAGGGGTTGGGGTTGCGCCAGGTCTGCTTTTGGATGGCCGCCCGGAAATAAGGCAGGCTCTCCTCCATCCGCCCGGCGCGCAGCAGATACAGGCCGTAGGCATTGTTCAGGCGAATATCCGTCGGATCCCGCCGGAGGCCCTCAAGATAGTAATCCGCAGGCTGGAAGGTGGCGTGGCGGTACTGCTCCAGATGCTGGCCGGCCAGGAACAGCTCTTCCAAAGACTGGATTTCACCGGGCCGCTTTAAAGCGGCGGCGGGCTCTGGAATCGGCCGGTTTTCCCGCACGTATTCTCTGTATTCGCAGAGGACGCCGCCCTTTTCATCATATACCGCGACCCTGTAATCGCGCAGTCCCTCCACCGTATCCACAAAGGCAGCCAGGGGGCTCAGATCAGCCGTCTTCCGATAGATTTCCCTGTCCCCAGCCCACAGCACAATGCAGGCGTTCTGATACTCCCCGGTCGCGTAGACCTTGATGTGGGCCTTTGCCGACCGCTGCTCAGCGGCTTCGTTCGCTTCTCTGCCGGCAGCAAAGGGATCGGGCTCAATGACCGCCCCGTTTTCATCCAGGAAGTCCACGCCCAGGATCACGTCCTTGGTGGCGTTGCAGACCCGCCCCACGGTTTTATAGGGCATGAAATACTGGACGAAGCGCTTTTCCTCCTGGGGCTTGAGCCAGGTAAAGTCCGGCTGATTGTCGCAGTACACCCCGGTCATCAGCTCAATATACGGGCCGTCCTCGTCGGTCAGGTTCCTGTCCCAGGTCCGGCCGAAATCGCCGCAGCCCCAGGTCCATTGCTTCTTGCCCGGGCTGATGTGATGATCGGCCACGTGCAGCAGGCCCGCGTCCCTGCCCTCGTCAAAGTTGCCCACAAAGTCAAAGTCGGAATGGGCCGCCATGTAGGAGGTAGGCACCTTGATGTTCTTATACCGGGAAATGTCCACGCCGGCGGAATAATCGGCTTTATAATATTCGCCTGTAGCGATGGGGAAGGTCGAAACCGCCCGCTTGCCGTGATCCATCACGGCGTTCACATCCGGCGGAAATACAGAAAAGGTATTGTCGTTGACACTCACCGCCGGGTTGGCCCACCAGAGGAAGGTCTGGGGATAGTCGGTGGGGTTAAAGAGCCTGCCTTTGATCTCGATATAGGCTTTATCCGGATATAGGGTCATGGCGGCGTTGCCCTTAGTGCCGTTGATGCGGTCGGTCTCGCCGATGATCACCGTGGCGGAGCCGTCCTCATTTTCGGTGAACGTGTAGTCCACCGGCATAAAGGTGGAAGGCCGGTGGTGCTGAGGCCAGTTGAATTCGATGCCGCCGGAGATCCACGGGCCGGCCAGCCCCACCAGGGCGGGCTTGATCACACGGTTATAATAGACGAAATCATAGTGGTTGGTCTTGTCCATCGCCCGCTGGATGCGTCCGCCCAGCTCCGGCAGGATCATCACATAGAGATAATCGTTCTCCAGGATCACCGCCCGATAGTCCACATCTTCCCTGGTGTCGCTGATCTTTTCGCAGATCGGCAGAGGATAGACCTTCCCTGTAGAGCCCTGATACGCCCGCTTCTCAATGAACAGCGGGTTCTTTTCCATACTGCCTGCCCTGTAGGTGGGAATGGTCACCATCTGCTCGTACACCAATGTCTTTTTCATGGAAATCACTCCTTGCGGATATATTCATATTTCGATACAGCATTTTCAAATGATACAATATCATTATAACCGTAAAAACCGCAAAAGCAAGATCAACCGCTGCGCTGTTCGCGGCCTTCAATGAAAGTTTTCACCGAAAAACTTGCTTTTTTGAACCTGTTATGATATGATAACCATGCTGTGGCGGCATGGCGGAATGGCAGACGCACCGCACTCAAAATGCGGCGGGAAACCGTGTCGGTTCAAGTCCGACTGCCGCTACCACTTTTCGCAGATCTTCGGATCTGCGTTTTTTGTTGTGGTATCAGGCGTTTTGGTTTCCCGCCGCAAATTAGACTTTGGTATTTATTACGAAAATGTTAACAAAATGGTATTTTGGCCCGTCAAAAACAGTTCATTTCACAGGAGTTTTTCCCGATTTTTTTGGTATTTTGGTATCCGACTGCTGTACGAGCTTTTTGTTGAATTCTGAGACCTTCTGCATGTCGCGTCTGGTCTGCTCAAATTCAGCGTTCATGTACTGAAATCGCGTGAAATCCGCATCGGTATGGCCGGAGATCAATTCGATAGATTTGTTTGACGCGCCAACCTTATCAAGAGTATTTGCCATGGTGTGACGACCGATGTGAGCCGTATACCGTGGCAGGTTGTATTGTATGAGCACCTTCTCAAACTCATCTGCCAAACGTCGATAGGCACTCGCCGATATGGGCGTCTTGGGATCACTGTTACGGTGTTGACGCAGGATGTAACCGCTATCCTGCGCTAATGGTTTCATCAGACCGACAGCCCAGTCCTGAAAAGGAATGCGACGACGACCCGCCTCGGTCTTAGTAGATTTCACAATGGGCTGGTTATTATGCCAGCTAACCGCTTCCGATACGTCGAAGTAACCTTCATCCCAGTGTACATCTTCCCATTTGAGAGCTGCTATTTCTTGCGCACGCATACCAGACGACAAGCTGATCGTTGCCCAAAGTCTGACCATGGGGTTTTCGATCGTTGGCAGCAGTGCGATCATGGCCCCTTGTACTTCCTCTGTAGATCCCTTACGCTTGGGTGGATTCTTCGCGTTATTTCTGGTTTTCATGACAGGGTTACGCTGTATATACCCAGCGATCATAGCTCTGTCCATGATTTTCTTCATCGTGCTTAACAAGTGCTTGAGCGTTTTATGAGAGTATGGACGGCCTGTAGCACTGCTGATTTCGGATGCTTTTCGGTTGGCGAAGCGTTGAACATCCGTCTGAGTAATCTTTGTGATGTCCATCTGGCCAAAGAAAGGAATCAGGTGCTTACGGATGTACAGATACAGCTTGCGCCGGGTCTCATCGGTACAGCCTGTTTCGTAGACTTCCATATATTCTTCTGCCCATTGAGAGAAAGTAAGCCCTGGCTGGCTCTGTGCATTAGCTTGGTTGATAGCCATGATATAAGCTTTTTGGGCTATGTCATTAGCGCTATCGCCGCGTAGATGTTGTGTACCCATCATGGTCTGAATGAATGCTTGCATCATATTTACTCCGATCTGACTGAACATGTCAGATACGACGCTTGCTTCGTTTCGGTTGTCAAGGTACGGCGGGAGTCTATTCCCGTCTTCAGTATAGGATGTCCGACCGTTCTTGTCAATATACGTATCGCTCATAAACCCCTCCGGATATTTTTTTCTTAAAAGTGCTGCCGAAATATGCGTTTTCGTCCGGTAAAAATGTCCTGGTTTATCCCATTCACTTTGTTATTCAGTTAGATATTTCAGGTTAAAAACTCTCAGCGATTGACCAGAGTTGACTACCATATGCTTGTTGGGTTTAGTCAATTACGCTTGGTTTCCGCATATAAAAAAGCCGTCCGAAGGCGACTGAAAACGGGTTATGGATCCGGATCCAAGAAAGTTCTATGCTCAAAAAAAGAAAACGCAGCAATTGCTGCGCTAAAGCCAGGATCTTGACTTCTGTTTGAAGTTTAGCACAAAAGACGTTTTAGGTCAAATTCAGAGAGAATGCCAGCTAAACTGAAACTATAGTTCCAGTTTACAACCAGCTCGACTTCATGAATATATGTCAAAACTAGTACCGATTGCTGTAATCAGGAAAAAGCATTCTCTGTCCCGGACAGGGATAAGTATAATCATCATCACGCTTTTTGTCTTGTCCTTTGATCGGAATACCAGATCAACTGCCGGTTGAGTTACATATCAAACGGTACATCTTATACAAACATCGGAAAGCAGGCTTCTTTTTATCACTCGTTTTCCAGCTCATTCAATTTGCTTTGGATGTATTCAATAATTTTTTCAACATCTACGCTACCCATCTGCTTAATTATCTTCTCCAGTTGATTTAATTCATCCAGGGCGACACTCCGTCTAATCATTGTCATTTCATCTTCCTGTGTCCAGTCGGATTGGAACGTACTGGATTCCCCTATAGATTCTTGAGTCCGACGATAGCCATCAATGGGAAGCGGAATGTGATAATGGTAAAGCATCGGCATATCCGTACCGTCAGGCAGATGAAAACTGCCATTCGTGTCCTCATATACCTTTATGAGAGCAGCAAAACGTTCGTCAGGAAGAGACTTGTCAAAAACAGCGCCCACCTTGGCAAATGCCCGTTGACTCTGTAGGTTTTTATCTGAGAGCCGAACGGAAACCTCCTTGAGTCCATACACGTCATGCAGCCGGTTAGCAAACAGCATAACAGCTTCAGGCCCAAAGCCCTTGTTTCGCTGTTCTTCAATCAGCGAAATGCCGATATCTGGCAGTCCTTCTTCATTTTTCTGAAGGGTAATCCAACCGAAAAATTGCTCATCATCCAAAGGGCGAATAGCGTGCATTTCATCGCTTGAAGTATGATTGAGTGTGCTTGTCAGATTGGCAGGCATAAGTCCCAAGGTTCTCTCAAAACGATCATATGCTTTTCCAAACAGCAGACGGCTATACACATCAACATTCCTCCGTGCTCCTGCTTGGCAAAATCAAAAGCTCCTGATTGAAGATTTCATTCCACAGATCTTCGTGTGAACCGTTAAACAGCTGTGGCTTTTCATATGCATTTCCGAACCAGTTCCTCATCATCGATTGCAGCATCCAGCAACCGGCTCAGAAGGCCTGTATATCCTTTTCCGTATTGCTTGGCTTTTTTCAATGTAGCAGGCGAAATGCGCAGGGAGATTGTCGATTTGGTCCTGTTCTGATGGTTGATACGTTTGAACTGCATCAGTTGCTCCCGCATCAGCATCGGGCTGTCATCGTCAAATGCAGGCTCCTTTTTCTCTGCCGCTTCCAGTTCCAGGAGTTCTTCAGCAGTCAGCTCCTGACTGAGTTCATTCATAGTCATCTTCACCATGTTCATACCTCTCTTTCTCCAACGTTGTTGCCAGCCGTGCGGAAATCATCCTGAT